>MDTG01430092.1_pt1 | contig 14846 bp, 18 predicted proteins | sample 811421 | NCBI WGS metagenome assembly MDTG01 (sample SAMN05326645, study PRJNA326480) | marine metagenome | isolation source: seawater | place: Pacific Ocean: South East | collected 2011
ACGAAGATTAGATTGGGGCGTAGCCAAGTGGTAAGGCACGGGTTTTTGGTACCTGCATCCTAGGTTCGAATCCTAGCGCCCCAGCCATTTATGATTAATTTTTTAGATAAATTTATCAAAAGAACTAACAACCTAGATTATATATCTCAAGGAGTCGTAAACTTATTAGATGATATACCAATAAAAAAAATTTTTGAGTCAATACACAATTTTTCTGAAGAAAGTGAAATTAGGTATGTCGGAGGGTGTATTAGAAAAATTATCCGAAAGGAGAAGCCAGACGATATAGACTTAGCTACTAATTTATACCCTCAACAAGTTTGTGAAGCTTTTGATAAAAGTAATATTGATTATTATAAAACTGGTTTTGAACACGGCACTATAACGGCGATAGTAGATGGATATAAATTTGAAATCACAAGTTTGAGAGAAGACATTAAAACTGATGGAAGACATGCTGAGGTTAAGTTTTCTATGGACTGGAAAAAAGACGCCTCAAGAAGAGATTTTTCGATTAATTCAATTTATTCTGACTTAAAGGGAAACTTGTTTGATCCTTATAATGGAAAAGATGACCTAACAAAAGGATTAATAAAATTTATTGGAGACCCTGAGCTTAGAATTAAAGAGGATTATTTAAGAATAATTCGTTATTTGAGATTTTTTTTGAGTTATTCTAATCATAAACATGATCCTAAAGTTGTAAAAATTATTAAAAAAAATTTAGATGGCATTTCTACTTTATCTAAGGAAAGACTTTTAGATGAATTAAAAAAATTTATGAAGCCAAATATTTTATTAAAACTCACAAAAGATAAATTCTCTATCGAATTATTTGAAATCATTTTTCCACAAATAAAAAGAATTAAAATTTTATCTAATCTGAATCCATTTGCTAAAATAAAAATTCAGGAGTCAGATTTTATATTTTTGCTTTCTTTATTAATAATTGATGGAACAGATAATGCGGATTATTTCATGTATAAGTTTAATATGTCTAAAAAAGATCAAATCAGACTTAAAATAATTGACAGATTTTATAAAGAGAAAATTACAGTCAATTCTTTTTCAGAAAAAAACTTGAATAAAATCTTTTATTATCACGGAAAACAAGCTGTTAATGACATTTTAAATTATAAGATATTCAGTTTAAAAAAAATTGATAAAAGAATGATTGATTTAAACGAACAATTCAAATCTAAAGTTTTGCCAATTATGCCAATAAGTGCAAAAATTTTAAATGAAAAGTATGGTATTATGTTCGGAAAAAATTTAGGAGATATGCTTAAGATAATTGAAAAAGAGTGGGTAAATAATAATTTTCAATTATCTCAGAGTCAAATTGACAAAATTATCAATCGTTAAATATATTTAACATCTTTAATTTCAAAATTTTTTTTACCTGCAGGAGTAACAATTTCAACAAGATCATTTTTATTTTTACCTATTAAACCTTTACCTATTGGAGATTGAAAATAAATTAATTTTTGCTTTAAATCAGCCTCATCTTTACCAACTATTTTATAATTAATTTTTTCACCTGTATCTAAATTTTCAAGATATACTGTTGAACCGAAAATTACCTTACCATCATTATTTAACTTAGTTACATCAATGACATTTGCTCTCGCAATGATGTCATTTACCTCTGTAATTCTTCCTTCGTTGTGAGACTGTTCCTCTTTAGCTGCGTGATATTCAGCATTTTCTTTTAAATCTCCATGAGATCTAGCTTCAGCTATGGCAGCAACTATCTCTGGTCTTTTTTTTTCTTTTAAAAAAATTAGTTCTTCTTTCAATTTCTCTAATCCTTTTAATGTTATAGGCTCTTTATCCATTTCATTCCCATTTTGCTTTAGGAGGGAGAGACATTAAAATCCCTTCAACATTACCACCAGTCTGCAATCCAAATTTGGTTCCTCTGTCATAAAGTAAATTAAATTCAACATACCTACCTCTTTTAACATATTGAATTTCCTTATCCTTTTTAGTCCATTTTTTTTTCATTTTTTTTCTAATAATTTGGTTAAATATCATCTGAAATGTTATGCCAACATCCCTAACAAATTTAAAATCTTCTTCAAAATTTTTTCTCTTATAATCAAAGAATATTCCACCTACACCTCTAGTTTCATTTCTGTGGTGAAGATAAAAATATTCATCACACCAATTTTTATATTTTTGATAATAATTTTTACCATGCCGATTGCACATAAGTCTTAAAGTTTTATGAAGAATTTTTTTTTCTGAATTATCTTTTTTTGAAGGTGTCACATCCATTCCACCACCAAACCATTGCTTAGTGGTTGATATAAATCTAGTATTAAAATGCATTGCTGGAATTAATGGATTTCTCATATGCATTACTACAGATATCCCAGATGCCCAAAATCTGGGATCTTTGTTTGCTCCAAGAATATTATTTTTAAATTTTTTTGGAAATTTTCCATAAACTTTGGAATAATTAACACCAACTTTGTCAAAAATTTTACCATTTTTAAGAATTCTGTATTCACCTCCACCTTCATCTCGATTAATATTTTTAATCCAAGTAGTAGATTTGAATTTTACTTTATTATTCTCCAAATTTAAAATGTCATTACAAATTGCATCTTGTAATATCTTAAACCAATTACTTGTTATGTCTTTTTTAATATCTAAATCCATTTTGTCTGTTTTAAACATTCAGCCAATGTAATTGCAACAGAAGAAGCTAGATTTAATGAACGTTTATTTTTTTTCATAGGTATTTTTAATCTATTTTTAATCAATTTATGCAGTCTTTCTGGCACACCAGCACTTTCACGTCCAAATAAAATAGTGTCATTTTTTTGAAACTGGAATTTGGTATAAGAAGTAGAGGCTTTAGTAGTCATTAATATAATTCTTTGAGTTTTTTTAGCGTTAAAAAAAATGTCAAAACTTTTATAAAAATTTATATCTTTTTCGTTCATATAATCCATTACAACTCTTTTAAATCTTTTGTCGGTAAATAAGAAACCACATGGCTCTATTATTTCTAATTTAGCTCCTAAGCACGCACATGTTCGTATAATTGCAGCAGTATTTTGAGGAATATCGGGTTCAAATAATGCTATTTTTGGGCTTAGATCAGTCAATTTCTGTGTCATTCTATCAGTAGCAAAATTAGTATTTTATATTATATGAAATCATATATTAACTAGAAAAAATCAATATTATTTATATTAATTAAAAAAAATTACTAATGTCAGAAAAAAAACCCAATAGGAGAGACTTCTTATTCACAGCCACTTATGCAGTAGGAGCGGTTGGAGTAGGAGCAACTGTTTGGCCTATGATAGATCAAATGAATCCTGATGCTTCTGTAAAAGCTTTAGCAAGCACGGAAGTAGATGTGAGTTCTCTAAATCCGGGCAATACGATAACAGTTTTATGGAGAGGTAAACCAGTTTTTATTAGAAGAAGAACTTCAGATGAAATTGCAGAGGCAAAATCAGTCAAAATGGAAGACTTAAAGGACCCAGAAAAAGATGAGGATAGAGCAAAAAATCCTGAGTGGCTTGTCATGCTAGGTGTTTGTACTCATTTAGGATGTGTGCCACTTGATAATAAAGGAGATTATAATGGATGGTTTTGCCCTTGTCATGGATCACATTATGATATTTCTGGAAGAATTAGAAAAGGGCCTGCGCCAACAAACATGGAGGTTCCAAAATATGAATTTGTTAATGCTAATACAATAAAAATTGGATAATTGAATGAGTGAACACGAATATACCCCTAAATCAAAATTTGGTAAATGGTTTAATGATAGACTTCCATTACTTTCTTTAGCCAGTCATCTTACAGATTACCCAACTCCTAAAAATTTAAATTACTGGTGGACTTTTGGTGGGATACTTACATTTTGTCTTATTACCCAAATTGTTACAGGATTGACTCTAGCGATGCACTACATTGCACATGCTGATATGGCTTTTGAAAGTGTAGAGCATATCATGAGAGATGTTAACTACGGTTGGTTAATAAGATATATACATGCCAATGGTGCATCTATGTTTTTTTTAGCAGTTTATATTCACATTTTTAGATCTTTATTTTATGGTTCCTATAAATCTCCAAGAGAAATTATATGGATTATTGGGATTATTATTTATCTTTTAATGATGGCTGCTGCATTTATGGGTTATGTTCTTCCTTGGGGTCAGATGAGTTTCTGGGGAGCAACAGTTATCACAAACTTATTTAGTGCAATTCCTTTAGTGGGAGAAGGAATTGTAACTTGGTTATGGGGTGGATATTCTGTAGATAATCCAACCTTAACGAGATTTTTCACATTGCATTATTTAATTCCTTTTTTAATTTTAGGTCTAGTTGTCTTGCATATTTGGGCATTGCATGTACCTGGAAATAATAATCCTGTGGGAATTGATATTAAAAAACCTTCAAAAGATACCGTACCATTTCATCCATACATAGTAATAAAAGATGGCTTTGCATTATTAATGTTTATGATTGTATTCGCATTCTTCGTGTTTTACACACCTAATATTTTAGGACATGCTGATAATTACATTGAAGCTGATCCGCTTGTAACCCCAGCGCATATAGTTCCAGAATGGTATTTATTACCTTTCTACGCTATCTTAAGATCAGTGCCTGATAAATTACTAGGAGTAGTTGCTATGTTATCAGCTATTTTAATTTTAGCTGCACTACCTTGGTTAGATACTTCTAAGATAAGATCTGCTGTTTTTAGACCACTTTATAGACAGTTTTATTGGATATTAGTCGTAGATGTACTTGTTCTTGGTTATGTTGGTGCTATGCCAGCTGAAGGCTTATACTTACTAATTGCGAGAATAGCTACTGCTTACTATTTCCTACATTTTTTAGTTGTTTTACCTGTTTTAGGTTTTAAAGAAAAAACATTACCTATACCTTTAAGTATTACAGAGCCAGTTTTAGGAGGATCAGTAAATTTGGCTGCAGCTAAAAATAAAGAAAGTCTAAATAATTAGAGTGAAAAATTTTATAAAATATTTATTGGTAATTATCTTTTTATTTTCTAATACAAGTTTACATTCTGCAGAAAAAGTTGAGTATTTGAAAACTGACTGGAGTTTTAAGGGTATTTTTGGAAAGTTTGACAGAGCATCTTTGCAAAGAGGATATCAAGTTTATACAGAAGTATGTGCTTCTTGTCATTCTATGAAATACGTAAGTTATAGAAATTTAGCAGAAAAAGGTGGTCCAGAGTTTTCAGAGGCTGCTGCAAAAGCTATTGCTGCTTCGTTTGAGGTTAAAGATGGACCAAATGCAGATGGAGAAATGTTCACAAGACCTGGAAAATTATCTGATAAATTTGTGATGCCATATGAAAATGTTAAGGCTGCCCAAGCTGCAAATGGAGGTGCGTATCCACCAGATATGTCTGTTTTGGTAAAAGCAAGGAGTGGTGGTGCTGATTATATTTATTCTTTACTTCAGGGTTATGAGGATCCTCCTAGTGGAATTACTTTAGATGAAGGAGTGTATTATAATAAATACATGTACGGAAATAAAATAAAGATGTCTAGTCCACTATCAGATGGAATAGTGGAATATTCTGATGGAACGATTGCATCTATCGAGCAAATGTCTAAAGATATAACAACTTTCTTGATGTGGACCGCTGAGCCTCATTTAGAGGCGCGTCACAAAATGGGTTTTAAAGCAATAGTTTATTTAATTATTCTTACTATTTTAGTTTACTTTAGCATGAAGAAAATTTGGTCACGTGTTGAAACGGAAGTTTAATATATCACCATCTTTAACAATATAGTCTTTTCCTTCTAATCTCATTTTTCCATTCGTTTTTGAATTAACCCAACCTGCATTAGCAATAAAATCTTTATATGACACAGTTTCAGCTCTAATGAACCCTTTTTCAAAATCTGAATGTATTTCCCCAGCAGCTTTTGGTGCTTTACAATTTTTTTCAATAGTCCATGCTCTTGTTTCTTCTGGACCCGATGTAAAATATGTCTCTAATTCTAGTATTTGGTAACCTTTTTGTATTAACTTATCTAAGCCTGTTTTATCTAATCCAATCATTTCCATGTAGTTTTTCTTTTCAACATTTTCTAATCCATTAATTTGATTTTCTATGTCAGCTGAAATAATTATAGTATTTTTCTTTCCATATTCATTAGTAAAATTATGAGTATATTCATTTCCATTTTGTATACTCTTTTCATCTACATTACATACAAATATTTTTGGTTTTATTGAGAGCAACCCAGATTGAGCTAGATCTCTTTTATTATATTTATCTTTGAGAATATTTAAATCTTTATTGTTATTGATACAATCTAAGGCAGTCTCTAAAATTTTGATTTGTTCTTCAATAATATTTTTTTTATAGTTTTTTTCTAATCTTTTTTGAATTGACTCCAAGTCAGCAAGCATCATTTCAGTTTCAATTATTTCCAAATCTCTTACTGGATCGATAGTGGGATTAACATTTTGAATATCATCTGAATCAAAGCACCTTACCATATGAATTATAGCGTCCACTTCTCTTATATGAGATAAAAATTTATTACCTAAGCCTTCTCCTTTAGACGCCCCTTTTACCAATCCCGCAATGTCCACAAAAGATATTGTAGTATGAATAGTTTTTTTTGATTTTGATATTTTTGTTAGGTTGTTTAATCTTTCATCCGGAACCGGGACGATTCCAACATTAGGATCAATTGTACAAAATGGGAAGTTTGCAGCTTGCGCTTTACTAGAATTTGTTAAAGCATTAAACAATGTAGACTTACCGACATTTGGTAAACCGACTATTCCACATTTAAAACTCATTATTTGTTATTTACGGCGCTAGAAAATAAATCTAATTTTTTTTTAATTAATTCACCGATAGAAGCGTTAATATTTTCTGAAATTTTTTCCACTCCAATAAGCTCTTCCTGATCAAAATTTTGTAAAACATAATCTTCGATTGCAATCGCACTTTTAGGCTTACCAATTCCAATTCTTACTCTTGAGTAATCTTTACCAATAAATTTATCAATTGAGGCAATTCCATTGTGACCAGCACTTGAGCCTCCAAATTTTGCTTTAATTTTACCAAATTCTATATCAAGATCATCATGAAAAACTATTACATTTTCAGCTTCAATTTTGAAATATTCTAATAACTCTCTTATGCAAATTCCTGAGTTATTCATAAAAGTAAGAGGCTTGATAGCATAAACCTTTTCTCCCTCAATATTTCCTGTAGTTAATAATCCTTTAAATTTAGGTTTTTGTTTAGATAAGCTAAATTTTTTATTTATTGAATCAACAATTTTAAATCCAACATTGTGTCTATTGTTTTCACTGTTGGGTGTTGGATTTCCAAGACCTACGAATAATAACATATATTTATTGGAATTTAATTTCTGTTTTATTAATTATTTTTTTGGTTCAACAGCTTTTTTATCTTCGCCTTCTTTTTTCTCACCCTCAGCAGCTCCTTCAGCTGTAGATTTATCTCCATCTGCTGTTGCTTCAACACCTTCACCTTCGCCCTCTGCAGCTTCTGCTTCAGCTGGTTTCTCAGGTTCTTTCATAACCGTTGGTGCTGCCAATGTAGCAATCACAAAGTCTCTACCTTGAATAGTTGGAACAACATCACTTTCAAGTTTTACCGATGAAATTTTAAAACTTTCACCAATATCAATTCCATCAAGATCTAGTGTTAATTTTTCAGGTATTTTTTCACTTGGACATTTAAGTTCAACTTTTCTTCTTACAATATTAAGTACTCCACCTCTCTTTAGACCAGGGGATTTTTCATGATTAATAAATTCTACCGGCACCTCAATTCTTATTTTCACTCCAGGCACTACTCGTAAAAAATCTACATGAATTGGTTCATCTGTAATAACATCATATATTACTTCTCTAGGTAGAACGTTTTGCTCTTTTCCATTAACTTTTAGAGAAATTATATTTGATAAAAAATTTTCTTTTTCTATTGTTATTTTTAATATTTTCTTTGATAAAGATATTTTCTCATTTTCTGATTTTCCTCCATAAATTATCGCTGGAACACTTCCATTATTCCTTATGGCGTTTAATTCTCCCTTAGTTTTGTTATCTCTGGTATTTGCTTCGAGTGAAATCATAAAAACACAGGTTTTTAGCCCATGTTCTAAAATAACTCAAGGTAATTATTTAAATAAATCAGAAACAGATGTTGAATTTGAAATCCTTTTAATAGCCTCTCCCATAAGGCCAGATATAGGTAAAACTTCAATATTTTTAGCACTTTTAACTTTGTCACCGTTATCAATGGTGTCCGTAATTATTAAATTTTTTATTACTGAATTCTTAATTTTTTTTACTGCATCACCGCTTAAGACTCCATGGGTAATATAAACATAAACTTCTTTCGCTCCTCTGTTTTTAAGTGCTTTAGCTGCATTAATGATTGTTCCTCCAGAGTCAATTATATCATCAACAATAATGCAGGTTTTATCTTTAACATTTCCAATCACATTCATTACTTGAGATTGACCTGGCTTTGGTCTTCTCTTATCAACTATAGCTAACCCTACATTTAGTAATTTACCAAGTGCTCGAGCTCTTTCAGTTCCTCCAACATCGGGCGCAACACAAATAATATTTTTACTTTTAATATTCTTTTTTATGTGTCTGCCAAAAATTGGTGTAGCAAAAAGATTATCAACCGGAATGTCAAAGAAACCTTGAATTTGTCCAGCGTGTAAATCAACTGTCACGACTCTATCGGCACCAGCTTTTGTAATTAAATTTGAAACTAGCTTGGCTGAAATAGATGTTCTCGGTACAACTTTCCGATCCTGTCTCGCATAACCAAAATATGGTATCACTGCTGTTATATTTTTTGCTGAAGACCTTTTTAATGCATCTATACAGAGCAATAATTCCATTAAATTATCATTTGCTGGCGAGGATACAGATTGAATTATAAAAATACTATTTCCTCTGATATTTTCATTTATTTCAATATAGATTTCTCCATCAGAAAATTTTCTTATACTTGAGTTAACAAGCTTAGATTTTAGAAATTTAGCAATTTTTTTGCTAAGTGGCTTATTACTATTTCCAGTTAATAATTTCATTAAAATTTTAATTAATCACAATTATTGAAATATTTCTACCATAATCCCTATGATTAAGCTTTAAAGATCTCCTTGCACTAAAAAAATTATTCTTTTTCTCAAAAGTATCAATTTTCAAGATATCAATATTTTGGATTTGGTTCAACTTAAATTGATTTTTTACATAATTGAGCAAATCAAAATGAATTCTGTCTTTTTTATTTTTGAAAAAAATTATATTTTTTTTGTCCTTTTTAATGAACATAGTTTTGAACTGTTTTTGAACCTCATAATTTTTTAGAGAAATACATGGCCCGATTGAAATTATCATATCTTTCCGATTAGAGCCTTTTCTAAACATAAATTTCAAAACTTTTTGAATGATTCCTTTAAATGCTCCTCGCCACCCAGCGTGAATTGCTGCAATAATTTTTTTTTTCTTATCAAATATCAAAATAGGAACACAATCAGCTGTCAAAATAGCTATAGGAAAGTTTTTTTTTTCAGTAATAATAGCATCAGCATTAACGCTTCTATTTTTTAAATTAGAGTATTTGTTTAGAAATACAAATTTATTACCATGAATTTGTTTTACAAAAAAAATCTCTTTTGATTTTCGACTTATTTTTCTTTTTACTATTTCAAGATTTTTTTTAACATTAAGTTTTTTATCTTTGGAACCAATTCCACAATTTAAACTTTTATAAATTCCCTTTGATACACCTCCATTTTTATTAAAAAAACCATGATTAATTTCTTGGTATTTTGATAACTTTTTTGAAAAAAACAATTTAAAATCCTATTTGAAAATTATTATCTGATCTTTTGATTAACATAACTTTAAACAAATCTCCCATTTCTTTATTATCAATAAGTCTTTTAAGCCTATAATATATATCTACTTTTTGTGCGAATGTTTTGTTTTTTCCTATAATTTCTGCTCTTTCATTAATACCAAGTTTAGACAAAAATCTTTTTTGAGATGTTAAATTTTTCTTCAAGCCTTTAAAATTTTTAATGATCTGGTTAATCTGATGAAAATTAATATTGTATGTAATATCAGATTTACAAATATTTTTCAAAACCTTGCCATATTTTTGTTTGTAAATAGCTTGAAGTGTATCCCTCATTTTTTTATTTAAATAGCCATAATCAATAATAAGCAATCCACCATCATTTTTTCTAATAATATTAAAGATATCTTTGAAATAATTAAATCCTAATGGAGAAAACTCTATAAAATTTTGATTTAATGAAATTTTAAAATTAACTTTTTTTTCTAATTTTTTAATATCAAATTTTTTATAAATAAATTTAAGTTTTTTATTATTAGCTACATGTACAAATTTTTCAAACCAAATACCTTTGTTTTTATAAAATTGTTTAATGGGAATTGCATCAAAAAATTCATTAGCTAAAAAAATAGTTGGGGCTTTATTTAACTTTTTTAGATTCTTTATCCACTTGGCATTCTTAAAATTTATTTTTTTTTTTTGTTCTTTAATTAATTTGGGACTTTTTTCGTGAATATGAATATTGCAGCTATCAATAAAAGATGGAAATTTCTTAAAACTTTCAATCATAATTTTCATCATTTCTCCATTTCCAGCACCCAATTCAATTAAATTAAATTTCTTTGGTGACCCTATATTCTTCCAAAAACTTATTGTCCAGATAGCAATCATTTCTGAAAATAGTCTTGAAATATTTGGTGCAGTCACAAAATCACCAGTTTTTTCAAATGGATTTCTTATCATGTAATATCCATCTTTTTTATTATATAGGCAATAATCTATAAATTTATCTAAAGGTATTTTATGATTTTTTTGTAAAAACATTTTTAAAGTTATATAAACAAAGTCCAACTAAAAAGAATACTAAACTCAATATTTGACCCATTGTTAAATTTAAGATTAAGTTACCCAATTGTTCATCAGGTAATCGAAAAAATTCAATTATAAATCTGAAAATAGAGTAAAAAATTAAAAATATTGCTGATAATTTTCCTGGTGTTTTAAGATAATCTTTTCTCCAAAAATATAAGAGTATCAAAAATAAAACTATTCCCTCTAAAATAGCTTCATATATTTGTGAAGGATGACGGTACAAACTATCAATTTTAATAAATTGAACAGCCCATGGAACTGAAGTTTCAAAACCGTAAAGCTCAGAATTAATAAAATTAGCTACTCTACCAAAAAATATTCCAATTGGTGAAACTATAGCAACAACGTCCAGATATTCAAAGGCATCATCATTTTTGTTTTTTGAAAATATAAAACTTGCCACAATCATTCCTATAACACCTCCGTGGAAAGACATTCCACCTTGCCAGATTTTAAACATATCTAAAATGTTAACCAGGTAATAATCAAAATTATAAATTAAAATATAGCCGGCTCTCCCGCCTAATATTAAACCAACAATCAAATAAGTGATGTAATCATCAAATTTACTTTTAATGTTTTCTTTGGTAAAAATTTTTTTAGCTAAATACCAGCCAAGTAATATGCCCACTATATAGGCCAAAGAGTACCACCGTACTTCAAGTGAAAAAATCTCGATAGCCACTGGGTCAAAATTATTAATGAACATTACAAATTTTAATATTAAGATATAAATATAATAAGTTTACAAATAAATATATGAAAAATTCAAAAATTGTCCTTGATAAAATTACTAAATTGTTTGAGCAAGGCTTAATTTCCTCAAGGGATTTAACAAGTGAGTTTATAACAATTTTAAAATCAAAAAGAGATGAAATAGTCTTTAAGATGAAACTTACCAGTAAAGATGAATTTGAGGTATTATCTAAAAGAGTTGAGCAATTAGAAAAAAGAATAGAAAAAATTAAACCTCAGAAAAAAAGAAAATCAAACAGGTAAAAAAATTCTAACACCGAGCCCATTTAAATGAGATTTTTCTAATTTAATATTACCACCGTGAGAACGTATAATATCAGAAGCAATAGACAAACCAAGGCCTACACTTGATTTTGTTTCTGCTCTTCCTTTGTCAATTTTATAAAAAGGTTTAAAAACATTTTCGTATTCGTTTACAGGAATCCCAGGTCCATCGTCTTCAATTTTTATGAATATGTTAGTAGTCTTTTTTGAAAGGTCTATGTGTACTTTTTTTCCATATTTTAAAGCATTATCTATCAAATTATTTATACATCTTCTTATTAAATTTTTCCTTCCAGTGAAATAAATTTCTAATGGTAGAATCTTTGATATATTATCATTATTATATTTCTCTATAACTTCTTTAATCAATTCGCTTAGGTCAAAAAGCTCATCTTTCTCAAGATATGATGAACTTGTAAACTGCAGATATTCATTCAACATTTTTTCCATTTCATTTATATCTTCAGTCAATTTATTTGAAATATCTTTATCTTTTATAAATGCAGTTTGTAATTTCATTCTTGTTAAAGGAGTTCTTAGGTCATGGCTGATACCGGATAACATTTCAGATCTTTGATTTAAATGTCTTAAGATTCTTTTTCTCATTTTATCAAACTCAAGACCTGCCTGTCTTATCTCTGCAGCACCTGATGGTTTAAACTCCTCAATTTCCTCACCTCTACCAAATCTCTCAGCTGCTTTTGCTAATGCTGTAATAGGTCTGGTTTGATTTTTTAAAAAAATTAGAGATATAATAATTACAATTAAAGCCGGCACCGTAATCCATAGACCAAATATTCTAGCTGAAGAACTTGTTAATCTATCTCTTGGAACTAAAAATTTAAAATATCCGTTTTGATATTTTATTCTTAAATCAACTAATTCTTTATATCCTGTAGTATCAAACCAAAATAAAGTATTTGCAAAGTTTGATTTTAATTCTCTTCTTAAAGTTCTATCTATTGGACTGAACCATCGTTCATCATAATTATATTTAAAATCTTTATCTTGTATAAATTCTATATTTAAATCTTGATAGATTGAAAACAAATTAGTTATTTCACTTTTATCATAATTATCATTGTTATAAACTTCAATAAAAGTTTTAATCTCACTTACCAAGGCTCTTGTCATACCCTGATTGGTTTTTATCCAAAGACTATCAAAAAAAACTATAGTAATAAGAAGTTGGAGAACAATAACTGGAACGGCAACAATCAGTAGCGCCCTGTAAAATAATCTTTTGGGTAATAAGTTTTTAACGAATTTATTCAATCCATAAAACATAACCAGCTCCTCTTATAGTTTGAAGAAATTTTGGATTTTTAGGATCTAATTCAATTTTTTTTCTCAGTCTAGTAATTATCACATCAATGGATCTTTCTTTATCTAGATTAATTAATTTACCTATTTCCATTCGTTCAAAAGTTTTTCCTGGATTATTTATCATTTTTTCTAATATTATTTTTTCAGTGTTATTTATTTTGTACTCTAGTTTATTTTTGAAAATTAATTGTTTATTTAAGTCAATTTTAATATTTTCAAATTTAATTACTCTTGTTAAATCTTTTTTCTTTGTTTTATTTAAAATATTTTTGATCCTTAAAAGTAATTCTTTTGGCTCAAAAGGTTTAGGAAGATAATCATCTGCACCAATTTCGAGACCTTCAACTCTTTCACTAGCTTGACCTTTTGCTGTCAATAATATTATTGAAGTGTCAAGATTATTCTTATGTTCCTCAATAAATTCTAATCCGTTTTTACCAGGCATCATGATGTCTAAAATAATCAAATCAAATTTAATAATCTTTACTTTTTCACTTGCATCTTCTGCGTTATCAGCTGTTGTAACTAAATATTGATTTTCATTTAAATACTTTTTTACTAAAGATCTAATTCCATCATCATCATCTACAACAAGTATATGGGCTAAAAAATTATCCATTAATTATTCTATTTAAAACATTATCAAAATTTACTACCTCTTCAGATTTTGAATTAAGAAATGCATTATAAATCCTCTTTTTTTGACTTTGAAAAATTTCTTGAAAAATTTTTTTACCCTTTTCATTTAAATAAACATGTTTAATTCTTGAATCTTGTTCATCTTTTTTGAATTCTAAAATTTCTAGCTTGATTAGATCTTTTAAAACCCTGTTTAAACTTTGTTTAGTGACTTTAAGACTTTTTAGGAGTTGTGAGATGGAAATTCCTTCATACATTGATAATAAAAGAATTACTTTGTTATGGGCCATACCAATAGAGTATTTATCAAGAATTTTTTTAGAATCTGAAAATATTTCTCGATATCCCACGAGCAATTTTTCTATTAGATCTTTTAGCTGTTCATCTTTTAAATAAAGAAGTTCTCTCATTACAGTAAGTTATATTGACATATTATAGATACAAAGTTATTTTTCAGTAATAATTTATATTTCATTAATGATACCTTACGATAAAAGATCTGGCAAAATATGGTACAATGGCGAGTTAGTCGACTGGTCAGATGTAAAATTACATGTATTAAGCCATGGTTTACATTATGCTAGTTGTGTTTTTGAAGGTGAAAGAGTTTATGATGGATCAATTTTCAAATTAGAGGAACATACTTCTAGATTTTTTTATTCTGCAAAAAGAATGGGTTTTGAGATTCCCTTCAGTGAAGATCAAATTAATGCTGCTTCAAATAAAATAATTTTAAACCAAAATGTTGAAAATGGATATGTTAGGCCAGTAGCATGGAGAGGAAGTGAAATGATGGCAATCTCTGCTCAACAAACCAAAATTCATGTCGCAATTGCTACCTGGGAATGGGGATCTTACTTTGATCCAAAATTAAAAA
>MDTG01104258.1_pt1 | contig 14845 bp, 10 predicted proteins | sample 811421 | NCBI WGS metagenome assembly MDTG01 (sample SAMN05326645, study PRJNA326480) | marine metagenome | isolation source: seawater | place: Pacific Ocean: South East | collected 2011
CTCTGCCAGATGATGCGACTGGACTATCAATTAGATCACGATATCTAGGTGCTTCAAACCTTAACACAACAGAGTTTAATTTCCCTGATCTTTCAAGGTGTTCTTTTGTTCCAACTTCTTCGATTTCAAATATTCCGTGATTTTTACCATTAATATTTAAATTTACCAACTTTAATTCAGTTGTAATAATTCCATACTTATCAGCTACATGCATAAACATTGGTTCAAGCTGAAAGTCTCTCACTAATGGGTGCTGTAATGAAAATTCAGACATATCTTGATAAAGTGAATTTTCTAACTCAATTTTTATGGATTCTTTATTCTTGTATTGAATATGATCTAGACCATTTCCTTTAAGGTTTATTTTGATATCAATTGTATTTTGTAAATTTTCTCGTATTTCACCTTTAATATTGAGATCATCTCTTTCATTTGATTGTTTAAAACTTAAAGATTTTGCTATTTCACTATTTAGCTTTACTTGTTCATCAAATGGAATTTCAATATAAATAGTTTCTAGTGGTTTTATTGATATATCTTTCAAATTTTTTGGAGAACTTACAATTTTTTTAAAATAATCGATAGCAGTATATGTTCTTTCACCTGAGTTCATTCTTACTACCCCTTGATATCCTTTTTCCATAGCAAATAATGAAAGCTGGACTGTTACATCGCTTACTTTAGTGGGTTTCAATTGTGCAATTGTGCCAACAACAAGGAAAACTAAAATAATTGTTAGATACTTAAAGGTTAATTTTTTAGTAAAGACTTCTTTTTTGATTTTCATGATGACATAAGAAAATTATAATAAACAATACTAACATTATTTTTTATGAATGATTTAATTGTACAAAATGTTGAATCTCTAGCAATTTCACCTTTAAGAATCGCTTTAGATTTATTTTTAGTTTTTATAATTTCTAGAATAGTGGTTTGGCACTATGAAAAATACTCTCTTTCAAATTCTTTTTCTAACTCAAAAAACGCTTTTACCATTGTTGGGTTAAGTACAGTTTTAATAATATCAGTAGTCAAATCTTCGTTAGCCTTATCGCTTGGATTAGTTGGGGCTTTGTCTATTGTACGATTCAGAACACCGATAAAAGACCCTGAAGAATTAGGTTATTTATTTTTTATTATCGCAAGTGGTTTAGCTGCAGGTGCTGAACAAGAAATTGCACTAATAGTATCTACTCCAATTATTTTGTTTTGTTTATACCTTATAAGTTTGAAGAAAAATAATGTTGGGAATTCAGGAATGATTTATTTAGAAGTTGAAAAAAATGACTACGAAAAGATATTGGAAAAATTGAATAGTTCCAATTTAGAATTTAATCTATCAAGATTTGTAAAAGATAATGATATTTATAGTTTGGATTTAAAATTTGATAAATTGAATATCGAAAAACTTAATAACGTTCTTAAAACTTTAGAAGATACAGGAGTTAAGAATATGTCCTTTATAAATAATGAGGACTGAAGTAACTCAAAAAAGAGTCGAGTTAAAATTTCAAGTTAAACCAGTAAATATTTCTTCTGTAATGAATCAGATATTTTCTTCAGAATATATTATTTTTCCCCATCATAATAAAAGGTTAGTTAACTCTATTTATTTTGATTCTTTAAAATTGTCTGAATTAGAAAATTCTATTGAAGGTTTGTATAAAAAGAAAAAACTAAGGTACAGATTTTATGGAGATATCAGTGAGATTAAATCTCAAATTAATGGACAGTGGGAATTAAAGAAAAAACAAGGTATTGTTACTGAAAAAATTGTACACAAAGAGATAGTTGATTTTGATAAAATATTTTCACCAAATCTAAGCACTTTTCGATCATCAAACAGTGCAATTAATTATGAAATCAATACATACCCATATCTTTCAAAATTTATTTCATATGAAAGAGAGTACTTTGTTTCTAAATTATTTGGAGATGACTTAAGAGTAACAATTGATAAAAATATTTTGTCAAAAGAGTTTATCAATAACAATTTAAAAAGAACTAAGAGATTAGATACAAATATTATTGAATTAAAAATTAAATATAAACTTTATGAAGACGTTTCATTTCAAAACATGAACTTTTTAACTAGAGTTGGATTTTCAAAATATTCTGAAGCATAAGTTTGGAAGAAGAATGAATCAAATTATAAATAACAAAAACCATTTTCTTTTTTTAGCAATTATTTCAGTAATGCTGCTAAATTATTTTCAATTTTTTTTTAATTCGGAAACAATTAATTTTCTGTTTACTGATGACTTATGGGTAATTGTAGGAGGTAAATATGATTCACTTTTTGAAAAATATTTTTGTTGTAGTGTTATTAGTCCTTTTGCATCTATTTATTTTCAAACTTTATACTCTTTAAGTAGCACTGATCAAATCTTTATAAACTTATTATTTATTGTTGGACAATTGCTACCACTCAGCCTCTTTTCTTTAAAACATCTCCCCCTATCAAGGTTTGTGAAAACAGTTACAATTATTTGTTTACTTTCATCACCAATGTACTTGAATTATTCATTAAGACCAAAACCATACATATTTGAAATAATTATTGTTTTTATCGTTATCAACTTATTTTTCAAAGTAATTGATACAAAAAATATAGGATTAGGTGATTTTTTACTTCTTTCTATTATGACACTTTTTTCATTAGTCACAGTAATCGTGGTGCTAAGTTGTTCTTTACTACTTTTAATTAATCTTTTATTAAAAAAGAGGTCAGTAAGGTTTTCTATGTTTGGGTTTTCTGTGTTTACAGCAAGTACATTGGCTTTTTTCTATTTTGCAAATTTGTTAAAGAACGACGCATTAGATAACTTTTGGTCATCATATTTTTTTCCTCTAGAAGGAGGATTAGATCAACAAATACGTTGGTTGTATTTTTCTTTAATTCGATTATTAAGTGAATCAGACCCAACAAATTTAGGTTTTTCGAATTTTTCTACAACAATTTCAATTATGATATTACTAGTTGCTATTTATTCACTTATAAAAAATAATCGAATATTATTTTTTGTTATTTTCACATTATTCGCAATAGCTTTATTGCTTGCTGGTTTACAACTTTATCCTTTTGGGGGAACAAGAACAAATATTTATCTCTTTAGTGTTTTATCAATTTGTTTTGCCTATGCAATAGCTCATATGTCAAAAATTAGATACTTTTCAGAAACAAATTTTCTTTTGATTATAGTTTTGATAGTATTGATATCTAATTTTAATAAAAATTCTATAAGTTATTCCAATACAACAAACTCTATTAATAAAAGTACTGTTGAATTTATCATTCAAGATATCACTAAAGACAAAACTAAAGTTTTGGTACACCACGGTTCTCACTGGTTTGTTGGAAATTACTTTCCAGTAGAAATTGAGATGGAAGAAATTAAGTTTTTTCCAAGTGAGGCGAGAATTCTTGGGTCTGGAGGTCTCTCAATACCAGCCCCAATTATATTAAACGAGCAATATATTCAATTATGTTATGACTTTCCCCAAACAAAAAGTTTAAATTGTCTTGATGTTTTAGAAAATTACTTGAAAGAAACAAAGATTGAAAGTTTTAAATTTGTTGGTTTTTATGTTGAAGATGTCGATTGGAAAGGTTATTTAGAAATTTTCAAAAAGAATAATTTCAAAATCGAAAAAATGGCTTCTGAAAATAATATTGTTTATTATTTACTAAAAAATAATTAATAAATTGACGTTTTAAAAAAAATATAATTTTTGATTATTATATGGTAATGAGAAACCTTACTGTGATTGTTCCTGTATTCAATGAAGAAGCTTTTTTAGAACAGTCGCTTAATAGATTAATAAATCTCAATAAAGAATTTTCTATATTGATAATTGATGATTGCTCGTTTGATAATAGTCCAAAAATAGCAAAAAAATTTGAGGAAAAATATTCCAATATTCGTTTAATAACAAAAAACAAGAATGAAGGAAAAGGGTCTGTTCTTAAAGAAGCAATTAAACATACCAATACCGAATTCTGTGTAGTACACGATTCGGATTTGGAATATTTTCCTGAAGATATAGTTTCAATGTACAAAAAAGTTAACAAAGATTCCTTTGTACTGGGGTCTAGATTTATAGGCAATCTTGAACGGAAAAATATTTATAAGAGAACATACTATGCAAATAAAATTATGTCATATTTTTTTTCTTTAGTATTTTTTAAAAAAGTTACAGATGTAGCAACTTGCTACAAGATGTTTCCTACAAATTCGTTAAAAAACTATGACATAAGAGAAAATGGCTTTTCCATAGAAATTGAAATTTTAGCCAAATTATTAAAATCAAATTTAAATTTGATCGAAGAACCTATCAAATATGAAGGAAGAAGTTATGAAGAAGGAAAAAAGATTAAAGTTAATGATGGCATATTCTACTTGATTAACACATTGAAATACAGGTTTAATAAAAGGGGAATTAATTGAACTTTAGATCAAGTAAAGATTCAATACTAATACTTGTGCTTATCGTTACACCAATTATTTTTAATGCAAATAAAATTTACTCTGAATATGTTTTTGACAATCTATATGAGCAGATCGTTTTTAAAAATGACTTTTTCGGAAGCAAGAATGGAACTACCATTTACCTTGAAAATATATCAGAAAATTCTTTAAGAACAATTGGAAGCAAGGCAGAATTTAGAAATTTTTTTGATTTTGAAAAAAAAGAAATTATGCACCCCTATAAACCGCTTTCCCGGAAGAGTGAGATTAGCAACTATAAAATATACGTAGAAATTTTCAGCAGATTCTCAATGAATAATATCTTGTATATATATTCTTTAAATGACCAAAAACTTATTCCAATAAAAAGCAATAGCCCATCTATTTTATCAAAATATATTAAGGAAGACCTAAGACTGGAAGATTTAGAATTAATAAAGCCTGTTTCGTTCAATTATATAAACTATTTAGATAAGATTAACGGTTTAGTAAAAAATGGATACGAAATAGTCTATGCTCCAATTGGTAAAGATTTAAAATTAACTGAAGATTATTTTAATTTTTTTGAATTTTCTAAAAATGAATTTGTCTATACTAATAAAAATTTTGATAAAATATTGATAGAGCTGAATAAAATCCTAACCTTCTCCGAAAATGAGTCTAATGTTGTAGAGAAAGATACCACTGATTCAAAAACAATTGAATATGTTTCAAAAATATTTGACTCTGTGTATGAGTCTACTCTTTACAAATCTAAAGAAAATAGTAACTGTCTTAAAATTTATCATCAAGGACATGGGGGAGATCCGTTAGATTTTAATTACTTTAAAAAACTAAAAAACTCTTGGATTGAGGATGGTTGTGATGTGATAGATTTTACTATGATTGGATATGGCAGGAATAACGTAGAAGTAACTATTCCAATTGGAAAAAATTCTTATATTAAATTATCACCAGAACTTTCAAGAATTCATGACAACTATGAAAGCCTGTATTATAAAAATGGTAACGATATCGTATCCCCTCTTTCTATATTCACTATAAATCAGTATTTCATCATTAAAGAATTGACAAAAGGTGGAAAATATAAAAATATTGATGCTGTTGGAATTTCAGGTGGCGGTTTAAATGTTATATTTTTGAGCCTTTTGCTGCCAGAAATTGATTATGTTATTTCAGTTAATGGTAGCTCTCCGATTGATCTTGATCCTTACTACGATAAAAATTTAGATTATGAACATATAGAATATTATCTTCCTGATTTTTACAATGAATACTCCTACTGGGAGCTTTATTTTGTATCTAGCCTTATGAATTCTTTAAACGAAAATAGACAATTACACATGATTTATAGTGTTTTTGATTTTTGTTGTTTTGATTCCCCTGATTCGATAATGTTAAAAAATGCGATCGATCATATTGATTTACAAAATTTATATATTTACTTAAATAATTCTGATAAACATGAAATTTTTCCAGAACAAGTATTTGATATTGAAAGATAAGAGATGAAAAAATTCTTCGAAAAAATGATATTAATTATTGCATTATTTTATTTTTTGTTTTCCGCAATTATGTTTTTTTATAGCAAACTTCCACAAATTGAGAGTGGGGTCGATATATTGAACTCTAAATATATAACAATATCAAAACCAAATCAGATATATCAAAATTATTTAGAAGTACCTGTATTTGATTCAACATGCAAATATTCAGAAGTTACAGCAATTGAAGCACTTGTTCAAAATGGAGTCAAAAAAGAGAACATAATTATTAAAGATTATTTTGAAAAAGGAATTTTTAATCCTGTAAGCATAGATTACCGTGATTTTAAGTGCTGGGATAGGATTGTGGGCTCAACATTTTCTCAAGGCACAATACTGGGTGAAGACCAAAAAATTACTTTATATTACAATGCGTATCCAGCTATTCCAAATTTGATTTGTAGTATTATATTTTTAGCTTTAGCTTTAAGAATTCAAAATAAATTTATACCTTTTAAATTTTTAAGTGATAACTTTCATCTAGTTTTATTAGCAACTACTTTGATTCAATTTTTTATATTTTTAAAATATATAGACGGATATTCAAAAATTTTTAATGACACCAATTATTTGCTAATAATGTTTTCTATTTCTTATTTGTTATATACATTTATTATAAAAGGTAATAATTTAGTTTTTATACCTTCAGTGTTGCTGATTTTAATTAGTTTTTTTATTCTAATTTATAATAATATCTCAATTAATGCAATCTTTACAGATTTAGATGTATATCAATCACAGCTTCCTATTTCATATTTTCAATTTGAACAAATAAAAACATATGGAAAACTGTTCAGTTGGAATTCTAATTTAGGTGCGGGGTATCAACTAGCTGGCCAATATGCATCAGATTCATTGATCCGACAAATTCTTTTTTCTGTTTCTCCCAATTTTAATTTTGCCACTAATTTATATTTCTTCATAAATATTGTGGTTGGAGTTTACTTTTTTGCATTGTTTTTGAAAGAAGTAGGATTCAGCAACTATGTGTCTCTTTTAGGTTCATTTATTTTTTATACAAGTAATCAAACTATCGCTTGGTCAACTTTTTTACACTATCCTGCTTTCTTATCAAGTTTTTCTTTATTGATTTTCGGTATAATAATTTCGAAGAAAAGGCCTTTTTATTCTAAATGTTTAATTATTGGTAGCTTCTATATAATTTCAACAGGAGGTCATTTACAAAATTTATTTTTTCTATCCATTTTTAGTTTTTTAATTGTTGTAACAATTTATTTTATAAAAGACTTAAATGAAAAAATACTCTTTAAACCTACTATATTAACAATTGCTATTGGAAGTTTGATGAGTATTTACATCATATCTCCATTTTTTGAATTAATAACTAATGTTGGATCTAGAACTTCATCTGATGAAACAATCTACTTGACCTTAAGCAGTTTTAGCAATTTTTTTAATAACAAATTTTTAAAGGAGAGTTGTAATTTAATTTGTGGACAGTCGATCAATGACCAACTGTTTGTGTCGACTTTATTGATATTTATCTTTTTACTAATAAAGTCAGATTTTAAATATATCAAACAATTTTCAATTTCTTTATTTATAAGTTTTTGTTTACTAGGTTTTAAAAATCCAATCAACGATTTTTTAATTGTTGTTATTCCCGGTCTTGATTTTGTTTCAAACTGGCAAAGAGTAGCTCCTTTTCTGATTTTTAGTGTAATTTTGATAATATTGCCCAAGCTTGAAGCGTTTCTGACAAAGAATAATAAAAAACTTGTGATGTCAGTTATCCTATTTTCTGTAGTTTTAAGTGCTTTAACTAGAGTAAATGCTTTCTATAATACAGAAATGATGGGAACCCGTTACACGGATTTATATTTAAACATTCAGGAAATAAATAATAAATTGACTGATATTGACCTTACCGCTAATAATTCGAGAATATTGTCAATATGCAACTTGTCTGATAGCACACCTGTGGTTGCGGACGTTAATTTGATTCTTGAAAGTAATCTGTATTGGGCTGGTCTTTATGAAAGTTTTCCAAATAAATATTACAATCAAAGATTTCTTTCAATTGTAGAAGCAAGCTCGATTATTAAGGATGATGTAGGCGGGAGGATATACACTCACAAAGAAGGTGATAAAATTAACACAAGTAATTTAGATCAGTTAAACATTGAGTATCTGATTTCATTTAAGAGTTGGGAAGAAGGTAAGTGTGATTTTGATAAAACAAACTTAACAAAAGTTTTTAACAAAGAAGAGTTAACAATTTTTAGAGTAAATGATTTTGAACCTATAATTCATCAGGGATATATAAATGGACAATATGTGATTCCAAACAATATTAACAGAGTAAATCCCGAATATATTGAAATTAATCTTAATAATTCAAATAGTGAGTATTTGTTCTTTAATGAGACTTATTCAATGTACTGGGATGCAGTTGTAGACGAAAAACAAGTAGAAATAATTAACAATAGAGGTTTTATGTCTATCAAGATTAAGAGTCAAAACAAAGAAGTTTTACTGAAATTTAATAACAAAGACTTTTACAAAAATATTACTTCAATTAAAAATTATTTTTATAAATGATTTATAAAAATAATTTTGATAAATATTTCATTTTTTTAATTCTATTTCCTGCATTTTTAATGTCCCACCGCTCTAATATAGAGAAAATCGAAACATGGTGTTATAGATTTTGCGGATCTGGAAATCAAAATACTGTGTTTCTAGCACTTTTAACCATAGTTTGTTTATTTTTTATATTTCTATTCCTTAAGTTTTTTGATGATTCACCACTTCAATGGTTGTTGCTACTTCCTTTAATTTTTCCTATTTCTACTGCCAAAGGAAATGAAAATCGTGAACTTGGATTAGCTTTTTTGCAATCTAACAATATGGAGTTTTTGCTTGACTGGAATGGTAATATTTTTACCGAACAATTCCTATATAATCTAATTTTTAAGAACATAGGTTTATTTTTTAGCAATTATGTTAATTTTGTATTTTTTTCAAGGTTGTTAATAGGTATATTCTTTGTCTACACAATTAATAAAATATTTTCTAATTACGATAAATTACACGTAATTCTATGTATTTACATTGTAAATATATTTTCTTTATCATTTGGAGGTGAGTATCTCTTATTAGGTGCTTCACCTAGAACAATTGCCTACTCGTTTGGCTTTCTTACAATATATTTTTATATTAAAGGCAATAAGTTGTACTTATTGTTTTCAATAGTTGCGTGCTTGTTTCATCTGCATGTTTACTATTTAATGGTTCTACCCTATCTATTTTTTTCTTCATTACAAAAAAAAGAATACCGAACCACGCTACTGAATACTGCCTCTGGATTTTTATTATTAGTATTTTTTCTTTTCACTGATTTTAATACCAAATCGAGATCTAATTTTTTTAGTAATAATTTTGCCCAAAATGCTGAAGGTATATATATAAATAGAATTATTGCAGAACAAATTATCCCCTTTCATGTTAGGCCTTTTAATTTTGATGAATTGAATAATCTTATTGGTATTAACGAATATTGGAATATAGGGTTTGTAAATCTCCTAATAATTTTTGTAATTTATATAAATTCCGATAAAAATTGGTCATCTCACTTTGCGTTCATCGCAAATATTAACTTTATATTTCTTGCAATTGCTTTGCTAGTAGCTTATGTCGACAAAAATGGTTTCCTAATAGCTCTATATATGTTTAAAACAGCAGTCTTTTTTTCATTATTTTTATTTATTAATAACAAAATTAAAATCAGTATTCCAATCTTTGCAATTATTTTTTCTTTAATTTTTACTAATTGGTTTTTTGAGTTTTCTTCTAATTATTTAGAAACAGAAATAAAGAATAATAAATCAATGATTATTGAGGAGTATGCAGCAAGTGAATCGATACTTGTTATTGACAACAGTTTAAAACAGTTGTTTTCCAATAGCTCTATTGAGCACAATTTTGAGGATTATTTTACAGGTAATAATTTAATGGATCTAAATGAGATTACTTTAAGAAATAAACTAAATCTTAATGCAAACTCATTCTGTGATGAACTAAATACAGAATTAGACTATTTTGTAATAAGTCCAACTTTGCTTAATTGTAAAGAATTTTACTTATTTACAATTAACACTAACTACGGCAATGCTGGAATTACAGGTGACCCATTTTTAAAATATAATGAAAATAATGGAGAAAATTTTTGTTCTGAAAGCTGTATTAGGTTTTATAAAAATAATCAATCTGAGGATTGAATTACTCCTATTTTTCGTAGGCCCTCAGATGCTTCGGGAAAAGAGGTTTGAACATTTTCTTGGGTTTTAAACCAGTCAGTATATTTTTTTATTCCTTCATCTATTGAGTAATTAACTTTCCAATTGTAGTTTCCTAACTTAGTTGAATCATGAATAAAGTGTCTAGAGTCTCCATATCTAAACTCTTCAGAAATTTGAGGTGTAACTTTGCTGTTTAACTCTTTACAAAGGGATGTTGCTAAATCAATTACTTTAGTTGGAGAACCTGTGCCTACGTTAAAAGATTCTTGAGAGTCAAGGTTGCTTTCAAGTAAAGTGACATTAGCGTTCGCGACGTCTTCTACAAAAATAAAATCTCTTGTTTGATTTCCATCTTCAAAAATTAAAGGGCTTAAATTGTTTTCAATCATTGATGAAAATATTGAAAATACTCCTGTATAGGGATTGTATATTGACTGTCTTGGACCATAAGTTACTGCGTATCTTAAAGCTGCAACTGGGATATTGTAAGTTTTTCCAAATGCTAAACCTATCATCTCTTCAAAATATTTACTTAGAGCATAGGGTGATACACCATATGGTTCAAGATCTTCAGTAAAAGGAACGGGTGTGGCGATTTCACCGGAAGAAGGACATAAAACTTCCCATTTTTTTTGTTTTAATTGTTCTACTGGCCTAGGCTCAGCATGAAAATTTCCTAATTTTTTCGAGTTGTAAAGTCCTTCACCAAATATTGCCTGAGAAGAAGCCAGGACAAATTTTTTAATTTCAATACTTTCTTCACGTATCACTTCAAAAATTTTTGCAGTACCTGATGTGTTTACATCAAAGTAGTAAGAAATAGAATTTGTAAAGCCTCCAAATGCTGCCTGATGAGAAATAGTGTCAACACCTTCTTTTAACGCCTTTTTAACATCATCATAATTATTAACATCTCCTTCGATAAAATTTGCTTCTTTTGGTATCCAATCTGGTTTACCATTTGGATGGGTTTGTACATCAAGATTGTCTAGAATTACTACTTCATGTCCATTCTGAAGAAGTTTATCTACAATGTGAGAACCAATTAATCCGGCTCCCCCTGTAACTAAACACTTCATCATTGTTCTCTTTCGTAAGCTTTGTTATAACTAAAATTATAAAAAGATTCATGATTTAAATTATCACCAAAATATATATCTAGCCAAGCTTGTAGTGACATTATTGACCAAAATTTTCTTGCATATGAATAATCTTCACTAAATATTTTATTTTTTATATTTTCAATATATTTTGAGTTAAAAACTCCATAATCTTCTATTTTTTTCTCTGATAAAAGATCATTAATAAAGTTCTTATTATTTTTCTCAGTCCAGTACTCAATTGGTGGTATAAAGCCAACTTTAGGATTTTTTAATACGTTACTTGGAACTATTTCACTTACTGCATTTTTAAGTAATAATTTTCCTTCATCTTCTGAATACTTTATTTTAGGATCTATTCCAATTACATAATCAACAAGATCAATATCCAAGAATGGAACTCTTGACTCAAGAGAATTAGCCATTGATAATTTATCTTCAACAACTAATAAACCTTGTAAAAAGGTGTTGAATTCAAATGCAAAAATTGTTGACAATGCATTAGATTGTTTTGATTTTACTAATTCTTCTTCATAATTATCTCGAGCCAAGTAATTATTTTTAAAAATAGAATTTTGTTTAAATGCATACTCAGTTTCATTAGAAGAAACTACTCTGCACCACCATTCGAAATGCTCATCTTTATTAATTTTATTGCTTGATGTAAATCCATATCTCCATGGATATCCTCCAAACAGTTCATCGCTTCCTACACCTGATAGTACGACTTTAAAGTGTTGGCTAGTTGCATTTGATATTACTAAATTTTGATATGAATAGCCCATTTTTGGCTCGTCAAGATGAAAAATAGTTTTGTAAAGTGTATCTGATAATGAAGGTTTATTTAATAAGTAAATAAAATGTTCAATATTAAGAGCTTTAGAAGTTATTTTTGATAGCTCTTTTTCATCAAGGCCAAATTCAGGATTTGATTGATCGTTTTCATAGCCACAAGTAATTGCCGCAAATTTTTGCTCTGTTTCATTAGCAAAGCTTGTAATCGTACTTGTATCAATTCCAGAACTTAAATAAGTCCCTATAGGTACATCTGAAATTAGTTGTCTACTTACCGCAGTTCTTAACCTGTCAACTAATTCATCTTTTGAATACTTGTTTTCAAGATTTTTATCTGAATATTTCCAATATGTAATGTTTTCTGATTTATTATTTTGAATTACAACTATTGATCCTTTGGGCATTAATGAAATATTTTTAAATAATGTTTTTGTTCCAAAAATATTTTGAAAGGTTAAATAATCATATATTGATTCATAGTTAATCTCTTTTTTAATAGATCCAAATTTTAACAGAGATTTTATTTCACTTGAAAATGCAAATATATTTGAGTCCTCATAAGTGTATAAAGGTTTAACTCCAACTTGGTCTCTAACTAAAATTATTTGATCTTCTTTAGAGTCATAAATGCAGATTGCGAACATACCATTTAATTTCTTAGGAAAATTAATACCATATTTAATGAACATTGGGATGATAATTTCTCCATCCGAGCTGGTATTAAAACTCCAATCGGATAGATCGCGTTTTAATTCATTAAAATTATAAATTTCTCCGTTAAATACTGCTGTATACCTTCCGTCAGGGGATGTGAAGGGCTGTGATCCATTTTCAACATCCAATATACTTAATCTCTTAAATCCAATTCCAATTTTTAATGCCAGAGAGTTTTGTATATCTTCATTTGAGCCACATACGCTTTCATGTCCATTTTGAGTTTTAAAATAATAACCTTCACTATCAGGGCCTCTGTGCTGGAATGAATTTGCTGAACTAACTAGATTATGATCAACTAAGCCTTTATCTATTTTTGAATAAAAACCTGTTATTCCACACATTATGTTTTTTTGAAATATTGTTTAATTTTTTCGCATACATAATAAACGTCTTCTTCTTCCATGTAAGGATATATGGGAAGTGAGACTTCATTGAAACATATTTTTTCACTGTTAGGAAAATCTCCTTCTTTGTGTCCTAGATATGAAAATGCTTTTTGTAAATGTAATGGGATTGGATAATGTATTCCAGTACTTATTCCTTCTTCTTTTAAGTAGTTGATAAAATTTTCTCTATTTTCAACCAAAATAGGATAGAGATGATAAACGGGTTCTGTGTCTTTTATTTTTTTAGGAAGTGTAATTTGTTCAATGGTTGAAAAAGCATCGTCATATATCTTTGCAATCTTCCTCCTTTCGATATTCCATTCCTCTAAAAGTGTAAGTTTTGAATCAAGAACTGCCGCATGAATTGTATCTAGTCTAGAGTTCCATCCTAAAATTTCATGTTCATATTTTGAGAGTCTTCCACCATCTGCAAGTTTCCGGCATAAAATAGCTAATTCGTCATCGTCAGTAGTTATTGCTCCAGCATCACCAAAAGCACCTAAATTTTTCCCAGGGAAAAAACTATAAGTTGCAATTTGACCAAAAGTTCCTGTATTCTTGCCGTTAATTTTTGCTCCATGTGATTGAGCTGAGTCTTCTATCATCCATATATTTTTTTGGTCCAAAAAGTTAAATATATTCTCAACATCAAAAGGAAAGCCATATAAGTGAACTCCAATAAGTCCTACTGTATTTTTTGTAATTTTATCTGAAATATTTTCTGTTGATATTTGCCATGTGTCTCTATTAACATCTATAAACTTTACTTCATTTCCAATTCTTGGAATCATAGATGCTGAAGCTACATAAGTAGTAGGTTGAACTAGTACATCACCAGTTGATTTCAAAGATTCCATTGCAATTAAGAGCGCATCTGTACCATTGGATACTCCGATTGCATGTTTCACATTTGAATATTTTTTAAAATTATCCTCAAATTGTTTAACAAAGTTTCCTTTTATGAAAGCATTGGACTCAAGAACAGTTTCAATATTTTCGTTTATAAGGTCTTTTATTTTATGTATCTGTAATGTTAAATCGTTAAACTTTACTTCTCTCATTCTTCCTCTATTTTAAAGTTTTTAAATTTATTTCTTTGCTGTAATAAGCTGATTAATTCTTTTGGTACCCACGTAACATCATGAAGGTTAATGCCTTTGGCGGATCCTGCTATACGTGGTCTATGAGAGATATTTACTTGGACTTGATTAAATTTCATGATTGATGCTAGGAAACCCATTTGTACTTGAATAAATGCAGATTTCGAATCAAGATATTTTTTTATTTTTTTAAAAGATTCATTTCGAATCATTACTGCTGAATCAACATCGTTTGGAATAAGGTTAAATAGTTTTTTAGAAATAAAATTATAGAAAAATGAAACTACTTTTCTAAAATATGGGTCGTTTCTTGGAACCCTATTGGTCCATACGATATCATTGTTTTTTAAGTTCATCACAAGTTCAGGTATAGAGTTTGGGGGGATTTGTCTGTCTGACGGTAACATATAAAGAACATCTGCATCTGTGCTATTCCAACCTACAAGTTGACTTGGGTGACAGCCAATATTGC
>MDTG01213984.1_pt1 | contig 14845 bp, 5 predicted proteins | sample 811421 | NCBI WGS metagenome assembly MDTG01 (sample SAMN05326645, study PRJNA326480) | marine metagenome | isolation source: seawater | place: Pacific Ocean: South East | collected 2011
TATCACGGTACGCGTTTGGACGTGGAACACGTGGGGCAGGTCGTCAACGGGTTCGTCAGCGACATGGAACGACGATGGGGGCTTGACCGACACGCCATTGCGCCACACACCGTCTTCTTCTCGCACGAGACGTACACGCCCGCTCGCGGCGGTTCAGCTCAATCCGAAGTCAAGGCGCTCAGGGACACCTTCGGTGATTCCACCAACAAACTGGTCATTGCGAACACCAAGGGCTTCACCGGGCACCCAATGGCGGTTGGGATTGAAGACGCCAGCATGTTTTACGGCCTCAAGACCCGACGAATCCCACCCATTGCCAACCACAAGGAGGACGATCCAGAACTCGGGGACCTCAACCTTTCCAAGGGCGGTGAATACCCCGAATTGGAATACGGTCTGCGTTTTGCTGCCGGTTTCGGTTCCCAAATTGCGCTCTCGTTGATGCGACGATGGCCGGTTGAGGGCGACCGCATCGACGGCGCCAAACTGTTGGCATGGGCTCGCAGTCTTGCGGGTACCGACGATGTGGTCATGAGGGTGCTTCAAAACAAACTCGTGGCCTACGTGAACGGGAACGACAACCTGCACGGTGGCATACAAGGAACGCCCTGGCCGGCCACTGAACCGTGGGAGGGCCAGCCAAGCGCGGTCCAATCGCCCGTGGAATCGTCCCTGCCAACGTCCGACCCAGCGCCGATCGCCTCTCCTCAACCCCCCAAATCCGCCCCCTCTCCGGCGACCGTCCACGACAGCGACACCGTTTCAACGGTCATCGAGGTGGTCGTGAACCACACCGGTTATCCCGCTGACTTTGTTGAGTTGGACCAAGATTTGGAAGGTGAACTCGGCATTGACACCGTGAAGCAGGCCGAAATCATGGCCGAAATTCGTGAACGATTTGGCTTGCCCGTGGACGAGGATTTCGTTCTGGCCGACTACCCGACTCTGAATCACATGATCGGCTACATTCAGCGCATGACGGGCAACTCAGCGTCCGTTTCTCCTCCGCCTCCAGAACCCGCTCCCAACCCACCGGCCGCCCCAGTCGCTGCGCCTCCCCCCGAAACCACCGCTCCCCCCGTTGAGGACGCAGCCATGACCGAAACGGTCGTGGCGGTGGTGGTCGAACACACCGGCTACCCAGCCGATTTCATTGAATTGGATCAGGACTTGGAAGGTGAACTTGGCATTGACACCGTGAAGCAGGCCGAAATCATGGCCGACATCCGAGACCGTTTCGACTTGCCTGTGGACGAGGATTTCGTCCTGGCCGACCACCCCACGCTGAACCACATGATCGGCTACATTCAACGCATGAAAGGCAACCCTCAGCCACCACAGCAACCCTCTGTGGTCGCTCCAATTGAAGCCCCACCGGTGGCCTCGGTGCCCTCCGCTGCGCCTTCATCACCAGCGACGGCATCGGTTTCCCACCCCGAGATCGAGGCCGTGCTGGTGGAAGTGGTGGTCGAGCACACGGGCTACCCTGCTGACTTCATCGAGCTGGACCAAGATTTGGAAGGCGAACTCGGGATTGACACCGTGAAGCAAGCCGAAATCATGGCTGAAATCCGAGATCGTTTTTCCCTTCCCGTTGACGAAGACTTCGTCCTTTCCGACCATCCCACGCTGAACCATTTCACCGCTTACATCGTGAAGATGCAAGGCGGAGACGCCTCCACGGGTCCTACGCCGACGGAGGAACCCGATGGTGGTGACCTACAATCGGGCCCGTCCCCGGTGCACAACGTGGGCACCCGTCGCTGGCAGATCGAGATCGAGGACTGCCCCGGTGTCTCTGCACCGCTGGAGGTTTCCGGCACGGTGTTGGTTTCCGACGACGGATGGGGCATTGCAGAGGCGTTTTGTCAACGCATGGAAGCGCGTGGGCTGAACGCAGTTCGTGTTGGCTTCGAGAGCCGTATTCGAGACGCTTCAACGCAGGACGAGGCCGGACGAACCGTGCTGCGAGCCGATCCCGAACAACCCGGCCACATCGCATGGATTGCCGATCAACTTTCGGAAACAACCCTGGCCGGCATCGTTCACATGGCACCGCTCAAACTCGCTTCGGAGCAGTGGGGAGAGGACGCCTATCCGTCTTCACAAATCGCCATGGCAGCTCACGGTTGGTTCGGTCTTCTCAAGGAACTTGGGGGTCAAATCGGTGACGAACGTCCGGGATTTGTGGCCTCGGTCACCTCGCTGGATGGACGCCACGGGAACATTGGAGACCGTTTCAACGCCGTGCAGTGCGCCGCAAGCGGCGTCACCAAATCGTACGCCTTTGAGCGCCCCGATCTTCGCTGCCGGGCACTTGACCTTCATCCCGAGTTCGTTTTGGACGAAGCCGACGCCGCCGTGCGCATTGAGGAGGACATCTTCGGATTGGAAGGTGAAGTTGAGGTCGGTCTTGACCGAGACGGACGGCGTTGGGCGCTCGTCGCATTTGCGGAAGACGTTGTTGATGAGGTCAAGCCGCTCACCTCTGAAGACACATGGTTGGTCTCAGGTGGCGGTTCGGGCGTCACAGCATCCTCAATCATCGGGGTGGCGCAGGCCAGTCCAAACGCCGGGGCCCATTTCGAATTGTTGGGCCGCTCCACCCTCATCGAAGCGACCTCAGCGTGGGTTGAATGGAATGAAGAACAACTTGCAGAGGAAAAGAACGCACTCCGTCAACGCCTCGTGGAGAGCAGTGAGAGCGGCAAGGTCACCATGGTTGAATGGAATCGTGCGTGGCAGACGTTCACTCGCAGTCGGGACGTCCACACCACGCTCGCCACCATTGAGGCAACCGGTAATCACGCCTCGTATCACTCGGTTGACGTCATGGACAACACCGCCCTTCACGACCTCGGTGCCTCTCTTGGCCGCCCCATTACGGGTCTGGTTCACGGAGCGGGTCTTGAGGACTCCAAACTCGTCGCTGACAAAGACTACGACGTCTTCGACCGTGTGGTGCGCGTCAAAGTTGACGGATGGCGCTCTCTCCTTGGAGCGGTTGAAGCCTCGGGCCGCAACGCCCCCGACTTTGCCTGTTGTTTCACAAGCGTCGCGGGACGCTTTGGAAACGGCGGCCAAACGGACTACGCTGCGGCGAATTCGGTGCTTGACGCCGAGATGGCACGCCTGACCGCAAGCCACGAATGCAGAGCCGTTGCCATCGGTTGGACCGGCTGGCGGGACGTTGGCATGGCCACCCGAGGTTCGATTGAAGCCGTGTTTGCCGCAGCAGGCATCGAGACCCTGGCGGTTGAGGACGGCGTGGCCATCTTTGTCGATGAAGCGCTTCGAGGCGGAAAGCGCCGGGTGCTCGGCTGCGGTTCACTCGGTCTGATGGATCGCTTTGCTTCCTTCCGGGATGCCCCGTTGAAACTCCCGCCTGCGATGGCAGCCACCATCGCCGATCCTGCTCGTTTCCCCTTCGTTGACAAGGTGGTGGCGTTTGAAGAAGGTGAACACCTTGTCACACAAAGCACACTCTCAACCGAAATTCATCCTTTCCTCCTCGACCATGCCATCGAAGGTGTGCCCTACCATCCTGGCGTCATGGCGCTTGAGATGTTTGCACAATCCTCGCTGCTGATGAAACCCGATGCATGTCTTGCCGGCTTTGAGGAGGTTGTCTTCGGTCTCCCAGTGAAGTTGATGAAAGGTCCAATGACCGTTCGCGTGGCCGCAACGGTCGAACGTACAGAAGGCGACATGACGTGGGTGCGATGCAAACTGGTGTCGGATTTGATGAACTCCAAAGGGGACGTCTTTGGTGAACGCGACCATCACGAAGCCCTCGTTCGTTTGGTTGAGAAACAAGAGGACCTTCGCCCCTTCCTCGTCCATGAGGTGGACGGTTTGCCTTCCATCGGTACGCCACCATCGGGTGAACTGATTCAGCAACCCTCCTTCATTTACGATCGCTACTTCCACGGCCCACGATTCCAATCGCACGGCGGTGTTCTGCGTGGCTCGGGCGACGCAGATGTTCCGGGCATTGACGGCGTGGCCCTGATGCGACATCAGCTCCCCGCCACCGACCAGTTTTCGCTTGAGGCGGACGGGGAAGTCGTGCTCCTCGAGGCGTTACCAATGCTGATCGAGGCTGGCTTCCAGAACGCTGGGTTGGTGGCCATGGAAACCCTCGGCTACAGCAGCCTGCCTGTGGGCATTGCGTGGTCGACCGTGCTTCGGGTCCCAGAAGCCGACGAACGGCTTCGTCTGCGCTCCGTCCAACGAGAACAGCACGATGACGGCTCAACGGTCCACGATGTCTTGGTCGTCGGCGAAGACGATGCACCTGTGTTGGCCCTCAAGGGTCTGCGTCTCAAGGCCATGGGCAATGTTGAGGAACATCAGCACTTCTTGATGGATCGTTGAGGCGTTGGGGATGTCTTCGGTCGCTGTGAAAACCATTGAACCACCTTCCCTTGGGGGGGTCACCATTCTCTGCGCACCCGTTCAGGACTGGGGTCTCGATGAGGTTCCATTGGCGTCCCCGTCAGAGGTGTCCGGCTTTGCCACCCAGAAACGACGGGAGGAGCATCTGACAGGGCGATGGTTGTTGGGTCAATCGTTACGAGCGTGGGGGATAGCGGACCTCTCGGTTGTTGAAGTGGTCCGGGATTCGTTACGAGCGCCGTCGCTGGCCTACATCCAGGGTGTTTGGCTTCGGGTTGCTCTCCCTCATTTTTCCATCAGCCACAGCGACGGATGGGCGTTTGTGGCGCTGACGGGTCCCGAATTCAACATCGGGCTCGATGCAGAACCCGTTCACCGTACCCTTGCCGAAAACGCCTACGACATGATGGCAAAGTCGGCAGAATTGGCGTTCCTTCGGTCCTCACCAACGCATGTTTTCCAAGCATGGACGGGCAAGGAAGCCGTGCAGAAATGCCTCGGAAAGGGCATGCATCTCAACCCGCGTGATATTGGAATTCCAATTGGTCCAGGGAAACACAATATATCAGTTGAAAATTCAAATATTGAATTGGAATATTGGTGTCAAAACGGGTATCATTTATCGCTCGCTCTTCGGCCCGCTACGCCCGTCGAGCCGACGGCAGAGGAACGGTTGTTGGAGGACACGCGGCGAGCGATGGAAGCAAACCCGGCTTGGGGTGTGGGTTGCAAGACGCAGCGGTCGGGTGCTTGATCAGTTCCACAGACGGCTGCTTTCCCACGGCAAGTCCAGCGCCACGCCGAGTTCGGTTAAAATGACGAAGTTGAACAGCATGTAGGTCAGCACCGCAAGCGTCAACGCAACCACCGACGTGTTGAGAATACGTTTTCGTTGGCGGCGTGCTTCATCGATCGTGCAGATTCCGTCTTTCCGAAAGTACAGGACGAGCCCGCTGACGACGAGAATGAAACTCAGCAACGTCAGCACAGGTCGGAACCAACCCATCCCGTTTGTGCCCCAATACAGGTCGTTGGAAAGCGCAGCGGCGCTGGACACGCTTGCGAACCCGAAAAGAACCAGGACCACGCTCGGGAAGCAGCACATGGATGCGAGGAACGCCGAGCCGCCTATCCATTTCCAAAGCGACTTGACGTCGTTGGAAATTGAACTCTCACTCATGGTTTAGCCTCCCCTGTTGTCTTTTTGAAACCGTGTTCTACTCACAGGCTGAAAACGATGGAACCTGCTCGATGGCATCGGTGTGCCAAATCAAGGGTAACACCGGGGTTCCGTCCGACCATTCCCCCATCCCGGTGAGCATGGTTTCGTCCGTCATGTACTGGTACGCCCAGTCCGCAGTGAAGGTGTCGTTGCGTCCGTGGGCCACGAGGAAGTCCGCTTGTGCATCGATCCTACGATAGAAACTCCAGTCAGAGAGGGTGTCTCGTGCAGGGTCTGTTTGGAGGTAGTGGCTGGCCACCAGCCTCGGAAAGCCGTAGAGGTCGGATTGAATTTCAAGGAGTTGATTCCGTTCGTCGGGGAGGGAGGAGAACATCTGCTGATGGAACGCACCGGGGCATAAACCGACGCTCATGTCGTCTTGAGGGACACCGATCTGCACCATCGTTTGCTCGGGCATTCTGGACAAATCTGGCTGAAGGCTGGGTTGCATCGGTCGGCTCGCGGGTGCTTCGAGAGCGACCACCAACGCATGGCTCCCCCACCCTCGCTCAAACGCTGCGTCGAGCGTGATGAAGGTGTAGGCCGCACCCAAACTGTGTCCGCCTGCCCACAGGGACGTGGGGTCAACGACCACGTCCCCCAAATGCGCATCCAGTTCTGCATCGCGTTCCTCGCTGAGTAAAATGGAGTCAACGTGGTCCAGCGCTGCTCGAATAGCGAGATCTCGATACGTGTGTTGGAGGTAATCGCTCGTGCCGTTTGCGTAGGTCGCTTCGTGTTGGTCGTGTCCCTCCGGTCGCAAATCGGAAGGGTACTGGATGAAGGCGACAGCGACACCCTTCGCCCCGAGGTGGTGTATCCAGCTCTGATAGGCATCGACGTCGGGGTAGCCAAATCCGTGCAGCAGGACGGCGAGGGGCAGATGTGTGACGGGTGAGTCTTCGGGCAGTTCGGGCAGGGCGATGTACACGCTGAACTCGACATCGTCCTCAAGATCGCCTTGAACCGCTACCACCTCTTCTGGTAGTGTGTAGGTCGAGCGGTAGTGCGCCAGTGTGTAAGGGGCCGGAAACGAACCGTAGCCGATGGCGGGCGAATCGGGGGGCGTGGGGGCAAACCCAGCGATCGCAGGGACGCCGGGCATCACCAACCACGCTGCGAAAAACACCCCGATCACATGGGTCAGGCGGGCTGGCGACATGCTGTTCTCACCTGGTGAACGCAGGGTAGGGAGACCACCCAAACCAATGAGGGCGACACCCAGGGTCCATCCCATGAGCGTCGGTAGCAACAGGAACGCCCCACGAAGATAGAACACGTCCAACAGGAAGTGAATGGAAATCAACCCCAGCAGCACCCCCACAAGAGCGTGCGAGAGGACAAGCACCTCTTGGCGAGGTATCGCCGATTTGATGTAGGCTCGCACAACGATTGCGCCAAAGGTTGCGATGAGGAACAGTGACAGCGTCAACGAGGAGGAGGCACGAAGCGCCATCGTCCACTCCAACGAGCGAACGGCGTGAGGCCAAACCGAGTCAACAATGTCCTTACCGGAGATCAAACGAGCAATGATTTCACTGTACGAAAGGAGGATGCCCGCCGGTATTCCCCACGCAGGGTGAAAGCTTCTCGCCTTGGGTTCTGGACGGTCGTGTTCGTTGATTTCATCAAGCCCGGTTGGTTCCAAGGCTTCATCCATACGCCAAAAATCGCTCGATGCTCTACAAGAAGTTTCGTTCGTTGCCCGTGCTCAGTAGGGCACGTCCTTCCATCCTATCTTGTAGCCGATCAGGTTGAACGAACGATGCAGCACCGGCGTGATGGCCACCAGCGCCAGCATCGGCATGCGAAGTTCCTCCGCAGCAAGAACAGAGGGTCCGAGGAAGAGTTGACCCAACAAGAAGACCATGATGGCGAACGGCAGGGTGTCGAGCAGAGGGGCTTTGGACGAGATATCACCCTCACGTTTCAGCCCGCGTCGTCGCTTGAAAAACGAGCCCGTGCTGTCGCCGACAAGGCATGCAAACCCAAGGAAACTGCCCAGTATAAAGGCGGCACCAGCGGTTCCGCCGACGTTGAACCATGCGGTTTCTGCACCGGTCAGAGGATGGGCAAACACGGTGGCACCGTCGTCAAAGACCGTGCCCATCTCACCGGTGCTGACCGTGGAGGCGATGATGACACAGAGCAAACCTGACGTCAGCGAGCCGCCGATCAGGCCGTTCCATGTTTTTCCGTCGCCCAGCATACGGTTTCCGTCGCTCAACACACGGCCGCCGTCGATGGGCCACGGGCCATAGCCCGTTTTTGGCAGCCATTTTCCCCACATCATGGCGAAGGTGTTGGCAAGAAAACCGGGCAGATAGAGCCACAGCGTTAACAGACAAAGCGAAAGGAAATCCATGACATCACCGAGGGGCCAACCACGACCCTTTGATGTGAGCCTTTGATGATTGCGAGGCGGTTTGCACCAAGCGTGCTGTCTCGGTGGTTCATGAGTGGTGCGGATAGCGGGAGTCGAACCCACGACATAAGGTTGGAAACCTCAGATGATAACCACTTCACCATATCCGCAGTGCGATAGGTGCAACCAAAAGCCTCTCCCCTTTGAGGGAATCGGTTCACCCAACTCGCTCATCGGTTCCGCTTGAAATCATCGAACAAGGACGAGGACCGACGGTCACGGACGGGCGCCCCACGATTCTGCACCATTGAGCGCTCCGGGAGATCGATCAAGCCTTGATGTTGGCGCAGTTCTGCGGCGCGTTGCATTCGACGTTCCGTTTCCCGTTGCCGGCGGTTTTGTCCTCGAAGCACAAGCGTTCCCATCAGCACGAAGAGCACCAATCCTGCCAGTGCGGCCTGAAGCAACGTGCTTTCCTGAAGTGCGGACATGACCGATCCGCTGGTCTCATCGGGGCTTGAGACAGGTGCGTTCGAGTCCACGGCCTTGATGACGACCGTGACCGTGTCCATCGGGTGGTCGGCGCCGGGCTCTCGTGCTGATATGAGCAATTGATGAGAGCCGACCTTCTCAGCCCTTCCTGAAAACGTCACGACTTGGACGTCGTTGGATTGGGAGAAGGTGACGAAGTGATCGGTGGACACACCGGTGATGCTGGAGGTTGCTTGCCACGAAACCTCTGCGGCAAATTGTGAACTCATGGATGAGGCGATGGCGCAGGTGAACTCGAAGTATCCGCTCTCGGCCAAATCCACTTCTTTGTAGGTGTAGCTGCAAGTCATGGTTGCCTCTGCAGAGTTGCGAGATGAATCGTTGGGCCAGTGGTCCGGTTTGTGCGCTCCAAGCGTTGCGTTGTCGCCGTAGCCGTCGCCGTCGCTGTCGACGTGCTGGCTTCGGTGTTCAGGGAACGCGTCTTGTGCATCGGACCACCCGTCGCCGTCCTGGTCGGGGCACCCGTAGCTGCCGCCTTTGGTCGAGGTGCCCGGTTCGTTGGGGCAGTCGTCGCCGTCCGTTCCGTCGGATTCATCGCCGTAGCCGTCGCCGTCGCTGTCAAACCACTGCGAAGCGTCGTCGGGCCACAGGTCGCCGCCATCACTCGCTCCGTCGCCGTCGCCGTCCACGCAACCGAAGACGTCCAAACTCGAGGTGCCCGATGTGCCCGCGCACGCATCGGGCTCGGTTCCGTTGGGGTTGTCGCCGTAACCGTCGCCGTCCGTGTCGGACCACTGCGTTGGGTTGCCAAGGAAAGCATCACCGGCGTCGGAAACGCCATCGTTGTCCTCGTCAACGCACCCAAACCGGTCAACGAAGGACGAACCGGTCTCAGCGGGGCACGAATCGGCTTGGACCCCTGTGGCGTTGTCGCCGTAACCGTCGCCATCGCTGTCCGTTGTTTGGCTCGGTTCGAGCGGGAATGCGTCGGCTCCGTCCTCAACGCTCCATCCGGACTCGTTGCCCACCGGTGGGGTCGGGTTGGAAACACCGTCGCCGTCGCTGTCCACGCAGCCGAGTCGATCCACGGTCGAGGTTCCTGCAATCAACGGGCACGCATCTTCGGCGTCGTCAAACCCGTCCTGATCGGTGTCCACCCAGCGCGTCGGGTCGTTGGGGAAGTCATCGGTCGAGTTTGCATGTCCGTCTCCATCGTCGTCAACGCATCCGTACAGGCCGATGTTGGATGTCCCTGCCTCCCCGGGACAAGCATCGGGGAGCAATCCTGTGGCGTTGTCGCCGTAGCCGTCCCCGTCTTGATCCATCCACTGCGTGCCTTGTTCAGGCAACGCATCGATGACGTTGTCCCACCCGTCGCCATCGTTGTCCGGACAACCTAAACGATTGCCTTTGGTTGAATTGCCCGACTGCGCTGGGCATGCGTCAGGATTGGTCCCACCGGGGTTGTCGCCGTATCCATCACCGTCGCTGTCCGCCCACTGAGAGCCGTCTCCGGGGTGCGTGTCCTCACCGTCGCTCCAACCATCGCTGTCGCTGTCGGGGCAACCGTAGGTGCCGTTTTGCCACGATTCTCCGTAGGTGGTCGGACAGGCGTCGGGCACCAAACCGGTGGGGTTGTCGCCGTAGCCGTCTCCATCGGTGTCGTTCCACTGAGTTGAATCGGTCATGAACGCGTCGGCGCCGTTGGCGGTGGTCCAGACGTTGTCCGGGTCGGAATACCCGTCGCCGTCTTGGTCGGGACAGCCTTTCCGGTCGTGAACGGACGTGCCGAAGAACTGCGGGCAATCGTCGTCGAGCCCGTCGTCGTAGCCGTCGCCGTCGGCGTCGCCCCACCGCGTGGGGTCGCTGGGAAAGGCATCGGCACCGTCGTCTGCGGTGTGGCCGGCGTCGGGATCGGAATACCCGTCCCCGTCGGTGTCGGGGCACCCCGTTCGGTCCTGAGTTGAATTGCCTGCGAGGGCTGGGCAGTCGTCCCCGTTGGTGCCCGAGGGGTTGTCGCCGTAGCCGTCCCCGTCGCTGTCAACCCATTGAGTGCTGTCGTTTGGGGCGATGTCGGCCCCGTTGACCGTGGTCCAGTTGGTGTCCCCGTCGGAGGACCCGTCGCCGTCGCTGTCGACGCAACCGAACCGGTCGCGAGTCGAACCGCCAGAGGTCGTCGGGCACGCATCGCCTTGGAAACCTGTGGCTTCGTCGCCAAATCCATCCCCGTCGCTGTCCACCCACTGTGTTGCTTCGTTCGGGAAGTCGTCATCGATGTCGGCGTAGCCGTCGCTGTCCGTGTCGGCGCATCCCAAGCGACCCATCTCGGTGGAGGTTCCGAACTGCGATGGGCAGGCGTCGGGGCTGTTTCCGCTGGGGTTGTCGCCGTAGCCGTCGCTGTCCCCGTCCGCCCATTGAGTTGAGTCCGATGCAAACGCATCGGCTCCGTTGGCCACGGTCCAACCGGTGTCAGGGTCGGAGTAGCCGTCGCCGTCGCTGTCGGCGCAACCGTATCGGTCTTGGTCTGAGGCGCCGTTCACAGAGGGGCAACTGTCCCCTGTGGTCGCCGGTGGAGGGTTGTCGCCGTAGCCGTCGTTGTCGCTGTCGGCCCACTGGGTGTCGTCGGTGGGAAACACGTCGGCTCCGTTGGTCGTGCCCCACGACCCGTCGGGGTCGGAATACCCATCGCCGTCCTGGTCCGGGCAACCGTTGCGGTCCTGCGATGAGGTGCCAGAGACGCTGTCGCATGCGTCGGCACCGTTGGCGGTGGTCCACGAACCGTCAGGATCGGAATACCCGTCGCCGTCGCTGTCCAAACAGCCGAATCGGTCGCTGGTGGAGTTTCCCGCTGTTGCCGTGCATGCATCGGGCTCGAAGCCTGCTGGGTTGTCGCCGTAGCCGTCAAAATCCGAATCGGCCCACTGCGAAGGAACGCTTGGAAACGCATCGGCGCCGTTGTTGACCGTCCACGTGCCGTCGGGGTTCGAATAGCCGTCACCGTCGGTGTCGGGGCACCCCGTTCGGTCGATGGAGGACGTTCCTGCGGTCGTGTTGCAGTCGTCATCGTCGTCTTCGTAGCCGTCCAAATCCGTGTCTTGGGTGAGGTTGGAGAGGCTGTAGTCTCCGGTCAGCGCAACGGCAAAGAATTGAGGCCCGGTCGGAACGCTGGTGCCCAGCACGTGGAGTTCCCACGTTCCCTGAGCGGGTGAGGCGAGGGTGAGCCCTCGGAGATTGTCGAGGTTGTTGCTGACGTTGGTCCACGTGCCGGAGGGGCTCTTGAGGGCCAAATCCACGTCGTTCACGAGATTTGTTGAGGCGGCGGGTGTTGACGCCGGGTCCGTCCACGTCAGCGCGATGTTGATGTCATCGGCGCTCGCTGGGACGTTGAACGACCAGCCCGAGTCAGCGCTTGTCGTCACCGAATGACCCTGAAGATACGAGGTGTTGATGGCTTGGGACATGTTGATTCGCCCCCATCCTTCGTGGTTGTTGGGCGCTGCTTCTCCAGCGCCGTTTGTGGTCGACGAGTACTGGCCCGTCATGTCGTGTGCACTGGCGGTGAAAATCGCTTTCACAAGAGCGGACGTGGGGTTGCTTTCCCCCAGGTTGTCCATCAAGTGCTCAAGCAACAGGGCTGAGGCTCCTGCCGTCAGGGGCGTCGCCATGCTCGTCCCGCCCATGTAGGTGTAGCTGGCGTTGTGAGCCAGCCAACCCGTTGAACTGGTGCTTCGGGATTTGGTTGAGAGAATCATGGTTCCTGGTGCTGAAAAGTCCGGTTTGAGACGACCGTCGTCGGTGGGACCACGAGAGGAAAACGCAGCCATGCCTTCCGGGTTGTCGGCGAGACGGTCGGTTGAAATCGGAGAACCGTAATCTGTGCTGCCCCACAGAAAACTCATGTTGCCTCGGTCGTTTTCCGAAGCGCCGACCGTCAACACGTTCTTTGCCGTAGCCGGGCTTCCCATCGAGTCAAGGTCGATTTCACCGTCTCGATTGGCGTCTGCGCCTTCGTTGGCGGCAGCGAAGAGAATGACCATCTCGTCGTGGGTTCGTGCACTGGCGTCCGCTTGCATGGAGGATGTGGTGTACGCCCCCGCAACGGCCGAACCCCACGAGTTGGTGTGAACACGGCTTCCGTTGGCCCAAGCGAGCTTGAACAGGTCGTCGAGGTCGTTGGGAATGCCGAGCAGTTTTTCCTCGCTGTTGTGGGTGGTGGCGATGGAATGCACGAGAAGATGCGCTTCGGGCGCAGCCCCGATGATGGCGCCGTTGCTGTGGGTGCCGTCACCCAGGACCGATCCAGCGACGTGTGTGCCGTGGCCGTGGTGGTCTTCGGCGTCGTCGCCGCACGGGCTCAACCCGAGAGAGGTGCAGGTTGATGCTGCGGGTGGGAACGAGAGGATACCGGTGATGTGGTCTCGGAAATCCGGGTGCATGTTCGTGTTGTTGACACCGTTGTCAAGACCGGTGTCGGCCACGGTCACCACGATGCCATCTCCGCTCAGACCAGACCACGACGAATCGATGGTTGCCATGTTTGTGTTGTCCCACGTGTCGTCGACGTTCATGACTTCGATGCCCACCGAGTTCAACAGTTCGAACACGGGGCGAGGTTCAATCCATTCCACCGTGTCCTGACTCACCAGCCACGCCAACCCGTGCGGACCGACGGCCATGGTGGCGAAGCGACCGCTGTGAGAATCGAGGACCACGTCGTCGCGTCCATCCATACCCTCGGGCAAGGTTTCGCCCGACAGGACGATGTTGACCAGCGCCCCTTCGTCGTTCACGAAGGGGTTGGGTGCAACCATCTCAAGCCCGAGAAGACCGCGAACAAGGTCGGTTTGGACTTTATCGGTCGGGTCCATGGCGGCCAAGCCCACCACGTTCAGCGCCGCCAAACGGGCTGGCGTCTGTCGATTCACGTCGCAGTGGAAACTGGCCGGTGGCATGAACGAGAAACAGTCGATTCCGACGGCAGCCAATTCGTGGAACCACTCGCTTGGCACGGGGTAGGTGTGGCCCAGAATGTGAAACCCGTCCACGCGTTGTTCTCCTGTTCGTTCTGTCCAATCGTTTGGGGAAACAAGCGACACGTCTCGGTACAGAAGGGCGGTGGTGCTCGCAGCGTCGTCGTTCGACAGCCAACCGTTTTCGGCTGCAGAGGTTGGCACGATGTCCACCTGCTCGAGCAGCGTCAGATCGGCGGACGTGTCGGTTGAGTTCGTTTCACCGCTGGCTTGTGCGAACGCAAGCGGGGAGAGCACCTGAACCACGAGGAGTGAGAAAAAGAGGAAGGAGGTTCGGCGGCGGTGCCTCTGCATATGGCTCCCAATGCAGGGAGCCTCATCAAAGATTGGATGAACGGTCTGTGTGGAGTACGGGCCCGACCGAGGGTTCAAGAGTCTTGGTCATTCGACAGAGCACATGACGGGCGCGCAATCGGCAAGGGCCCAAGGCGACATGATGTCCCCCGAGGAGAACAACGACGGCACGGACGTTCTCGGGAAACAAATCTGGCGAATTGTCCCCTACGCCAAGAAGTACCCAAAACGAGTGGCTGCTGGCGTGCTAGCAAACGCTGCAGCGCGCTTTTTTGATTTGATGCCCTTCGTGGCCATCGGACTTGCGGTCGACTACTTCACAACCGATGTCCTCTCTGGACCGGACATCGTTCAGACCATGGTGACGACCATTCACAGCGATCCAGCCGTCGGCTACGGCGTGCTCATCTTCCTTGGGTTTCTATGTTTGGCGATTTTCCAGGGCATCTCGGAGTACTCGTGGCAAACCTTGGGGTACAACATTCAACACGACCTTCGCATGGACGCCACGCGCTCGCTCATCGCCATGGAAGCCTCCTATTACGACCAGCGGCAAACCGGCCAAATCATGTCCGTCCTCTCCAGCGACGTCAACCAACTCGAGGACGTGGTCTCGGACTCGTCCACGTCCATCATACGGATTTTTGTCACCTTCGCTACCGCCTTCCTCATTCTCGTGCTTATGTCGTGGAAGCTTGCAGCGGTGCTCTTCACGCCGATCATCTTCATCGTGCCCGCCGTCTATTGGTTTTCCACCCGAGTGCAACGCAAGTACCGGAAGCAGCGCGAATCGACCGGCGACATACACGCCGTGCTCGAGAACCTTATTTCGGGCATCGCCGTGGTTCAAGCCTACAACGCCGAGCAGTGGGAAGCCGACCGCGTCGCCACTGAATCAGGTTCCTACAGGGACCAAGCCATGGGTGCGAGCGCTGACCGAAACCGGTTCATTCCGATGATCTACGCCGTCGCTGGCGTGGCGTTTGGATTGCTCACGACGGCGGGCGGCTACTTCGCAAGCCAGGGTGAAATCACCACCGGCCA
>MDTG01097741.1_pt1 | contig 14844 bp, 12 predicted proteins | sample 811421 | NCBI WGS metagenome assembly MDTG01 (sample SAMN05326645, study PRJNA326480) | marine metagenome | isolation source: seawater | place: Pacific Ocean: South East | collected 2011
ACATAATCAAAAATTTGCAATTTCATCTAATTCTGGCACTTCAACTTTGCATCAAGCTTTACATTCTTTCGGTGTTGGTCATGGAGATGAGGTTATTATTCCTGCTTTGACAGTTGGAATGTGCGGTTTTGTTGTTTGGCAATGTGGAGCAGTACCCGTTTATGCTGACGTAGATAGTGAAACTTTCCTCATAGATCCAAATGATATTAAAAAAAAAATTACTAATAAAACAAAAGCAATCATGGTTGTACATTTATATGGCTTAATGTGTGATATGGATAAAATTATAAAAATTGCAAAAAAATATAATTTAAAAGTTTTAGAAGATTGTGCTCAATGTTTTTTGGCTTATGACAATAAAAAAAGAATATCAGGCACGATTGGGCATGTGGGTAGTTGGAGTTTAGAAAGTTCTAAACATATTTCCTCAAGTGAGGGTGGTGTTTTGACTACAAATAACAAAACTTTAGCTTTTAAAATGAGAAAATTTGGTGGACTAGGATTTACAAATATTACAGCTAACTCAGGAAAGGTAAGAATCGATAAAAACAAGTTTCAGAATCCAAATTGGAAAAGGCATAATGAATTTGGCTATAATTATAGAATGTCTGAGCTATGCGCAGCTGTTGCTCTTGCCCAAACTGAAAAATTAGAATTTTTTGTAAAGAAGAGGAAAAATAGTGGAAACCAATTTATCAAAGTAATAACTAAATCAAAAAGTAATATCCTTATTCCTCAAAAAGTACCGAAAGATTACATCCATTCATATTATACATTTGCAGCATTATTTAATGGTAAAAGCAAAGGTATCAGTTGGAGTGAATTCAGAAAAAAATTTTTGAATTTTGGCGGAGATGGAATCTATTCAGCATGGCAAACAGTTAATAATGAACCATGTTTTTATAACGCTAGAAAGAAAGGCCTTTATTCTGGTTCGATGAAAATTTCAAACTCTTATGGGTGGGGAGAAACACCTGTCGCAGTTAAATTACAAAAGAATATAATGCAATTTACTACTAACCAAAAAAATTCAAATGAAATTAAAAAACAAATTTCAGCGCTTGAAAAAACAATCGAATACTTTCAATAGGTTAACAATGTTTCTTAACAGAAATTTTTTTGATTATTTTTTGTAATTTATACATAGCATCTTTAAATCCTTTTCCATTATCCAAATGACCATTCCATATTTCAGGAACAAAATTAACATTTAAATTTTTGAATAATTGGAATAACATTTTAAAATCAATTTCTCCCTCACCAATTTGAAGACCTTCTTGATACATTTCGGCGGCATCAGAAATATGCAAATATTCAATATTATTAAGAATGTTTTTAGTAAACCCTTTAAAGTTCTTATTAAGAACATTTGATGCAAGCTTAGCGTGTGAAGTATCATAACAAATATTAATTTCGGCTTCACTGCAAAATTTTTTTATTTCTTTTGTATCTGCAAAAATATGTTGATAAAATTTTCCACCATAGTACCAAGGATATGGAGGCATATTTTCTAATAGCAAATTATAATTTCTAGATTTTATTTTTTTGACATTTTTCAAAAGATTCCTATATTGGTTTATCTTATTGATATTATTAATAGATTTTTCTGAATGACCACCTGGATGAAGAACTACTTTTGGACCTTTTATTTCATCATACACAAAATTATTTTTTATATTTTCAACTATATAATTTATATTTTCTATCATTTCAAAACTATTGTTTAAGATTTTTTTATTTTCAGAGGAAAAATCTACTAGCTTATCGTTAAAGTATTCAGGGGCATGAATAATTATTTCTGTGTTATATTTTTTTGTTATTATTTTCGGATTAATTAATTCTCTCCAAGTTAAATGAATTTCGATTAAATCAGCTTTTTCGTCAATAAATTGCTCAAAGTCTCCAAGTCTACCAATTAAACCCCATTTTTTGTTCCTTATTTTTATTTTATTTCTATTAAATTCTTTATTATTGTTTCTTTTAAAATCACTTTTTGAAACGTAATTATTTTTAATAACATTATTTAATAACCTTTTTTTAAATCCATAAAATTCCAACCCAGATAATCCTTTACCAGGAGATACAAACTTTAAATCATCATTTTCAATAATTTTATTTTTACTAAAACTTTTTTTGTATATTGCAGACTTTCCTAAAACCTTTCTATTAAATTCTGCGTTTAAAGAAAGCGATTTGAGATATTTTCCTATTGAATTTCTTGCAGATACCAATTTAAATTTTACTAAAAATTTTTTTATATTAATTTTTTTATTATTAAGTTTCTCAGTAATTTTATTTGACTGAATAATTAATTTCCTAAAATCATGTTTAGTTAATGATGAGTTGTGGTCAGGACCTTTTAGTTCATTGTTAGTTGTGATATGTCTCTCGATAACTTTAGATCCAAAAAAGATTGATATTAGTGAGGGAAGATAGCCACGCTCGTGACCCGAATATCCGATTTTATAATTTGGAAATTTTTTAATCAAATTTTTGATATATTTAAGGTTTATCTCATCTTCATTAGGAGGGTAAGAACTTACACAATGAAAAATTGTTACAGGAACATCGTAAATATTATATTTATTTAAAATTTTTTTCATGAGATTAATTTCGTAATCACTAGACATGCCTGTAGACAGAAATAGGGGTTTTTTTAATTTAAAAGCACTAATGATTAATTGAATATTATTAAAGTCAGGTGAACCTATTTTAATTGCATCAACATCTTTTCTTCTACAAAGATTAAGACTTTTAAGATCAAAAGGAGTGACCATTACTTTTAACCTTTGTTTTTTCGCAAATCTAAAAAGCTTGATATATTTAGATGTTTTTAGGTATGATCTTTTAATTTCATTATATATATATTGATTAGCGTTTTCAGAATTTGAGGAATTTTTTAAAAAAACTGGATGATAAATTTCTTTAATATTTCTGATTTGAAACTTTACATAGTCACATCCAATTTCCTTAGATTGTTTGATTAATTTTTTTGCTAAATTAAAGGATCCGTCATGATTTACTCCAATTTCAGAAATAAATTCAATTTTATCACTTTTATTCTTCATTTATAATTTTATTAATAAATTTTTCTTTAGTATATTTTGGTTTCCATCCTGTAAGTTTTTTTAATTTTAAGGTATTTCCAATTTTTATATCATTTACTTTTGAATTAGTTTTATAATAAATTTTATTTTTACTTATATTAAATTTTTTAAAAATTTTTTCTGCTAACTCACGCACACTATAAATGTTTCCTCCAGAGATAATGAAGTCATGAGGTCTTTTTAACATCATTATTTTATAAATTGCGCTAATTGTATCTTCTGCATGTGCAAAATCTCTTATAGGGTAGGGTGTTTGCAACACTAATTTTTTTTTTACCCCCTTTTTAATTTCTTTTGCAGTATTAATTATTGTAGAGGTTAAAAATTTCTTACCTTTTTTTACCGACTCATGATTAAATAAAATTCCATTAACTAAGAATAATTTATATTTTTTTCTAAAAACATTTAAAGTTAAATGAGCGCTAAGCTTAAAACAACCATATGGATTGCTAGGCAAATATAAATTATCTTCTGAAATTTTATTTTTTGAACTTCCAAATATTTCAGATGTAGAAGCATGAAAATATCTAATTTTTTTATTAGTCTTAAGAATTGCACTAATAAAATTTAGATTGACCCTGGTAATAGAGTTTTGCTTATCTAATGGATTTTGCCATGATGTTTGCGGATTACTTTCACCTGCAAAATTAAAAATCATTGATGGTTTAAACTTTTTTATAATTTTAATTAGATGTGTTTCTTTGTAGTTAGTTTTTAAAATTAAATCAGCATCTCCATAAGGTCTTACTTTTCTGGACAAACCAATTATTTTGAATTTTTTTTGTTTTAATTTTTTAGTTAAAAAGTATCCATCTTGTCCACTGATACCAGCAATAATAATTTTTTTTTGCATTAGTGATATGTTCTTAATTTAATATTAATCAAAAATCTATTTATTTGTATTTAAATAATGATTTAACATATTTTTAAAGTTGAACGAGTTAAGAAGAAGGTATACAGACGCTGATATTTTTAAATTTGATTTTAATTAAAATATGATTAAATTTTTATGGTATTCTTACATTTAGATTTTTTAAAATTATTTTACTTACCTTGTAATCATTTTTAAAAGATGGCATGTAACTAAAATTACCATTTATGCAATTCTTTAAAAAAATAAAAGTTGTTTTGGAGGAAAAAGGAAATTTAATATTATTTATAATTTTTCCAGCTCTATAGTAGTATATTGTATTGTCATTTTTTATTAGTACTTTGAAATTAATCTTGGGTTTTGTTTGTTTAATATCAAAAGTTATTAAGTTATTCATTTTTTTCTTTGTTTGAATACTTAGTAAGTTTTTATTTTCGTCTTTAACATTTAACTTTGTTTTTAATTCATCATATTTTTTTCTTTTTTCATTTTTAATAATTTCGAAATCAAATTTGTTAATTTTTTTAATTAGTGCTTTATTATTAAGATAGGAAAAAAAATGAAATATGTGAGTAATATTTGCTAAAAAGTTCCCTTCTTTGATATGACAAATTAACTTAAAATTATTTAATTTTTTTTTTAGATTTGTTTTTTTTGCCAATATATATCCCCAACTATTTATAAAGGTTTTTGTATTTATACTGAATTTTTTGTAATAATACTCAAATTCTTTTAGTTTAAAAAAACAAAATTTTTCCATAAGTAAATAATTAGTTTTGTTGTAACTCAAAAATTTATTAATTATTTTAAATCTTTCTTTTGATTGTGTTGCACAAATAGTAAAGAAATAACTTTTATTCTTTGGTATATTTTTAAGAATAAAATATTTTTTTTTAAAAAGTTTATCTTTTTTAATAATCTTTATTTTATCATTATTTTTTTTTTCTAATAAATGAATAATAAAATCTCTTTTTTCAAAACTTTTAAAATGTGAATATCCCATATTTCCAAAACCAATTATTAATATCTTTTTTTTCATTAATTTTATTCGATTATTTTTTTGCAAATAGAAATTATCTCTTTTGCATCAACAAGATTATTATTAATATTTCTTTTATTATTTAAAAAATTCTTAAAATTTAGATATTGTTTTTTAAATCCAGGTTTAAAGTTTGAAATTTTATATTCATCAACTACTTCAGAATATTCTGGTACATAAAAATTGTTTCCTTTATATTTTTTTTTTTTAATTTACGGTAAAGTTTTAATGTTTCAATTGGACAGAGTCTGGCTCTTATTTTCTTAAAATTAATTTCTATTGCAAAATTATCAGGAGAACCAAGATTCAAGTTAAAAATAATTGGAATATTTTTATATGTCTTAAATATACATATAATGCTTTTTTTATTTTTAATTTTATATTGAAGGCTAATTTTCCCAAAAATATAATAAATTACAGATACTAAATGACATGAATTTAATAATACATTTTTTAAATTTGTTTCTGGACAATTAATTATAACACTTTTGGGTTTTTCATTTTTATATAATTTTTTAAGTATGTTAACACTATCGTAATAGACTCTATTATAAGCAACAAAAATATTTTTATTAAACTTTTGAAATAGATTAAAATCATTTTTATCTATAAAAATTGGTTTTTCTATAATTATTTTTAAATTATATTTTAAGCACTCTTTTAAAACTTTTTTATTATCTTTAATTCTGCCAGCAATTAAAACATGGCTATTCATCAAATAGGCATTTTTAACAAAAGTTTTGTAGTTATAGTAGGTTTCTTTAATTTTGAATTTTTTGGATAATTTATCAATATTTTTTGATTTTTTATTTGATGTACATATCGAAATTACTTTAAAAGTATTTGCTCGTGCAGCTTTAATATGATGATTGATTATTTCAGAAGTACCATATATTGATAAATTCATATTTTTTATAAATTATAGTTTAATTATTTTATTTACTAATATTAATTTATGAAAGGTTTAATTAGTATTTAATTTAATTAGTTAATCGTTATAAAAAAAATAACTATAATTTAATTATTTGATATTAAATGAGAAAAAAATGTGATGTATATTATATTAGAAACTTCATTTCATTAATTCATTGCATAAGTATTTCAAAGCAAATCAAAAATTCAAACTATAAAATATTATTTTTAAATTTTGCATGGATTAATAAAGAAGTTTTCATATATTTTGAAAATTTTTTAATGTCTTATTTTGACGAAATTAAAACATTTAAATTTAAAAGTGTAGATTATTTAAATTCTAACTTTTTAAAGGAAAAAAAAATCAATTTTATTGAAAGAATAATTTTAAGATCAAAAAACTTGAATAATTTTATTAAAAAATTAAAATTTGAGGAAAATAAATATAATGTGGTTAATATTTTCACTGGAGGTGACGATTTTCACTTATTATTTAAACAAAATAAAAAAATTTATTATATAGAACATGGTATTGGCAATTATAGAGATGGACTAATTTTTAAAAAAAAGAAAATTGTAACAGTAATAAATTATTTATTAATATTTTTAAATTTACTAGGCTTTAATATATTTTTTCTAAAAAAATTTGATGCTTATATTTCAATTTTATCAAATAAGCTGAAGTTAAATCTTAATTTAAATAACTTTGAAATCAGATTTTTAAATACAAAAAAAAAATATTTTATTAGCACTCTAAAAGAAATGTCAAAATATATTCAAAAAAAATCATACCATCTTAATTTTAAAAAAAAGAAAAGAGTTTTTCTTAATATTTCAGGTTTTAAGTATATCAATAATTTAGAGAGCCTATATCTTGCAAGAACTGCGATTAGAAAAATAAATAGGAATGAAATAGTTGTCTTTAAAGATCATCCAAGAGTAGAAATTAAAAATGATAAATTAAAAAATATTTTTAAAATAGAACTAAAAAAAAATAAAATTAAATATCTTGAAATAAAAGACATTTTTTTAAAGAAATTGCCATTGGAATTGTTAATATATTTATTGAATTCACATAAATTAATTTCATCATGGTCAGCAGCACCTCTATTTTGCTCAATTTTATTCAATAGAGATTTTAAAACTATTTTGCTTTTAGATTATTCTCTAAAATTTCCAGCAGATTTTGAAGCAAAAAGGAATGAAAAATTTTATAATATAGTTAAAAAGAACTTTAAAAATATAATTTATTTATGATAAAAGTGAAACTTTCAAAAAAACTCAAAATTAAAGTAATTCTTCCTAATTCAAAATTTAAAGATAATAGAGGCATTTATCTAGAAAGTTTTAATTTTAAAATTTATAAAAATAAATTAAATATAAATTTTGTTGAAGATGACTTTTCAATAAATAAAAAAAATGTTTTTAAAGGTATTCATGGAGATTACAAAACATGGAAATTGATTTCTTGTGTATATGGTAAATGTGCTGCTTATATTATAGATTGTCGAAAAAATAGCCAAAATTTTGGAAAATGGGAAAAATTCATATTATCTGGTAAAAACTTTTATCAAATTTTAATTCCCCCTGGTTTTGGAAATAGTTTTCTGGTTTTAAGCAACGTTGCAGTTTATCATTATAAACAATCTCAATATTACAAAGGAATGCGAAATCAATTTACTTATAATTGGAATGACCCAAGAATTAAATTAAGACTTAATAAAAAAAAAATTATTATTTCAAAAAGAGACTCTTGAATTTGAATTCACGAAAAAAAATATTAATTGTGGAGAACCTAATGCATTTTTGGCAGGTCGATGATATTTATAAAATTTTATCAAAAAGGTTTGATTGTGATGTTCTTTTACCAAAGAAATATAAACATATATCAAATTTAAAAAAAAATATTATTTCCTCAAATTTTAGATATTTTATATATTTTCACGTATTATTTATTGGACGCAAATATGATTATATTTATTTATGTAGTTGTCCAGAGTATCCTGATTATCCAAATAATTTTAAAAATTTTTTAATTTACATACAACAATTGTTGATATTTTTAATGTTAATAATTTTTTTTAGAAAAAAAATTATTTCATATGTTAGAGGTTTGCATAGAATTTTTCCTGACATTCATAATAATTTTATGATTAAGTTTTTTATTTTCTTAAGATATAAAATTTTTCAATTATTAGATTTTTTTATATGTGAAAATAAAAATCTTACAGAAATATTTAAGTCAAAATTTAAAAAACAAAAAATTAAAGTTACAACTGTCTACACAAGGTATTATGATAAAAGTATTAGTTATAAAAAAAATAATAATGAGAAACTTATTATTGGTATTTTAGGTGGCATCGATCCAATAAGAAAAGATTATGAAATATTTTATAATAATTTATTTAAATTTCGTAATGAGATTACTATAAAATTTTTAGGTAGATTTTATAAAAATTTTTCAGAGAATGCTATAGATTGTTTTAAAGATTATAATATAGAGTATAAAAAAAAATTGTTGAGTGAAGATGATTTTTTGAGGATGGGAAAGGATTGTGATATTTTGTTGTCATTAAATAAAGAGGAAAAGTATTATGGAAATTATAAGGGCACAGGATCATTTGGTGATGCAATGTATTTGCAAAAATCTTTAATAATTCCTGCTTTTGCTGACCCAATTAACGAATTTAAAGATTTTTGTTTTTATTATAAAAATAAAAAAGATTTAGAATTAATATTTCACAAGATTATCAATAAAGAAATTAAACTAGAACCAAAATTTGAGAATTTTGATATTGATATTTGTTCAAAAAAAATAGTTGATGAATTAAATATTTAATCAATCTAATTCATATTTATTTTTATAATCTTGAATTAAGTTTTTATTTTGTTCATTTTTATATAAAATAAAATTGTTACAAACTAAAACATCTAAATTAGTTCCCATTAAACAATTAAAAGCATCCGTGACGTTACAAACTATTGGCTCACCTCTAACATTAAAGGATGTATTTATTAGAATTGGACAACCAGTAATTTTTTCAAACTCCTTAATCAATCCATAAAACTTTAAATTTGTTTCTTTATGAACCGTCTGAATTCTGGCTGAATAATCTACATGTGTTACAGATGGTACTTGGGATCTTTCTAAATTTAGTTTATCTATACCAAAAAGATTTTCATATTTATTGCTAATTTTCAAATGTTTGCTTTCATTCACTTTAGCAACAAAAGTCATATATGGACTTTTGGTATTTATATCGAACCACTCAGATACCTTTTCGTATAAAACAGATGGAGCAAAAGGCCTAAAACTTTCTCTGAATTTTACCTTTAAATTAAGATTTCTTTGCATATCTTTTGATCTAGGATCTGCAATAATTGATCTGTTTCCTAAAGCTCTTGGGCCAAATTCCATTCTGCCTTGAAACCAAGCTACGGCTTTTCCTTCAGACAATATTTTTGCTGTTTCCTTAAGCGTTTCATCTGGTTTAAGTTTTTTGTAAACAGCTCGACATTTTTTCAATTCATTTTCTACCTCTTTGTCACTATATTCTGGACCTAAATATGAGCCTTTCATACTGTCGATTAGAGAAGTTTTTCTATAATTATTAAGTTCTTGAAAATAAAATGCTTGAGCAGCACCTAGTGAGCCTCCTGCGTCTCCCGAAGCAGGTTGCACCCAAATATTATCAAAAATATTTTCTTTTAATATTTTTCCATTTGCAACACAATTTAAAGCTACACCACCAGCTAAACAAAGATTTTTTAATTTATATTTTTGTGATATATGTCTAGATATTTTCAAAACGATTAACTCAGTAACAGCTTGAATTGATGCAGCTAAGTCCATGTGAGATTGTGATAATTTTTCACTTGGATTTCTTTTCTTTAAATCGAAAAGTTTTGAAAACTTTTTGTTAGTCATAGTTAGACCAGTTGCGTAATCAAAATATTCCATATTTAACTTAAATGAACCATCGTCTTTTAAATCTACGATTTTGTCTAAAATAAGTGATTTAAACGTTGGTTTGCCATATGGTGCAAGTCCCATAACTTTATATTCACCACTATTAACCTTAAAACCTAAGAAGTATGTAAATGCTGAATAAAGTAATCCTAATGAGTGAGGGAAATTTAATTCTTTTATAATATTAATTTTATTCTTTTTACCTATAGATACAGTTGTCGTTGCCCATTCTCCAACACCATCTAGAGTTAAAATTAAGGCCTCTTCAAATGGACTTGAAAAAAAAGCACTAGCAGCATGACTTAAATGATGTTCTGAGAAATAAATTTTGTTTATATTATCAAAACTTTTATCTTGTTTTTTTAATTCATCGAATAACATTTTCTTTTGAAATAATTTTTCTTTTAACCATAAAGGCATTGCAATTGAAAAAGATCTAAAACCTTTGGGGGAGAAACCTACATAAGTTTCAAGTAATCTTTCAAATTTAAGGAAGGGCTTTTCATAAAAGACTATATGGTCAACTTCACTTAATTTTATTTTAGCCTCCGCAAGCACATAACTAATCGCATTTTTAGGATAATTTGAATCATGTTTTTTTCTTGTAAACCTTTCTTCCTGAGCTGCAGCGATAATTTCACCATCAATTATAATTGCAGCAGCACTATCATGGTAGAAAGCTGAAATACCAAGGACAGATATCATTTAATATTAAAAAATAGTATAAATAAATGGAGCAACAACTGTTCCTTGTGTTAAAACTATTAGAGCCACAAACAAAAATAAAATTATAAATATTGGAAAAAGCCAATATTTTTTTCTTATTCTTAAAAAATCCCAAAATTCTTTTAAAAATTCTATCATTAAAATTGTTTTTTCATATTTTGAATTTTCTCGTTTCTCACAATCCAGTAAGATTTTTCTTTAATATTTAAACCCATTAGATCTTTCTTAATTATCCTAACAATTAAACCGCATGGAGTTACAACAAAGAAAAATATTAAAGCCATAATAATTGGTGAGATTATTCTACCTAGTAAAATACCCAGTTTAATCCATTTTTTATTTAGCCAGTTAAGAAGTTTTGGTTTTATTAAAGTGATTAATAATAACAATAGTGAGATCGATACGGACCATACTTTTATTTTTTCTCCTCCAATCAAGGGGTAAATTCCATAAATAAGAAATATTATAAAAAAAAATAATCCAAAAGTAATATTTTGTTTTAAATTTAAATCAGTTTGTTTTTTCATAAATTTTTAATGCAATCTTTTTATATCCTTCAGGATTATAATGTCCATTTTTTTCATATGGAAAAAGTTTTAATGGATTGTTTTCTTTTTTAAATACCTCAGTGTCAATGTCAATAAATGGGATCCCAAGATCATTGATAATATTCTTGACTGCTTTTTTATCAAATTTTGACATATTACTATATCTAAAAAAACTCGGTAGATAGATAAAGTATAATTTTGCGTTATTTTCAATAGCAAGCTCATTAGCTAGCCTAATTATTGTTTTAAACTCTTGAGGTAATTTTTCTGGTTTTGAAAATCTTTTTTTAAATAATTTTCTGGCTTCATATAGTTTAATAAATTCTAATATTTTATTATAGTCATTGTTTTCTTTTCTCTTTTGTTTGAGAGATAGTAACAATTTATTTATTTCTAACTGTTTATTTTTTAAATTTTGAAAATAATTCAGATTTTCATAATATTTAATTAATTGTTTAGACTTTAATTCAAGACTCAAATCAATAAAATCATTTCCCTCGTAGTATAACCATAAAATTTTTTTTACATTTGGCGATAAATATTCTCTCAAAATTGCATACTCAATCAAGGGACCATTTGCACTATATCCTAAATTCAATGTAGACTGCCCAGATAAATTTCGTAAATTAGAGGCAATATCATTTGGTCGGTTTACGCATGATCCATGAGTATAAGAGTCTCCCACTAACAAATATTCAATTATTTTAGCATCCCATTCATTGTCTGGATTATTAAACCCATATCTATCAGAATCATAAATTGAAAAATAACCATTTTCATTACAATGAATTGTTTTTGCATTAGATATTCCTGATAGGGGAAATAATTTATTAATCTCATTTTTTCTCAGTACCTCCATTGGAGCAATAGTAACTTGTAAATTTTTATTTGTTTTTTTTAAATCATTATAGATCTCCAATTTAGATCTTTGATCAAAATTTTTATCTAAATTTCGATTTTCAAAATTAATCTTATAATTGATGTAAAATTCGAAAATATAAATACTCGCGAAAATACTTAAAATTGTAATCGCAATATATTTTTGAAAAACTTTATTAAGGAAAAATGATAATGAAAAAAAAATGATTGAAATAAATGATATTAAATAAAATTTAGAATAATATTCCCTATTTTTACCCGACCAATGAATTTCAGACTTATAAATTATATAAATTAATATTAGAATTGATATTATAATAAATAATTTAAATAAATTTTTCATCTAATTCAGATAATTTAGACATTTAATTAATATTAATAAACCAATTTGTAATATTAAAATTTTTAAACTTTAATTACATCTTTCTAATGCGACACTATTAGAATTTTTAGCAATAATTTTAAACCCTAAGCTTAACAAGTAAGGAATAGCCTTGCCACCTTTCCCCAAAAATGAATTATTATTTATAAATGTATCATCAAAAACAATTATAGAATTATCATAAATTTTCTTTTCAAGATTTTTAACAATTTCTAGGTGAATTAATTCAGATCGCTCGTTAGTTATGCTTGTTCCATATTCTTTTAGATAAAAATCGTCTCTATATTTATTTTTGACTGATCTCTCAATATCAAATGCATCTAAATAAATTATATCAAATTTCTCTGATGTTTTTCTTAGAAAATCCTCACCTTTATCGCATATTGGTTTAAAATATTTGTATGAGGATAATTTTTTTTTTAGTCTGTCAACATTTCTTTGATCTGTATCTACTGAAAAAAAACTTATTTTTTTTTTTTCACAATATTTTGCAATTATCTCTGTGGACCCTTGACCATATATTTCTTCTCTTGTACTTCCAATTTCCAAAAAGACAGAATATTCTTTAATGTTTGATTTTTTTTTTACAAGGTATAATAATAAATTGTGTCCATGTCCTAAACCAAAAGCTGATTGTAATATTAAATTAAATTTTTTTAGTAAATTATAAACTTTTAAAATTTTCGTTATATTTATAAGAAGAGTTCTCATATTATTTTAAGTTTATGATTTTCAATTAAATAAATTTTATTTAACAAGTTTTCATTAAAAATATTATGATATACCATTATTATTGTTAAATCTTTAATTTCCATTAAATTTTGCATAACTCTTTTTTCATTTTCGTTATCTAGCTGGTTAAAACCCTCATCAATAATTAGTATATTTGGAGATCTGTATATTGCTCTTGCTATTGAAATTCTCTGTATTTGCCCTCCACTTAAATTTAATGAAGATGAATGAATATTTTTATTTAAATCTTTTTCTGAAAAATTATTCAATCCAGCAATATTAAGACTCTTATATAATTTTTCTTCAATTTCTTTCTCACCAAGTAGTATGTTTTCTCTAATAGATGTTTCAAGCATTGTAGGATTTTGTGGAATAATTCCAATTTTATTGTCATACATATTTATAAGCTGGTGTGGTTTAATTTTATTATCATTGAAATATATTTCTCCACCATTCGGCTTCAATAAACCAACAATTAAGTTAATTAACGTTGTTTTTCCTGAACCACTATTTCCTTTGATGCCAATTTTTTCTCCTTTTGATATGTTTAGTTCTATCTCATCAAGTATTCTTTTATCATCATAATCAAAACTTATATTTTTGAGCTTAATTTGTTTAAAATCTTCTTTTTCAGAATTGATTTTAAAATTACTTTCTTCTGAATGTTGTTTGTTATCTTTAAATTCATCAAATTTTTTATAGATGACTTCTAAAGAATCTAAATTAGATTTAGCAACCATAAATTGAGAAAACAAACCTTGCAATGATGGTAAAATTTTAAAAAAAGCATAAATAAAAACTGCAAGAAAACTAATTTTTTCTATATTTATATTTTGTCCTTTTAGAAGGAAAAAAATATATATTATAAGAAACATTATAATTTCCATGTAGTATCTGGGAGAGGTAGAAAAAAAGACTGTAAAAAATCTAATTTTTTGAATTTTATTGGTTATATTTATGATTTTATCAAAAAACATGTTTTCAATACCATAAATTTTAATTTCCCTGAATGATTTAAATAAATCATTTGAATTTTTTACTAAATCCTCATTATTTTTTGTCAGCAATTTATTATTTTGAATAATTTTTTTTCTAATTAACAAGTAATAAACAAAATAAAAAAAGAGAATTAGTAAAATAACCAATGTTGTTTCTTTGGTAGTTAAATATATTAAAAATATACTGATACCTAAAACCAATACAGTTCTCGATGCTACTTCTGCCAAAGGCAATAATACTGATGTGCACAATCTTTGTGTTTCATTTATCATCAAAGATATAAATTTACTATTAGTGGTGTTAAAAAAAAAACTATAATTATTGTTTATAAAATAGTCGTATAGAGTGTTTCTCAAATCTCTTTCAATAGCAAATGTAATTTTTGCACTCAAATATGTCGAAAATATAAAAATCAAATTTGATAAAATAATACAAGACACAAAAAAAGTTAAAAGCATAGAGAAATTATTAATTTTCTCCAACATTGGAAAAACATCTTTTACTTTTAGAAAAAAATTATTATCTGCTGGTTGTTCGAAAAAAGTTGATGTTAAGGGAATGATTGAACTAATTCCAATTAATTGAAAAACCAAACCTATAATTAAAGTTAAAACAAACATACAAAGATATATTTTGTATTTTGTTTTAAGAATAAAATTTAACTTAAAAAATATACTAT
>MDTG01158557.1_pt1 | contig 14844 bp, 10 predicted proteins | sample 811421 | NCBI WGS metagenome assembly MDTG01 (sample SAMN05326645, study PRJNA326480) | marine metagenome | isolation source: seawater | place: Pacific Ocean: South East | collected 2011
ACCAAAAAAGTACCACAATAAGGTGGATACTATGACGCCACAAATCAAAACTCTTGTTACCCGCTACAGCTTTGGAATTCTCTTTCAAATCACTGCCATCTTCATCCTCCTGGCAATTGGTATGACACTGATTGGGGTTGAAGGAGCCATAGTGCTTGCACTGTGTGCAGCCGTATTCAACCTTGTTCCCTATGTTGGACCCATTATTGGGGCTGCACTAGGCATTCTATTAGGACTAGGTCAACTTTATGCCACCGGTCTTGCGAACCCAGAAACTAGTGTAAATCTCGTTCAGAGCCTTTACCTCCTAATTACTTTATTTGGGTTGGTTCAGCTGTTAGACAACGTTCTTTTTCAGCCGCTAATCTTTAGCAATAGTGTAGGCGCACATCCATTGGAAATCTTTTTGGTAATCTCAATCGCTGGTACCTTGTTGGGTATAGGTGGAATGATCTTCGCTGTTCCTGTCTACAGCATTGGACGCATTGTCTACAATACAGTTTTCAAAACTATTGATGGCTAGTTTTGACCATTCCATTTCTCAAGTAAATCCAGATCTTTTCGATAACGATCTTTGGGCATGGATTGAATCAAATTCAACAAAAAACACCGCAGAATTACGCTTAAAGTACGGTGGTACAGAGCCTTATTCTTCAGCAATAGCTCAGATTGAGGCAAGGAATAAATATCTCGGAAAATTTAAAGCGCTTTTTGATGACCGTTGGGTATTTCCAATTGGGATTGGCCTTGAGCAAAGTTCTTCGGTGAAAACGGCTGCAGTAAAGGCGCGCTTTTTTCAAACACCATACTCCGTCGATCTTTGTGCAGGAATGGGAATAGATAGTCGGGCTATACTCAATAGTGACCGTTGTTTGAAGCATCTATGTTTTGAAAAAAATCCCTCACTGGCTCGACTCTTAAAGCATAATCTTTCTAAAGCCGACGTCATTCCTAGTGCCTTTGAGCTGCAACTATTAAAAGACTGGATTTCAGCGCATCACATAGAAACAGATGAACTCACCGTTTACTTGGATCCAGATAGGCGTACTTCTCATAAAAGAACCTTTGGTATCGCAGAAGCCACTCCAAATCTTTTGGACCTGCAAGTTGAACTGTTCAAATTAGCACGATGTGTCGTAGCGAAACACAGTCCAATGCTAGATTTGAATGCTAGTATGCTGGAACTTCAGAACCTCCACGAGTTAGTCATTGTACAATACCGTGGTGAATGTAAAGAGGTTTTATCAGTACAACGAAGATCTAAGGCTGTAAGGTTAAGAATCACATTGATAGAGGCTGAGGATTTATCGGAATTATCGAGTACGCAGCCTTCTTTAGATGCCGCAGCTATCCAGACCGTGAAAAAGTATGTCATTCAACCATCTTCTGGATTGAACAAGAGTAACTTGCATCTTCTTCTTGCCGACCAAATGAATTGGGAGCGCTTAATTTTTGGTGGCCTTTACACGAGTAATACGCTTCCAGCACCCAGTCCATTCTATAAGGTATTCGAAATAAAATCCAGTTTTTCATCGTTAAAAAAGATTCGTTTGAAAGGCGCATATGCCATCGAATCAATAGGTTCAAAGATTAGCGCAAAACAACTTCGAAAACGTCTCCAGTTGCAGGAAGGACGAGAACAAAAGCTCTTCTATTTACAGAACGGAAGAACAAAACAGATTCTCGAAGGCCTTCTTATTGAATAGGCATAGTTTTTGGTTAATTTAGATATGATGCAAAAATCCATTTGGACTTTATTGATTGCTACGCTCTTTTGCGCTAATATTTTTGGTCAAGAGGCACTTTTTATTCCTAATGAAGGTCAATGGAATAAATCATTCACGCATAAAATGCCACTGAAGTACGGTGCCTTGTTTTTTCAAAATAACAGCATTCAGTTTGTTTTGAAAGATGCCGCACAGATCGAAGAATTGCACAGCCACGACATGCACGAAGCAGGACTATCACATCATGAGAGTAATTTGAATTTCCATGTACTCAATCTAGAATTCCTTGGTGCTTCTGAAGATATCGCCATTATCCATGATCTAGCAGGATATAAACACAACTATTTTTTAGGAGATAATCCAGATTTATGGCGCTCAGATATTGAGCCATCTCGAGGACTTAAATATAAGGGACTATACCCCAATGCTCTATTGGATTTCCACACCAAAAACGGTCGATTAAAATACGATTGGTACTTGAGCGATCCGGCGGCCTTAAACAATATTCGATGGAGGTACCACGGTGCTACATCCGTGGAGATTAACTCTGAAGGTCATCTTATCGTTCATACTTCCGTCGGCGAATTTTATGAGAGCAATCCCATTTCTTGGGGATGGAAAAATGGTGAACGAATAGATTTTGGAAGTTGGTATGAAATAACGAATGGGCAGATTTCTTTTGGTGCAGAGTCTGTTGCGTATACTTTGGATAGTCTTGTCATTGACCCTCAGTTAATCTTTACCTCTTTTAGCGGTTCATTAACGGACAATTGGGGATTTACCGCTACGTATGACGAGCAGGGTAGATTGTACGGCGGCGGTGTGGCGTTTGCCACCGGCTATGTTAGCACGGTTGGCGCATTTCAAACCGGATACAACGGTTCTAGCGGACCACTTCAAGCGTTTCAACCCGACGTTACCATAAGTGTATTTGATTCTAACGGGAATACCCTACTCTACGCAACCTATTTAGGCGGTACTAAAAGTGACCAACCTCATTCTATGGTTGTTAATTCCAATGGAGAACTCATCATAATGGGAACCACAGGGTCCACCAACTTTCCGACGCAGAACGCTATACAGTCTTCGAATGCTGGCGGTACGACAGTAAATGTCAATGGTTATGAATTCGAAGACTCCGATTTGTTCATCACGCGTTTTAACGCCACTGGTTCGGCCTTACTAAGTTCAACCTATCTCGGCGGTACCGGCAATGACGGTATCAACATGAACATCAATAAAAACTACGGCGATGCCTCGAGAGGTGAAGTTGTAGTGGATGACAATAACAATATCTATGTTACTGCATCTACAACGAGCACAAACTTCCCTTCTACCAACTGTTCGAGCTGTAGCAAGACAGGTGGACAAGATGCCGTAGTACTCAAACTCAATCCCTTGGGAACCGCAATACAATGGAGCAACTATTACGGCAGTACGGCAGATGATGCCGGATACAGCATAAAAGTAAGCGGCCCCAACGTCTACATCTGCGGGGGTACAGAAGGAAACAACCTACCATCAACTACAGGTGCCTACAAAACAAGCAAACAAGGAACTTTAGAAGACGGGTTTGTAGCTCGTTTTAACGCAGCATTAGGTAGCCTGACTCGAAGCACCTATGTAGGAACTTCAGATTTCGATCAAACCTTTTTGCTTGATGTCGATAAGCTTGGTAACGTATTTGTTTTCGGACAAACCTTCGGAAACTATCCAATAACAGCTGGCTCTTGGGGAACGCCTCAATACAGAAAGCAGTTCATTCATAAAATAAGCGCAGATTTAAGTACTAGTATGGCCTCTACTGCCTTTGGCTCGCCACAAGGAACCGTAAACCTTGTACCAACGGCTTTTAACGTTGACGATTGCTTAAATATTCTACTCTCGGGTTGGGGAGGCGTTACAAATTCTAGCTTTGTACCTACATCGGTGGATCAGTTGCCCATTAGCTCAGATGCATTACAAACTGCCACAAATGGGTCGGACTTCTACTTCATGGTGTTGGGAAAAAACTTTACATCCTTCGAATATGGTTCGTATTTCGGTGGCGCCTCTAGTGCAGAACATGTAGATGGTGGAACCTCTCGCTTTGACGATAGAGGTCGTATTTATCAAGCAGTTTGTGCAGGTTGCGGGGGTAATGATGACCTTCCTACCACACCCGGTGCTTTTTCGCAAAGCAATAATAGCAGTAATTGCAACCTAGGAGTCATCAAATTAGACTTCGAGACGGGTATAGAGGCTATTGCTGATATTGATTTTGATTACCTCATAGACACGACATGTTATGAGTTGACGTTACGCCTCTCGAACAGTAGTGTAAATGCCAATTCCTATTTTTGGGATTTCGACCAAGGCGACACCTCTAATCTTGCCGAGCCCGTAGTTACGTTCCCGAATCTTGGTATCTACGAGGTAATGCTCGTAGCCATCGATACTGTGTGTGATAGCTACGACACCACCTACATCACGATAGAACACGATACTGCTAACTTCCCCACGGCACTTTGGACACCTGACTTCGTGAGCTGTGACTTGTTTAAAGAGGTGATTTTTAGAGAAAGTTTAGGAGATGCGGATTACTTTGAATTCGACTTCGGCGACGGCAATACATTAATAACCTCCAGCCAAAGTGTTCAACACGCCTACCCTTCTACAGGAAACTTTATCACGACAATTACGGCACGCGATTCATTCTGTAATGTAAGCTCACAAACAGTTCACGTCATTGAATTTGATAACGATGCTAACGTCCCAACGGTGGATGTATTCACCGACAGTTGTAGGTATGGAGGTGTAGATGTGGTCTATACCAATGTGGACAGTACGATGATTTTCCAATGGGACTTTAGTGGCACCCCAGATACAGGTATGATTCCCACGTTCAGATATCCAGAATCTGGGCTGGAAAATGTGACCTTAACAATTACCGATACGATTTGTAACCGTGATTATGACTTTGATTTCTTAGCGGATATAGTACGTATCGATGGACGAGTATTTATCCCATCTGCCTTCACTCCCAACGGTGACAACAACAATGAAGAATTTAAAATCTTTGGGAATAGTTGTTTAGAAGACCCGATTTTTATAATCTACGATAGCTGGGGTAATGAAGTCTTCCGAAGTTTAAGTCCCTTTCAAGCATTCTGGGACGGAACATTTAACGGGAAAGCAGTTCCTCAAGACGTATATACTTACAGATTTACAGGGGGTGACGAATTACGAGTTGGTACGATCACCGTAATACGTTAACTACGCATCTTTTTCTACCGCGTATATTTCGCGAACTGCATTAAGGAATCCTTCTGCACATTCTTTCGTATTAAACTTGCTGAAAGAAACTCTTACTGGCTGGTATTCTGCAGTCCAACCGCCCAAGGCGCGAATTACATGGGATCCCTGGTTTGAGCCCGAGGTACATGCAGAGCCACCACTGACATTGACACCCTTCATGTCTAATGAGAACGTTAGCATGTCATTGTTGGATTTTGGAAATGCAATGGATAAAACTGTGTAAAGGCTTTTGTCCAATTCGGAACTGCGACCAAAGAATTTAATCCCAGGGACGATAGATTTTACCTCATCGATGATATATTCCTTCAATGACTCTACTTTCTCCTGATCTTCAGTCATTTCAGCAGTGGCAATCTCAAAGGCCTTTCCTAAGGCACAAATACCAATAGTATTTTCTGTACCCGCACGCATATTTCGTTCTTGGGCACCGCCCTGAATCAAAGGCTTGATCTTCAACCCTGAACGCACATAAGCGAAGCCTATCCCTTTTGGACCGTGAATTTTATGTGCTGAACACGTCAGAAAATCATAGGGTGTCTCGCTTACATTGATGGGTAAATGCCCTATCGCCTGTACCGTATCCGAATGGAACAGCGCATCGTATTTTTGACACAATGCACCTATTTCATCGACCGGGTTCAGGTTGCCAATCTCATTATTAGCAAACATCAGTGAAACTAATGTTCTTGGGCCTTCCTTGAGCAGCTCCTCGAGCTCGTTGAGATCAATATCTCCATGTTTATTTAAACTGAGGTAAGTTGCCTCTACTTCGCCACGCTCGACCATAAATTCTACGGGATGACCTACAGCGTGATGTTCAATAGTCGTAGTTATGATACGTTCTACACCAAGATCACGAACACTACAAAACAGTGCCAAATTATCAGCTTCCGTACCTCCAGAAGTAAAAAAAATCTCGCTAGGTTGTGCCCCAATGGTCTGCGCTATCCGCTTGCGAACTACCTCTATTTCTACCTTAGCGCCTCGACCGCTGATATGTGTTGATGACGGATTTCCAAAGTTATCCATCATACGTATCATCTCCTCCTTGACGCGAGGTTCAAGCGGGGTTGTTGCTGCATTGTCTAGAAATATTACACCCATGGTGATTCTTTAGTAAGTATTCTCTTCAAAGATAGGGCGAAACAAGAAATCTCAGGTTATTTGGCAAAGTCTTCGAGCTCCTTGATGAATCTTGCTCCTAATTCCACGGCTTCTTCCTTACTAGGTGCTTCTGTATAAATTCGAATAATCGGCTCAGTATTTGACTTCCGCATATGAACCCAACGGTCTGACCAAGTTATTTTTACGCCATCAATGGTGCTTAATTCTTCATGCTTGTATTGACTTGCTATCGAAGCTAGTAATGCGTCTACATCAAGACCTGGAGTAAGCTCGATTTTTTGCTTACCCATATAGTACTGCGGATAAGAAGCTTTCAATTCACTCAAGGTCTTTCCTGATTTTGCCAAATGGGTAAGTGCTAAAGCTATTCCAACTAATGCATCGCGTCCATAGTGTAATTCAGGTAAAATTATACCTCCATTACCCTCTCCTCCGAGAATACTATTGGTGGCCTTCATCTCATTAACTACATTGACTTCACCAACAGCAGAAGCTGAGTAGGTAGAGCCTTTAGACTCAGCAATATCTCTAAGGGCCTTGGAGGAGCTCATATTGCTTACCACGTGACTTTGCGTATGCTCAAGTAAGTAATCAGCGACGAGCACAAGAGTATATTCCTCACCAAATATATTCCCTTTTTCGTCGACAAAGGCAAGGCGGTCTACATCAGGATCGACCACAATCCCCATATTATATTTGCGCGAGGCGCACTCTTGAATGATTTCTGTTAGGTGCTCCTCAAGAGGTTCCGGATTGTGGGGAAATTGACCCGAAGGTTCAGGATACAGATTATTGTAAGTTACTCCCATTTTGTCCAGAAGCATTGGAATAGCAACCGAACCTGAACTATTAACGGCATCTATAACAACATCAAAGCCTTGATCAGCAATGAGTTTGGCATCGACCGCATCTAATGCTAAGATTTGATCTAGATGCCAATCCAGTCCGTCTTTATCCTCGGTAACCGTTCCTAAAGAGTCTACCTCAGCGAAGGTGATTTCGTCGCTCTCGGCGAGCGTAAGAATTTCTGCGCCATCTGCACCGCTTACAAATTCACCTTTCTCATTCAATAGCTTGAGTGCATTCCATTGCTTTGGGTTGTGAGAGGCAGTCAAAATAATACCGCCTTGTGCTTTGTATCGTAGCACAAGCATCTCAACAGTTGGTGTCGTGCTCAAACCAGTATTGATCACATCAATGCCCAATCCTTGAAGGGTAGAAACCACTAAATTTTCAATCATTTGCCCAGAAGGACGTGCATCTCGGCCGATGATGACCGTACACGTACCGTGTCTTTTTATTAGCCATGTACCGTAACCCGTAGCGAATTTCACTACATCCAAAGGAGTCAAATTATCACCTGGTTTACCGCCGATGGTTCCTCGAATTCCTGATATACTCTTGATTAAAGTCATGGTTGAAAGGTTTTACAGCGAAGATAGCAGGCCTTTTCGGGCGTACCAACCGTGCCGAGTCAATTTTGGCTTTTGTTAATAACAGTGTTCATATGTGAAGCGATTAAAATTTTATCCCTTTCGAAGAGACCGCAATAGCTGCTAACTTCACTTTAATGAGATTTGAGGACCGCGAGGTACATAGTCTAGTTCAATCCTACGAGCGTGCATTAGAAAATGATCGCCAGCCTTATTACGACGTAGAAGATCTTGAGACCATCATAAACTATTATTATGATACGGGGTCCTTTGAGCAAATGGCTGCGGCCATAAAATTCTCAACTCTCCTTCACCCGAATTCCTTGGTGTTTAAGATTAAGGAAATTCAATTGAATCTTGCTACCAAAGACTTTACGAAAGCCCAGGCGAAGCTTCAGAAAATGGAAGGCTTGAGCGATCATTATGTGGAGCTACTAATTGCAAGGGCAACATTATTTATGCATCAAGGCAAAACAGAGCGCGCATTAGAATTACTGGATAGTGCACTTCAACGTGCAGAAGATCAGGAAGAAATTCTACAGCAGATTATTGATGCACATTTAGCCCAAGGTTCTTACAAATATGCAGCAGAAGCCCTATTAAAATTATGTGAGCTTGACGAACGATTAGACGACGGCACTATTTATCAGCTCGCACTTTGCTTTGATTTTATGCACCAATACGAACGTGCGATTGAAATCTTCGATCGATTTATTGAGCGTGAACCGTATAACGCTCTGCTGTGGTATCAAAAGGGTGCTTTCGCACTTCGTTTAAACCAAGAGGAGAATGCCCTCGAATATTTTGATTGGGCGACTACGGCGGATGAGAATTTTAATGCAGCACATTTTGAAGTTGGCCGTATCCATGAACGCAATGACAGATTGATTGATGCGATGAATTCCTACCGTTTAAGCATCAATGAGGAAGTCCCCTCCGGCTACATCTATTTCCGTATTGGAATGATAGAGCAAGAATTAGGGAGTCTAAATGCTGCCCTACGTGCCTTTGACCGGGCTGTAAAAGTGGAGCCGGAACTCGAGGATGTTTATTTAGAGCGAGCCAATATACTGTGCAAGCTAGACCGGTACCAAGAGGCCATTGCGGACTACAAAAAAGTGTGGTTGTTCGGCAATTATGGTGCAGAAGATGCGATTGACTATGTGGAGGCCCTAGTCGAGCTTGACTTGTTGGATGAAGCTATTAAAATCCTATATCAAGGTGTCGGCCAATTTGAGGATAATGTGCAGCTGCGTCTCATCTTGGCAGGCTACCTTTTTGCTACTGCGTCTTATGAGGAAGCGCGAGTTATTATGAATGAGTGCCTCGAACTTGAGCCTACTTCAGTAGAATTGTTCCATCAATACTTCCCTGCTTTTGGGAAAATACCTGAGATAACCGGTATTTTAGCCGAAATTCAATCGGCGAACGATGCTTAAACATATTCAGCTCTTTCTGAAAGGTATGGCAATGGGTGCAGCGGATGTTGTCCCCGGTGTCAGCGGCGGAACCATAGCCTTTATCACGGGGATTTACGGGAGGCTTATTGGTGCAATATCATCCATCAACAAGAAAACATTATTATTGCTCTTTAGAGGCCAATTCCGCCAGCTCTGGGCCGTCATCGACGGCACCTTTTTAGCCATTCTATTCGCAGGAATTTTTACAAGTATTCTTACCCTTGCTTCAGTTCTTACTTATACTCTCGATCATCATCCTATATTAACCTGGAGCTTTTTCTTCGGTCTGGTAACTGCCTCTGTCTGGATGATGGGTCGAACAGTAAAACAATGGAATGTGATAGCGGCAGTCGCCTTTGCGTTTGGAACTATTATTACCTATGCAATTACAGAAATGGGCGCAACGGCGGGTTCTGATGCACCGTGGTACCTAATATTGAGCGGTGCATTGGCGATTTGCGCAATGATTCTTCCAGGCATCAGCGGAAGTTTTATCCTCTTGCTCTTGGGCGCGTACTCTACTGTCCTCGCTGCAGTAACGAACGGGGAATTACTCACCCTTGCTTACTTAGGAATCGGTGCCATTTTCGGCTTGCTGTCATTCTCCAAAGGATTAAAATATATCTTCGAGCGCTATTACAACCCAACGATAGCAATGCTCAGTGGGTTCCTCTTGGGTTCATTAAATAAACTTTGGCCTTGGAAAGAAAACCTTGAAGCGTTCGTTAAACATGCGGGGACAGAAAAAGAGGAGGTTGTTGCTTTGAGCGTTAGAAATTTGACGCCAGGGGTCGATTGGCCGATGGCTGTAGTTTTCGCACTTTTTGGCGCCGTCCTTGTTCTAGGGCTAGAATACGCTGGAAAAAAGATGAAATGATCAAACTTGGACTCATAGGAACTCCCATCGCTCATAGCCTCAGCCCTGATATTCACAGAGAGTTTATGGCAGCAGCGGGTATACAAGGGAGCTATGATTTATTCGAGATGTACACTCTTCCCAAGGAAGGCCTCAAATCTTTCATGCAAACCAAGAAACTGATTGGACTTAATGTTACCATTCCTTTTAAAGAAGAAGTTTTTAATGCCCTCGATCGGGTCGATGAAGTGACTAAAGCACTAGGTGTGGTCAATACCATTGTGCTTGAAAACGATACCCTGGTCGGTTACAACACGGATGTTTATGGCATTCAAAGGAGTTTAATGACACTGGGGTGCAAGCCCTGTAAGGCGCTTGTGTTTGGCTCAGGCGGAGCAGCAAAAGCAGTATCTAAGGTTTTGAAAGACAATGGTTTTGAGGTAGAAATTCTGAGTAGAGGTGCTGCGGACGATTCTTATGATGAATTGAGCGAAACAGCAGCGGCTGATTGCAAACTGTGGGTGAATTGCACCCCTGTAGGTACTCCAGGAATTGACCCTCATCTTTTACCCTTACCTTATGAAGTATTAAGTAAGGAATTCGCCATATTTGACCTCGTATATAAACCCAACCCTACTCCCCTTATGAAGGAAGGTCTTAATCGAGGTGCAAAGGTTTTAGGAGGAGAGAAAATGTTAATTGAGCAAGCAAAAAAATCATGGCAGTTGTTCCATGACGCTTACTACAAAAATTTGTAGATGATGAAACAAGAAGAATTGAACCCGAAGGACATACAACAGGAGATGCCGGAGCAAGTAGAAGCTCCAGCAGCGGAAGAAGCACAAGAAGTCGCAGACCCAGTTGGAAAAACAGAGGCAGCCGACGATCAAGTACGCACAGTTGAAGCAGAGGACGATCATGAGGAACCCAAGGAGCAAAAGCTTCAGATTCCTGATTTCGATACCCTGGATTTGGAACAATCTTTAGAAGCCATTAAAAAATACGTAGGAAGTTATCCTGCGTACCGCATTAAAGGAATAGTTGAAAGCGGACGTTCACGAATGTTGCGTGAGCTTAATTCACAGCAAAACGAAGCGAAAGACAAATACCTTGCTGAGGGTGGAAACATCATCGACTTTAGGTACGACCAGCCGATGCGCAAGCAACTCGGGGCCGTTTATGGCGGCTACCGCGACGCCTTGAGAAAGCACTACAGTGAACTTGAGACACAACTAGCAAATAATCTCAATACAAAGCTTTCAATTATTGAACAAATCAAAGAACTACCTAAAATAGAAGGCAGCGCCAAAGAAAAGTATGATAACTTCAAAGCAATGCGCGAGCAGTGGAACAATACAGGTCTCGTTCCTAAAGCAGATGCAAGGAATGTATGGGCCAATTACAACCACCATGTCGATAATTTCTTCAACTTCCTACGCTTGGCTTATGACCTAATTGACAAAGAATACCAAAACAATTTGGAAGAAAAGTTGGCAATGATCACCGAACTCGAGGCAATGGTAGAAGGTGGTGCATCAGCAGAACTCTTTAGAGCACTGCAAAGGGCACATGGCCGCTGGAAAAAAATTGGTCCTGTACCAAGAGAACAGAAAGAACTTATATGGGAAAGGTTCAAAGCAGTCACCGCAAAAATTCATGAGCAACGTGAGCAGTTTAATGAGCATATCAAAGTTCACAACGAGGCTAAAATAAGTGCGAAACGTGCGATTGTTGAAGGCATCAAAGGACTGACTGCTGATCTGCCTACAAAGCACAGTGGGTGGCAAAAGGCCAGCAGAGCACTCAACGAGTACCGCGAAGAATTCAAAGAGATTGGCTTCGTCAAAAGCGAGGAGAACGACGCAGTTTGGGAAGATTATAAGGTTGCCCAAAGAGAGTTCAATCGTTTGAAAAACGCCTTCTATAAAGAGGAGAAAAAGTCGCAACGTGAGAGTATTGAGAAAAAGCGTGAATTGATAGAATTAGCCCACAGCTTGAAAGACAGCGAAGACTTCGGATCTGCCGCGAGCGCGCTGAAAAAAGCACAGGCGGATTGGAAGAAAACCGGGTATGTACCTAAAAAAGAAGGAGACAAACTGTGGGAAGAATTCCGCGGAGCATGTAACCACTTCTTCGACCGAATGAATGGTCAACGTAAGGCGCGTGAAAAAGAGGTAAGCGCAGCAAATAAGGCTAAAGAGTCCAAGTTAGCTGAGCTAAAGGATACGAAGGTAGAGAGCGTAGAGGATGCTATTGAGCTAATCGAAGCTTGGGGTGCGATTGGCAGACCGAATAGAAAGCTTGATGCACTGTTCAATACGCTGTTGGAAGATAAGCTTCGCGGCCTAGGTTTGGATAAATCTATACTTGAGCGCACCCTGTTTGAAGCGAAGGTGAGAGCTCTTGTAGAAGCGGATGATCAACAAGGATTGCTGGCACAGCGATCTTGGATACGTGAGGAAACCGATAGAGCCAAAAAAATACTCCACCAGCTTGAGAATAATATTGCATTCTTTGGTAACGCGAAAGGTAACCCACTCTTAGAAGCTGCCCAGAAGAATATTGATGTTCAAAAGACACGTGTTGAAGAATTAGTAGCCCTGCGCAAGCTTTTCAATTCTCTGTTGAAATAAAGTATCATGGACTTTAAGCTACTGGCGCCATTCGAGCCAATGGGAGATCAACCTACGGCAATCAATGATTTGGTGGAGGGCTTAAACAGTGGCGAGCGCGACCAAGTATTGTTGGGTGTGACCGGTTCAGGGAAGACCTTTACCGTGGCAAATGTTATCGAACGTACGCAACGCCCGAGTCTTATCCTATGTCACAACAAAACATTAGCAGCACAGCTTTACGGCGAAATGAAGGAATTCTTCCCTGAAAACGCCGTTGAATACTTTGTCAGTTACTACGATTATTATCAACCCGAGGCCTATGTGCCTTCCTCAGGGCTGTACATTGAAAAAGACCTAAGTATCAATGATGAAATTGAAAAGCTCCGTCTGAGTACAACCTCTTCCCTATTGTCTGGACGACGCGATGTAATTGTCGTCGCATCCGTATCCTGCCTTTACGGTATGGGTAATCCAGAAGCGTTTAACGCGAGCGTTGTGAATTTAAAAGTAGGGGAAATGATTAGCCGACAGGCACTTCTGCATGAATTCGTCAATGCGCTATATGCTCGAACCACAGCAGAATTCAAGCGAGGGTCTTTCCGTGTTAAAGGCGATACAGTAGACATCTTCCCTGCCTATGCAGAAACATACTTCCGCATTAGCTTTTGGGGAGACGAAGTGGAATCTATTGAACATATGGATCTTATTAGCGGATCAAGAATAGAGTATATGAAGGAAATGCGTCTATTCCCAGCGAACTTATTTGTTACCGAGAAGGACCAGCTTCAGAATGCCATTCACCATATCCAAGACGATTTAATGGCTCAAGTGAACCACTTTAGAAATGTGGCGAGACCTCTCGAGGCGAAGCGAATAGAGGAGCGGACCAATTTCGATTTGGAAATGATTCGAGAGCTCGGTTATTGTTCGGGCATTGAGAATTACAGCCGCTACCTAGATGGGCGAGCACCCGGCGTCCGTCCTTTCTGTCTGCTAGATTATTTCCCGGATGATTTCCTACTTGTTATCGATGAAAGTCATGTGACTATACCTCAAGTTCGAGCAATGTACGGCGGAGATCGTTCGAGAAAAGAAAACCTAGTAGAATACGGATTTCGACTTCCTGCCGCATTGGATAACAGACCATTGAAATTTGAGGAGTTTGAACGATTGCGCGGCCAGGCTCTATTCGTAAGTGCCACTCCAGCCGAATATGAATTAGAACTCAGTCAAGGGGTCTTCGCGGAGCAGGTCATTCGTCCTACTGGCCTTTTAGACCCCGTAGTTAGTGTGCGTCCAAGCAAAAATCAGGTTGATGACCTCATTGAAGAGATTCACAAACGAGTTGAGATTGATGAGCGCGTATTGGTTACTACACTGACCAAACGGATGGCGGAAGAATTGACCAAATATTTCACCCGTTATGATATCCGATGCCGCTATATTCACAGTGATGTAGATACGTTGGAACGCGTAGAGATTATGCGCGATTTACGTTTAGGAGTCTTTGATGTTTTGATCGGTGTAAACTTGCTTCGTGAAGGCTTGGACTTTCCAGAGGTGAGTCTAGTAGCTATCATGGATGCTGATAAAGAAGGTTTCTTACGAAGTGAACGTAGTTTAGTTCAAACCATTGGACGTGCAGCGAGAAATATCAACGGTCTAGCTATCCTCTACGCTGATAAAATAACGGATAGCATGAAGCGCACCATCGATGAGACAGACCGTCGCAGAAAGAAGCAAGACAAGTTTAACAAGGCTAACGGCATTGTTCCTCAGGCTTTAAAACGCAGCAGGGAAGAAATTCTCAGCAAGTCTAGTGCCGTCGCAAGAAATATGGAATACGAGGTAAGCAAGGTGAATCTCAAAGCTGCGGCACAAACCATGAATTACACTACTCCCGAAGATCTCGAGGCGAGCATTCGTAAAGTGCGCAAAGACATGGAAGAATCCTCAAAAACGCTCGACTTTATCGAAGCTGCAAGATTACGTGACCTATTAATTGAACTTGAAGGTAAGAGAGAGAAACGCTAAATGGTAATCAAATTACTCTAAAGTCACGCCGATGTTTTATGTCATTTTAGGAATGGGCCTACTTTTCTTTGGATTGGGGTTCATTATCACTGAAAATAACGCCAGCTCTTTACTCAGTGGCTACAACACTATGAGCAAGGATGAGCAAGAACAATTTCCTTTAACCGAATATCTAGAACGATTTAAAGGCTTTCACATCCGATTCGGCATTATATTCATTGTTCTTGGCGTTGTGTTCCATTTGACCAATATCGAGCTCTTGGGCTGGCATATGAGCATCACTCCCATCCTTGCCTA
>MDTG01051982.1_pt1 | contig 14843 bp, 13 predicted proteins | sample 811421 | NCBI WGS metagenome assembly MDTG01 (sample SAMN05326645, study PRJNA326480) | marine metagenome | isolation source: seawater | place: Pacific Ocean: South East | collected 2011
CTAACCGGACTCCCTAATAGAACTGTGTTACTTGAACGTCTTGAACTAATGATCAGTGGTGCGAAGCGTAGCAAGCAACTGTGCGGTGTACTCTTTGTTGACCTAGATAACTTCAAGCCGGTTAATGATAATTTAGGTCATAAAGTGGGCGACTTGCTACTTAAGCAGGTTACCAAGCGACTGCAACAATGTATTCGAGACACAGATATGTTGGCGCGAATTGGCGGTGATGAGTTTGTCGCTTTAATATCGGCTTCTCATATCGATGAAATTGATGATATTGCAAAGCGTATTATCAGTCAGGTTCAAAACGAATTTGATGTGTCTACCCACTCTATTTCCGTATCTGCGAGCATTGGTATCGCCGTTTACCCAGCAGATGGGATTACCACAGAAATACTCTTGCAGCACGCGGATGAAGCTATGTATTTAGCGAAATCTTCGGGTCGCAATCAATATCAGTACTTTACCGCGAAGATGAAAGATCAGGCATTGGCCCGTTTAGAAGTTGAAAAACAGCTTAAAGTGGCGCTAGATGGTAAGCAGTTTTCAATGGTGTACCAACCGCAGTTCGAGTCTACTTCGAATGCCATAATTGGCGCGGAGGCATTACTGCGCTATAAAAATAGTGATGGTGAAGTGCGCAATGCTGAGTCATTCATTAATATCGCCGAGCGCGGAAAACTCATAGAAACCATCGGCTTTCATGCGGTTGAGTTGGTAGCGCGAGAAATTGCTCAATATATACAGCTTGGTAGCAAACTGCCCGCCATAGCAATTAATTTATCTGGGGCACAGTTGCTCACATCCGATTTTATTAAAAACTTTGTGGCGGTACTTGAGCGCTATGAACTCACCGCGGGTCTATTTAAATTTGAAGTATCAGAAAAAGATATTGAAAGTGGTGAAGAGCGAATTTACCATCGGTTGAAGACATTGGCCTCAATGGGCAGTGTGATCAGTATCGATGACTATGGCCTTTACAGTAGTGCCATCTCTCAGCTTCAACGAAGCGGCGCAAGTGAAATTAAGCTTTCCAGCCGATTAATGGGCGATACTAGCGATAACAATGACACGAATAAACTCATCCAAGCTTTAGTTAATGCAGGTAAAGCACTAGGTCTTAAAATCATCGCGGATAAAGTTGAAACTCAACAGCAGCTCGAATACTTACGGGATATCGGGTGCGATCTAGTACAAGGTCTTGTTCTTTCGCCTATGCTTACTTGCTCAGAGCTTAATAAAAAAATTAGCTAATAAGATTATGAACCCTGATACGATTACTCGTAATAAATACGATATTGAAATGGACACCTTAGTTGAAAATTGCGAAAAAGAAGCCTTGCACTTAAGCGGCAAGATTCAGCAATTTGGTGGTGCTTTTTTTATCGATAGTGAATCCCTAAAGGTCACTGCGGCTAGCAGTAATTTGGCCAGTCTTATTCACCTTTCACCCTCTGAGCTGGTGGGCAGCCCGGTAAAGTCACTCGACTGGTTGCCGTTAAGTATACTCTATAACTTAGGTTCAAAGGCTGGCGACAGAGCTTATGCCTTTAACGAACCCTTCAACGATGATGTGCTGAACTTCAGAAGCCATCGTAGTGAAGAAGGGATTTTAATTGAGATAGAATCAAGTATTGCTAATGTCTCTCAGCGTCAATATTTGCAATTAAGATCGGCCATCCTTCCCACCATCGAACAGCACTGGGAAGATGAGGATTTTTGGGATCAGCTTATCTCAACCCTTGATGAGTTCTTGCCCTGTGAACGTATATTGCTTTATCGCTTTAATGAACTTTGGAGCGGTGAAGTGGTAGCAGAAAAAGTGATTGATGGGGCACCAAAGTATATTGGGTTAAAATTTCCAGCATCGGATATACCTGCTATTGCCCGCCAGATGTATTATGAAAATCCGTCGAGATATATTGCGAGCAGTGCTACACCGCCCGCTGACTTTTTGAATCAAGCAGAACAACCGCTAAACTTAACGTATTCGGATTTACGCAGTGTGTCGCCTATTCATGGCGAATACATGCAAAACATGGGCGTGGCTACATCGTTTTCTATTCCCATCATTCAATCCGGCAAGTTGTGGGGCATAGCGTCCTGTCACAATAGCACCGAATCGCACATTGACGCACAGTTGCGCCATCAAGCGGAAATGCTGGTGAAGTATTTCTCTATGGTGTATTCCACGCACAAATCGAAAAAGCGCCTGCAATTACTCACGTCATTGGATGAGAAGGTTGGGGCTATTACGCATAAGCTTCGCTTAAAGGATACCGAAGCAACCCAAGCGTTTCTAGAAGACGTAAAGCGGGATTTTACCGCATGCGGAGCTGCCATTTTCATTAATGGGAAGTGGTATGTTAGTGACAATGATGGCTATGACACAAGCCAACTAAAACGTATCGATAAAGCCTTTCAGTCAGACACTTCTGATGTCATTCTGCATTCCCAAGATATTCGCCAGTACTCAGGGTTAGAGGCATTAGGCTCAGAAAATGTGAGAGGCGTGATGCTAATTCGTATGAACTATGAATTAGCCAAAGCGCGATTATATATTTTTAGACAACCGGAAGCGCAAATAACGCACTGGGCTGGCAAGCCGGAAAAAGATATTAACGAACAAGGCATGCTATCGCCACGCGCGTCTTTTGAGCGGTGGAGCGAAGTTGATGGTGAGCAAAGCTTACCGTGGACTAAACGAGATATTTTGTTTTCTAAAAAGCTGCGGGCATCGTTGATTCGAACGCTAACACGTTAAGTATTGAGCCTGACCATCTATCTAAGGCCTCCTGAGTGAGGGTTCTTTTTTTCCAGTACAGTAATCTGTACATTTTCCAATAAGCATTCATGCAAGTAATCATGCGAGTAATAAAAAAGTCGTTTTGATGCTTGCTCATATTCGAGGTGAACCGATGGCAAATTCTTCCGTTTCCAAAAACACTACCACGCTATTGTTTGATCACGATGGTACCTTGATTAATTCAGAGCACGTTCACTTTACACTTTGGCAGGAAATAGTCGCTAGCTATGGGGCTGAATTAACCGATAAGTTTTACTGCAAGGTAATGGCGGGCATACCAGTTAAACAAAACGCCAAAGATGTCGTTAAACATTTTTCTTTAGATGCAGAGCCCGAATTATTGGCCAAAAAGAAACACAACAAAATTGAAGAATATCTCTTACAGCATGCCTTCCCACTTATGCCCTACGCTGCTGAAACTATCAAAGCGTGCGCAGATGCAGGCTACACCCTAGGGATAGTGACCGGGGGAAGTACATTATCAGTTGAAAAAACACTGACTAGTTATGGCTTAGATGAATACATTTCCTGTGTGGTGGCAGTAGAAGATGTTACCCACAGTAAGCCTGCACCCGATTGCTACCAACTAGCAATGAAGAAGTTGGGAGTCTCGCCTAGCGAGTGTATTGCCATAGAAGATACGTATACTGGCATGCAGTCAGCGTTGTCTGCTGAATTAGCGTGTGTAGTTGTTCCTACCACTCAATCAGCTACCCATGATTTCACCAAGGCCACCTCTCGTTACGAAAGCTTACAATTATGGGTGGAACAAGAGATCACAGGTCGCTAGTCATAAACACTAGATTTAGCTACTATTTCTATTCTTCACAACGTAGCGTTTAGGTAAGGTCATGGTGGTATGTATTCATGGTGTTTAGGAAGTGATTAAATCATGAGAAGTGTGGGTCGTTGGATTCTTGGTGTCGTTGTGACTTTATTCGTGGTTACCTTTGTCGTATTGATAGGGGTAAGCGTAGCTGTGGTTCAGCGCTCGCCGTTAGTGGTAGCGAATGCATCAAACCAATTGGATGGCGCAGACAGCGTTAATGACTTATTGTCCCAGCTACAAAATGCGTTTACCGAGCGTAGTTCTAATCATGTTATTCATCTAACCGAAACCCAGATTGAAAGCTTAGTCGGGGTGTTGCAGCGGGCCGTGCCTAATTTTAGTGGCGTAGTGAACGTAACCGAAGTAGGCAGTACAATCACCTTTACCTTTTCACCCAGTAGCGTTGATTTATATTTCAATGTATCAGCACTGATTTTACCCGGCGATAGTCTGCAAATTGATTATATTAGTGTGGGGGATTTGTCATTGTCTGGGCCTCTCATGCTCTCGTTTGCTGAAAAGGGGATAAACTATTGGACTAAGTCTGAAATTGCCACCATCGCCCTGACCCGTGTTGAAAAAGTGACCATGCGCCGCGGCGAGGTGTCTTTACATACTGCGCCACTGGCCTCGTTATTAGAAGAGCTTACCGTTGTGTCTAACAATATGGGCGTTGAAGAAGAAACCGAGCTTCAAACCCTTGCCGCTTATTACTTGCGTTATATTTCAGGGCGAGATTTAGCCCTATCAAAGCAGCCCGTGCCTCTTATTGAGTACTTACGGGAAGGCATGGCTCGCGCAAGAGAGCAAAGCAATTCTCCACAAGAGGCAGCGCTACATAATAAAGCGGTTATTTTGGCCCTTGCAGCCTATGTAGGCCACTATCGTATTGGTAGCTTAGTGGGTGACCTACAGCCTGACCCAACAAAAGCACTAAAGCCTCGTGCCCCCGCTATTTTATTGGAGCGTAACGATTTAGCCCGACATTTCATTATTTCCGCTGCCCTTGAATTACTTGCCCAACAAGATATGTCCTGGGCGATTGGTGAGTTCAAAGAGTTAATGGACAGAGGTACAGGTGGTTCAGGCTACAGTTTTGTTGATTTAGGTGCCGATATGTCAGGCTCACAATTTGCCCGAGTGGCGACCATGCCTGAGCATGCAGAAAGTACGCAAAACGCGGTGGCACGAATTCAATCTGATAACGACATTGTCCCTGCGATAAAATCCTTCCCTGAAGGGTTGAGTAAGCAAGCATTTACCGAAAAGTATGGGCAAGTAGACAGCGACGCCTATTTAAATGAAGTGGCTGAGATTAAGCGCCTTATCAAACAAGTGCCTATGTATCAAAAGGCACATGCTGAAGGGAACTTAATAAATCAAATTGAATCGGTCGAGGTTGGGGAACACTAATAGCTTGTGCTAACTCCCTGCGCCGGAATTTAACAGGCCATGCTACCTAAATGGCGAGCCAAAATAGCATGGTATTTATAGGCAGCATGGTATTTGTAGGTTAAAAAACGCGTCTATTTACTTGCCAAAGACTGCTGAAATTGAGACACCGTGGTAAGTGCCAATTCAATCTTTTTAATCAAAGACGGCAAAGCTGCCTTCGCTTCTTCTTCTGTCATGTCTTTTAGCGCTTGCCAATCTAACGCAATCTCTTCTACATAGGGCCCAAAGCGTTTTGCTTGTGTGGTGAACGGGCTATCTTCAGCAAATATGGCGGCAAACTTGCCTTGACTGTCTTTTTGCAAACGATCCAATGCTTGATCTGCATCCACCGCCTTACGGTAAAGGGTCTGGATAGTATCTTGAAGTTGTTGGTGAATAGCTTGCATATCTTTTCCTGTAAAAGAAGCCCCATAAAAAAAGCCTCATAAAAAGCGCCTTAAAAAGGCACCTCACAAAAGTCGCCTGAAAAAAGCAGTGTAAAATTAGATTAAAGTTTCAGCTTGTCTAGCCGATAACCTCGAAGGTGGGCAATTTTGCCTATTTTTTTACTTTGCTTCAAGCAACAAAGGAAAACGGTATGGATCTACAAGGTGCTAGTGCCTCTGGAACGTCCGGTGCGTCACTTGAACTCGCTTCGCTTAAGTTGGCCAAGGGTCAACAAGAGCAAGAAGGAAAAGCGGCGCTTCAGCTTTTAGAAAATTCAGCTGACGTACCAAAATCAACATCTTCTAATCCTGCTGTAGGCGGAAATATAAACACTTTCGCTTAAGGTTAGGGATGTAAATGTAAGTCGATGGGCGTTTTGCCAGGCTGAGCGCCTATCTCTCTCACGAGTTTAGGCACAAGGAAACCTGGTAGGCGCTTTATCGCTTCTTGCATAATTTGTCTTGCCTTGTCATCACTGACATAGAAGTGACTTGCCCCTTGTACTTTATCAAGTACATGTAAATAGTAAGGCAGAACCCCCGCATCAAATAACCCCTCACTTAATTCACACAATGCATCGGCTGAGTCATTCACACCTTTCAGTAACACCGATTGGTTTAACAAGGTCACTCCTTGAGTGCGTAGCTTCTCTAAGCGGCGCTTTAGCGCTGGTGATACTTCATTGGCATGATTTACGTGCAACACGAGTATTTTTTGAATAGACAGCTGAGTAAACCAGTCAAAAAAAGCGTTATCGAGGCGCTCGGGCAGTACAACCGGTAAACGAGTGTGAATGCGAAGTCGTTTAATATGAGGTATTGCGGCAATTTCCTTTGCTAATTCAGCTAGGTGATCATCTTTTGCCATTAGCGGATCGCCGCCTGAAAAAATCACTTCGTTAATGGCTGGGTTGCCAGCAATGTAATCTATTGCCTCTTGCCACTGGGCTTTATTCACCGCGTTATCAGCATAAGGAAAGTGCCTGCGAAAACAATAGCGGCAGTTAACGGCGCACCCAGTGCGAACCATGAGTAACACACGGGAGTCGTACTTGTGCAACAAACCTTTGCCCGCAGTATCGTGTTCCTCTAACGGGTCTTTCGTGTAACCCGGTTCAATACTAAACTCTTCTTTAAGGGGCATCACTTGCAAAAAAAGCGGGTCGTTGGGGTTTCCTTTTTCCATTAACGAGGCAAAGTGCCGTGGAACACGCATTGGAAAAAGGCGTCGTGCTTTACTGTCTTGTTCGTAGTCTTCGGCAGGTAAATCTAAAAAAGACAACAGCTTTTCAGGGCTGGTAAAGCTATTAGCTAATTCTTTTTGCCAGTTATGCTCTACAGAAATCGCTTTTTTAGGTATTATTTGTTCCACGAAATTTTTTGTACCTTATGTTTAGACAGAGGAATTATGGCTAATTACAGCACTAACGAGTTCAAAGCCGGCCTAAAAATTATGCTGGACGGTGAACCTTGTAACATTTTAGAAAACGAATACGTGAAGCCGGGCAAGGGTCAGGCATTCAACCGCGTTAAAATTCGTAAACTTATTTCAGGCAAAGTTTTAGAAAAAACCTTCCGCTCTGGTGAGTCAGTAGAAGGCGCAGATGTTTTAGACACTGAGCTTGCTTACTTGTACACCGACGGCGAATTCTACCACTTTATGAACAACGAAACATTCGAACAAATCGCGGCTGACGAAAAAGCAGTAGGCGATAGTATTAAGTGGTTAGTCGAAAACGATGTTTGCGTTATTACGTTATGGAACGGTACGCCAATTACAGTAACGCCACCAAACTTCGTTGAACTTGAAATTACTGAAACTGATCCAGGCCTTAAAGGCGATACAGCGGGTACAGGTGGTAAGCCAGCAACACTAACAACGGGCGCAGTAGTACGTGTTCCTTTGTTTGTGCAAACAGGTGAAGTGATTAAAGTAGATACTCGCTCTGGTGAGTATGCGTCTCGCGCACAGAAGTAAAAAGTAAGTAGAAAAGCTGCAGTTAGCCGATGCTGAATTTGGCATCGGTAACTCGCTTACTATTATACATTTTTTCAAGCGCTATTCGCCAGATTAAGTCCAAGTATTGTGAGCTTGAGCAGCTTGAGCAGCTTGAGCAGCTTGAGCTCGAATCTCGTAAGGTTAAGATGAATTAGTTAAGAGTTAATAATCCCAACGCTGTTTATCGTATTTATCAACACCCTTATTAATAAATAAAGACACATCTTTTCATGAACGACTGGCAACCTACCTCATCACATGATTCTCGAATTGCGCGAGCAAACTTACTTCGCAGCATAAGACATTTCTTCTATACCCATGATGTGCTAGAAGTAGAAACGCCATTGTTGTCCAGCGGTACGGTAACCGATGAACATCTTGATGCATTTTATACCAAGTTCAATCATTCACATGATGGTAAGCCGGTAGACTTATACCTGCAGACGTCCCCTGAGTTCGCTATGAAGCGCCTATTGTGCGACCAAAGTGGTGCTATATATCAAATCTGCAAAGCATTTCGCCATGAAGGGGAAGGGCGCTGGCATAATCCTGAATTCACCATGCTTGAATGGTATCGACCGGGTTTCGATCATCACGCCCTAATGCAAGAAGTTGATGCGTTATTAATAGAAACCCTAGGCACAGCTACTGGCGAGATAGTGAGTTATCAAGATATATTCAAATCTCGGTTGGGTATTGACCCGCTCACCGCTACCGATGAAATGCTTTTAGCTAAAATGGCTGACTGCAACATTGATATTTCAAGCCCTGAACAACTTGACAAAGACAGTAAGCTACAATTGCTTTTTGCAATGGAGATTGAGCCCGTTATAGGCCAAGAACGACCGTGTTTTGTATTTGGGTTTCCTGCTTCACAAGCATCGCTTGCCCGCATCAATACACAAGACGCACGTACTGCCGACAGATTTGAAGTGTATTTTAAAGGTGCAGAGTTGGCGAATGGATTTCATGAACTCAGCGATCCTTCAGAACAACAGCAACGTTTCGAGCAAGACAATGAGAAGCGTCGTAACAATGGCCAGATTGAAAAGCCTATTGATACGCGACTTTTGTCAGCACTGAAAAGCGGCTTGCCACAGTGCGCAGGAGTAGCGTTAGGTATAGATCGGCTGTTAATGCTTAAAATAGGCGCTTCGCATATTCAGGAGGTGCTTAACTTTCCAGTGAGTAGAGCGTAGGTTCTTACCTTGCTCGCAACTCTGCTTCTATCCTTGTTTCCTCTCCGTGATTCCAGCACTTGCTTCCTACTACCTTTTTCCGGCCCAAGATATTAATCGTAGCAGCTCAAATCAGAGCGTTGTTTTCACTAAACAGTTACTTATTTGAATAACCTTGTCGCTGAATGAAGTTAAATTGTAGATAAGTTGCCATTGACAATAAACCGCACAGCCCACAAAATGTTATAACATCACAAGAATGGCCCTGTAAATGGTCAAATCGAATAAAAATTTGTTAGGGAAACCGTTATGAAAATGCGTTCACTGCTAAGCCTTACGATAGCAGGTCTACTCTCGTCTCCATCCTTTGCGACTGTTATCAGCGGTAAAGTTACCGATGTGTCAGGTCAGCCGGTTGAAGGTGCCGAGGTTAGCATTGAAGGTACTCGCCGAGTCGTTACCACCGATGAAAATGGTGTTTACCGTTTTAGCGATGTTAAGCAAACTCATGTGCATCTTCACGTATTTTCAAGCCAATATATTCATGGTGACAACGACCTTGGTGAAATCGTTGGTGATAAAACCGTTGATTTTTCACTTACTCCTTCGTCAGTTGAAAATATTGTTGTTACGGCTACCGCATTGCAATCTTCAGTGCTTGAGTCTGTTACGCCCGTTACAGTTATTGGTGCAGAGCGCCTTAGACGTATTGAGGCGCCTACATTAGGTGAAACGTTAAAAAATACTCCTGGGGTACAAAGCACGTATTTTGGTCCGGTTTCAAGTAGCCCAATTATTCGTGGTAACGATGGCCCACGGGTTAAAATTGTTCAAAACGGATTAGATGTTTCTGATGTATCTCGTGTTGGCCCTGACCACAATGTAACCAGTAACTTGGCCAGCGCCACGCAAGTAGAAGTGCTTCGCGGCCCTGCAACATTGCAATATGGTAGTGGCGCTATTGGTGGTGTGGTGAACATCGTTGATAAGCGTATTGTGCAACATCAAATGGACGGTGTTGAAGGCGAAGCCGAAGTGAGCTACAGCACAGTAGATAACGGTAAGTACGCTCGCGGCGATGTCACAGGTGGCAGCGGTAACTTTGCATGGCATATTGATGGTTATTCTCGCAACACAGATGATACGGATATTCCTGGTTATGCATCAGTAGAACCTGATGAAGACGAAGCCTACGGCGTGCTAGAAAGCACCGCGATGGAAACCAGCGATATAACGGCTGGCTTGTCTTACATTGGTGAAGAAGGTTACTTTGGCTTTGCGGTAGAGCAACTTGATAACCGTTATGGCGTGCCTGGTCACAGTCACGAGCATGAAGAAGACCATGATGAAGAAGATCACGACGAAGAAGATCATGATGAAGAGTTACACGAAGAAGAAGGCGTATTGATTGACGTAGATATGACACGTTATCAAGCAGCGGGTGAATGGCATTCACCTATCAGAGGGTTAACCAATGCTAAGTTTGCAGCGGCTTATACCGATTACGAACACGTCGAAATTGAAGATGGCGAGCAAGGTACTATCTTCTCAAACAAATCTAGCGATATTCGCGCGTCAGTGTCTCACGAAGAAGTGGATGGCTGGCATGGTGTGCTAGGTGTTCAATTCCAACACAGCGACTATGAAGCTGAGGGTGAGGAAGCCTTTACGCCAGCAAATACCTCTTCTAACTATGCGGTCTACCTTGTAGAGCAAAAAGTTGTGGGAGACGTGACCTTCGAACTAGGTGGTCGTGTTGAATATACTGAATACGATGCCGATGACAGTGAATTATCTCTTGAAGTGACTCATGCTGATGAAGAAGAGCACGAAGAGGAAGAGGATCACGAAGAACATGAAGAGCAAGTGACTTCATATAGCTTCAACAAGTATGACTTCACCAGTACGTCTTTATCCGCTGGTTTAAACTGGGAATATGCAGAAGGGCGCTCAATCGCCACTACACTTTCACGTAGTGAGCGTGCGCCGAGCCAACAAGAGTTGTTCTCTGCAGGCCAGCATTTAGCCACACAAAGCTACGAGCTAGGTTTGGTTTTCGATTTAGATGAAGACGGTCATATTGAAGAAGACTTAAAAGACGTAGAAAAAGAAGTTAGCACCAATATCGATGTTACTTTCCGTAAATTCACCGGCGATTGGGGCTATACCGTTTCATTGTTTTATAACCAAGCGGATGATTATATTTATCAAACGAATACTGGGTTATTGGCAATAACTGAAGAGCATGAAGATCACGAGGAAGAAGAAGAGGAAGGCCATGAAGAAGAAGGCACACCTATCTATTACTTCCAGCAAGCTGATGCTGATATTTGGGGCTTAGAAGCTGAAGCCTACTACGATGTAAATGCGCAAGTACGCGTGACGGTATTTAGCGATTACATTAACGCAGAAATTGATGATGATAACCTTCCTCGTACGCCACCTATGCGATTTGGTGGTAACATCAGTTATGTGAGCAATGGCGTAAGTGCTGATGTTGGCGTAACTTGGTATGATGACCAAGACGAGGTGGCGTCTTACGAAACACAAACCGATGGTTACACCTTGTTAGATGCCAGTGTTCAGTACGAATTTGGCAGCCAAGGCGTTGAGTGGATTGTTTATGCAAAAGGAAACAATCTAACAGATGAAGAAGCTCGCGTTCATACATCATTTTTGAAAGATCAAGCGCCACTACCTGGTCGTAACCTTACGCTAGGAGTACGTGCGCTGTTCTAGAACTACAGTAAAAAACGGGGTGACGTTTGGCAGATGAAAAATGCTAGAAGACTTGGCCGAAGACAGTTGGTTAGCTACCTTAGCTAGCCAGCAAAGTAAGCACATTGTGCTGGGTTATGGCAGTTTGCTAAGTCGAGGTTCTCGAGAACGTTACTCTGGTATTTATACTCAAGGTTTACCCGTGCGTGTTTCAGGTTTTAAACGCGCATGGGTTACTCGTAGTCTGCAAGAAAAGCAAACTTACGTCGGCGCTATCTCCGATAATACATCTCAATTAAATGCACAGCTTATTCCCGCAGAGGTGAACCCTTCACTGCGAGCGCGAGAAAAGAACTATCGCTTTGTTGAAGTACCGGCTAATGCCATTAGTATGGTTGATTCATTCTATTGCGAACAAACTCTGAGCCATCGAGCTAACAGCAATCAAGCTAACAAAAACGCTTTGCTTCGTGACGTGTTGCAGCATCATCAACTCTGGTTATGCGAAACCTTACTTTGTCATCATGCTAGTACCGACTTCCCGGTTTCACAATCTTATATCGACACCTGTCTTGTAGGCTGTTTAGAGCATGGTGGGGTAAGTGAAGCTACCGCTTTTATTGAGCATACTCATGGCTGGGAACACCCTAGAATTAACGACAGAGCAAACCCGATTTACCCAAGAGCTGCCGCTATTTCACAGCAACAATTAGCGCAAATCGATATGCTGATGAATAAAGTAAAACAATCAACACCAGAGGCGTATTAACTCATGTTGTTATTAACCGAGCGATTGGAATTAAGCCCATTAACCCAAGCAGATAAACTGTGGATAGTGGAGATGCATCAAGACCCGTTATGGAAACAGTTTATTGGAAATCGCGGTGTGGCGAGTGTTGACGATGCTGCCGATTATATTGACCGGGTTAACGCGCAACTTAACGAGTGGGGATACGGGTTGCTGGCAATAAGAAATAAGCAAACCAACGCGCCACATGGTGTGTGTGGGCTTATCAATCGGTTTGTTTTCAGCTGCCCTGATTTAGGTTTTGCGCTGCTACCGAATGCCCGTAAACAGGGGATAGCGTTAGAAGCCGCTAAAGCGGTTATTGATTGGGTAGAGATAGAAGAACATATGCATTTCATAACCGCCTCTACTCATCCCGAGAACACGCGTTCTCAACATCTATTACACCAGCTAGGATTTAAAAAACGCGGCCCTTATTTTATTGATAAGTCCACACCGGTTCAAACCCTATTCTGGCGCAACAGCGATTACACCAGCCGTTAGAACGGCGGAAGTACAGTAACCTTTTTAATGATAATAGGCTCAATGGGGACATTGTTGGTATTGAGCACTAACGAGTATTCGGTTTCTACTTCAGACATCGCATCCACAATATCTTCACCTTCTACAATCATGCCAAAAACCGCATAGCCCCAGTCTCGACCTGGGTTTAAGGTTTCGTTGTCATTAACGTTAAAGAAAAATTGACGATTGGCAGTATGCGGGTCATCTTGCCTTGCCATAGCGATAGTGTGTAAATCGTTGGTAAGCCCATTGCCTGACTCATTGAATATTTCAGGGTAGTTAGACTTACCCTCAAAATCAGTAGTATAGCCGCCGCCTTGCACGACAAACCCTGGCACAATACGATGAAAAATAGTGTTTTCATAACTGCGCTTGTCTACATAACGTAAAAAGTTATTCACCGTGAGAGGCGCTCGGCGGCGGTCTAATTCCACCACAATATCACCCATGGTGGTTTCAATTTTAACTCTAGGATAATAGTTATCAGGCTGAATTTGCGAGCCATCATCTTTTTTAGCCGCCAATGCATTGGGGCTAATTGCTGCAGACGTAAAAACGAAAGCTGAGAAGATTAAGGCCGTTATAAGTGGTTTTAACATGTGCATTCCTTATCGTTTAGCGGTGCCCAAAATAACAAATTTTTTGTCGCTTGCCAGTACGTCTGAACCACCAAACATACGTTTAAGTTTAACGTGATGTTCAAGGTGCCTGTTTCCAACCACCACCAATTGTCCACCTTTAACCAAAGCGTGTTTTGAGTCGTTAAACATTTGCCACGCAATATGGTCGGTAATGGCATTTTGTTGATGGAATGGGGGGTTACACAATATCTTGGTTACCCGAGGCGATTGTTGCTGTTCTAGCAAGCTTTCAAGGCAGTTGCTGGCAATAAACTCACACTGGTCAATTTTGTCTGGGAAATTCTCAAGTACATTTAATCGTGCACTTTCCACTGCCATAAACGACTCATCAATGAATATTACCTTACAGTCGCCGGCCAAGGCTAAGGCGTTTACCCCTAGCACCCCATTGCCGCAACCTAAATCGACCACGGTTTCATTGGCGCTTACCGTCATGTGCTCAAGCATAAGGCGGGCACCAATATCTAACGACTGGCGAGAAAATACATTTGCGTGGTTTTTTAGTACGAAGGTTTGGCCTGTGGCGCCCTTGCATTCCCAGGTTTCTGGGTAGGGAGAAGGGATTGGGGCAATACTTTCATCAAGGGTACTAAAAACCAGTCGTGACTTTTTCTTTGCCAAGGACGTTTTAGCAGGGCCAATGATTTTCTCGAACAAGGCGGATACCGACTTGGTCACGGCTTTTATTTTACCTGCCGCTACAATATGCGTACCTGGCGCTGCATATCGCTTAATATCGATAAGCTGTTGTTCAAGCAATGCCAATGTGCGAGGCACTTTAAGCATAATTACGCTTGGGGCACTCTCTGGCATGAAAGTAAGGCTTTCAACACTGGTTAAACTTGTCACGGGTGACGCTAGCGCGCCTTCCTCATTCATAACCGGTTTTAAATGGTTACGCCTTAGGTTTTCTTGTAATGATCGCAAGCTAATATACGAATCTGAAATCCAAATAGGATTATACTGCGTAAACCAACAGCCAAGGGTACCAAAGTCGTCATTAAAAATGAGTATGGGCCCCAAGGTAGATGACGATTCATTTTGGGATTGAAGAAGCGCGCCAAGGTGCGCGTCAACATGCTCAATAAGCAATTCATCGGCACTGTCCCACGCTTGCAGGCTTTTGTGCTGATGTTTTTCAGGGTAGCGAATTAAGGTAAACTGGCGCTCTGCCATTGAAAATTCTGTATTCATTATTTTCTTGTCTAAAGTTATCGGGGGGTTATGCAATTACCACTTTTTACTGACGCGAAAGCAGCGAAAAACTCACCCATTACGCTACCGTTGCCAGAAGCTGAGGTGCGCTATTATCCGCAATGGCTTAGCTCAGAGCAAGCGAATGACTATCAAGGTGTGTTTGAAAGCACATTGCCATGGCGACAAGATACTATCCGCATGTATGGAAAGCGCCTAGACGTGCCTAGATTACAGGCTTGGCATGGTGATCCTGAGTGTTTTTATAAATATTCAGGCATTA
>MDTG01106420.1_pt1 | contig 14843 bp, 14 predicted proteins | sample 811421 | NCBI WGS metagenome assembly MDTG01 (sample SAMN05326645, study PRJNA326480) | marine metagenome | isolation source: seawater | place: Pacific Ocean: South East | collected 2011
CAACTGTAAATAATATAAAAAATATAATTAATAATAAAAGGCTTGAAGGAGCTTCAACAATTACCCAGCAAGTAGCAAAAAACTTTCTTTTAACAAATGAAGTTTCTCTTAAAAGAAAAATTAAAGAAGCCATACTAGCTTTTCGAATAGAAAAAGCTTATTCCAAACAACGAATTTTAGAGCTCTATCTAAATCAAATTTATCTTGGCGAAGGCACTTATGGAATTGCTGCTGCAAGTCTAGAATATTTTGATAAATCTGTTAAAGAATTAAGTTATCCTGAAGCTTCTTTACTTGCCGCATTACCAAAAGCTCCAAGCAGATATAATCCATTTAGATACAAGGAAATTGCAAAAATTAGAAGAAATCTAGTTTTGAATAATCTTAAAGAAAATAAATTTATTGATGAAAATGAATTATTAGAATTTAAAAAGAGTAAAATAAAATTAAAAAAAAGAAAAATTAAGCTTTTAAATGAAGCTAACTCATACTCAGAAGAAGTAAGGAGAATTATTAATGATAATTATGGATTTAAAAAACTTTATGCTGAAGGTTTAGCTATAAAAGTTCCTCTTGATGTAAATTACCAAATACATGCACAAAATGCATTACGTAAGGGCATAGAAGATTATGATCGTAGACATGGATGGAGGGGCCCAATTACAAACAAACTAAATGATAAACGGTGGAAAAATAAAATAGATAATATGAAGATAGATTCTACTTTAAAGTGGGAATATGCAGAAATAAAATTAGTAAATGATTTTCATATAGTAGTTAATTCTTTGAAAAATAAAAAAGAAAAAATAATATTAGCTAATAATCTAAAATGGGCTATTAAAAAAAATATTAATAAAACTTTTAATGTAGGAGATATTATTTTCATTAAAGAAAATAATCAGAAAGAATGGGAACTGAAACAATATCCAAAAATTAATGGTTCTATAGTTGTGTTAAATCCATTCACAGGAAAAGTTAAGGCTCTAGTTGGAGGGTTTAGCTTTAAATCAAGTGAATTTAACAGAGTTACGCAAGCCAAGAGACAGCCAGGTTCTGCGTTTAAACCTTTTGTTTATGCTGTTGCTTTAGAAAATAATTATTCACCAAATTCAATTATTTTAGATGCACCATTTATTGCCGATCAAGGTGTTGGATTAAAAAGTTGGAAACCTGAAAATTATGGAAAAAAATTTTATGGACCTTCAACTTTGAGAAAAGGAATAGAATATTCTAGGAACTTAATGACAGTAAGAATCTCTGAAAATCTTGGTTTAAAAAAGATATTGAAGTTATCAAAACAATTAGAAATATATGAAGAAATCCCTGAGCTTTTATCTGTTTCTTTAGGATCTGCGGAAACAACTTTACTTAACATAACGTCTGCATATGCATCCTTTGTTAATGGAGGTAAAAAAGTTAAACCAATATTAATTGACAGAATTCAAGATCGAAGAGGAAAAACTATTTTTAATTCAGATGAAAGAAATTGTATTGGCTGTGATAAATTTTCACAAAAAAAAACGGAAATACCCTCTATTGAAGATAACTATGAAAGAGTTTTCAGTGAAGAAACTGCCTACCAAATTACTTCTATATTAGAGGGAGTAGTGAAACGGGGAACTGGAAAAAAATTAAGAGATCTAAAAGTACCATTGGGTGGAAAAACAGGGACAACAAATAATAATTATGATGCTTGGTTCATCGGATTTACATCTGACTTAGTTATAGGTGTTTACATGGGGTTTGATAGCCCAAAATCACTTGGACGTTACGAAACTGGTTCTAAAGTAGCTCTTCCAGTATTTAAAGAATTTGTAAAAAAAGCATTATACAAAGATGATTTTAAACAATTTTCTATTCCTGAAGGCATTTCTTTTGCTCCTGTTAATTATAATACTGGAGAATTAGAAGATTTTAACAACTCAAAAGCTATAATTGAAGCATTTAAATCCAAAAATATAAACAGATTAAAAAATAACAATTTAGACATAAGAAGTGATTATGATAGATTAATAAAGTTTAGGCAGTTTTATTAATGGAAACGTTTAATATAAAATTAAGTTTAGTAGAAAAATCTCTAGATAATATCAGGGGGTATCTTTGATAATAATGAAATATCTTCAAAGTTAGAAAAGTTAAACTTAATTACATCCCAAGAAAACTTTTGGAAAGATAAAAACAAAGTTAAAAAAATACTAAAAGAAAAAAATTTTTATAATGATCTAGTTTCTTCTTTTAAAGACTCAGAAATAGAAATACAAAATATTAAAGATCTTTACTCTCTAGGACTAGAAGAAAAAAATAATGAAATTTTGAATGATTGTTTAAAAAAGATTAATCAAATTCATAAACTAGTCAAAAAAAATGAAATTAATTGTTTTTTATCAGGTGAAAATGATGAATTAGATATTTATTTAGAAATTCATGCAGGAGCAGGAGGTACAGAAAGTCAAGATTGGGCAGATATGCTTAGGAGAATGTATTTAAAGTGGTTCGATAAAAAAGGATTTAAATATGAAATTATAAGTGAACATAGAGGTGAAGAAGCAGGAATAAAATCCTGTACTTTGAAAGTTTCAGGTAACTATCTTTATGGGTTGATGAAAAATGAATCTGGAGTTCATAGATTAGTTAGGATTTCCCCTTTTGATAGTGGAGCACGCAGACACACAAGTTTTGCAAGTATTTGGGTCTATCCCGCTATTGATGATGAAATAGACATTAAAATAAATGAGAAGGACTTAAGAATTGACACATATAGGTCAAGTGGTGCAGGAGGGCAACATGTTAACACAACGGATAGCGCTGTAAGAATTACACACTTACCCACCAAGATAGTTGTCCAATGCCAAAATGAAAGATCGCAACATAAAAATAAAGAAACTTGCTACAAGATGTTAAAAGCAAGACTTTATGAGTTTGAAAAACAAAAAAGAACTGAAGAAGATAAAAAAAATATAAACAGTAAGACTGATATTGGGTGGGGTCATCAAATAAGATCTTATGTTCTTCAACCCTATAGATTAGTAAAAGATCTAAGGAATAAGATTGAAAGCACTAATCCAGAGGATGTTCTAAATGGAAATATTGACAATTTTATTGAGGGAGGATTATTTAAATCCTAATGAGAAAAACTATTTTTGTATTACTTAGCTTAATAATAATTATCTTATCAATAGCAACTATTTTTTTATCTACCAAAGGTTACGAAACAAATAAATTTAATGATTTTATATCAGATGAAGTTAAAAAAGCAGATTCAAATTTAGATATTCAATTAAATACAATCAAAATTAAAATTGATATAAAAAAATTAGATTTATTCTTAAGCACCACCAAACCTAAAATAGTTTATCAAAGTATTAATCTACCAATATCACAGCTAAAAATTTATGTAGATTTTTTTTCCTTAATTAAGAGTGAAGTATACATTAAAAGAACAGCTATTTTTTTTAATGAGATGGGAATTTCAGATATTCAAAAACTAATAGTTGGGGTTAAGCCATCTAACATAAAAAGTTTCATTTTAAACAATACGTCAGGAGGTACTATTAATGGTTATCTAGATTTATACTTTTTGAAAGATTTAAAATTAAATAGTTATAAAGCCAGCGGAAATATTAAAAAAACCAATATAAATTTTGTTAATAAAATAGATATGAATAAATTATATTTAAATTTTATTGTCGACCCTAATCTAATTTTATTTAATTCTATCTCTTTTGATTTCAAAAATATTCCAATTTCAAATGGTACAATTAGCGTTGATCGTCAAGAAGGTTTTTTGGTTGAAGGATCTTTAAATACAAACATTGACTCAGATAGTGAAAGATTATCAGAATTTATTTCATTATTTCCAGCTTTAAATGTTTCAAATAATAAAATAAATATTTCAGGTAATTTTCTAAATAAATTTATTTTAGATCTTGATAATTCACTAAAAGTGAAAAATTATAATTATAATCTAACTGGAAAAATAAAAAAAACTACAATTCTTCTTGGTTCAAACTTCAAAAATTTATTTCTAAAAAATGAAATTAAGAAAATAACTTTAAAAGACTCAAGTTTGAAAATAAATTTTGATAAAAATAAAAAAAACAATATGTCACTAGAAGGCGTTTATAGACTTAATAACAATAAAGAATATTTAAAGTATAAATTAGATAATAATTTTAATAAATCAATATCAAAAATCAATTTAAATTTAGATGCAAATGAAGATTTTTTTATCAAATTAATAAATTACGAGAAAGAAAAAAATAAAATTGCAAATATCAGTTCAGAAATTCATCTATCTGATAAAAAAATTAAGATTAATAATTTTAAATTTAAAGAAGGAAGAAATTTAATTTTTTTGCAAGGTTTAGAAATGAATAAAGATTATCAATTAAATAAATTTCAAAAAATAGAAGTAAATACCTTTAGAAACAGTAAAGAAAATAATAATTTTGAAGTTTTATTTGGAAGCAAGATTCTTATTAAAGGTAAAAGATATGATTCTACTAATTTAATTAAAAATATTAAAAGTGATAATAAAAATAAATTTTTAAATAAGATAAATAAAGAAATACAAATAAATTTTAAAAACCTATCTACGGATCTATCAATACCATTAAAAAATTTTAATTTATTAGGTAAGTTAGAAAAAGGTAAGTTTGTAAAAATTTTGTCAAAGAGTGAATTTTCAGATACTCAATTTTTAGATATAACTTTGAAAAAAATACCAAATTCCAATAAAAAAACATTAGAAATCTACTCTGGTATAGCAAAACCTTTACTTATAGATTTTGATTTTTTTAAAGGGCTTGAAGGTGGACAACTACTTTTTACTTCAATTTACAATGATAACATAAGCACGTCAAATTTGCAGATAAAAAATTTTAAAGTTTTGGATACCCCAGCTTTTGCAAAGCTGCTTGCACTAGCTGATTTTAGAGGATTAGAAGTTTTGTTATCTGGTGAAGGTTTAAATTTTGAGTCTTTAGAAATTAAATTTAGAGATGAAAAGAAAGTTAGAACTATAAGCGAAATATATGCAGTAGGACCAAGCCTTACTATTTTAATGGAAGGCTACATAGAAAAAAAAGAATCAGGGTTAACAAGTCTTAGAGGAACCATGGTCCCAGCAAAAGAAATTAATAAATTAATTTCTAAAATTCCTGTTCTAGGGGATATTTTGATAGGAAAAGAAATAGGTGAGGGAGTCTTTGGGGTTAGCTTTAAAATGAAAGGCCCTCCAGGAAAAATAAAAACGGTTGTTAATCCTATTAAAACTTTGACTCCCAGATTTATTACTAGAGCTTTGGAAAAAAGAAAGAAGGAAAGTAAAGATAATTAAACTATTTTAATTAAAAAATGTTTCTTTTTCCCATAAGATATTTTTATAACATTATTTTCAGTTAAATCATTTTTGTTAATTATTTTTTTTTCATCTACAATCAATTGCTCATTAATCTTAATACCATTTCCTTTAATCGCTCTTCTAGCTTCGCTTTTGGATGATACAATATTATTTTTAGAGAGACATTCTAAGATATTTATACCACTTTCTAATTGAGATAGACTAATTTCTATTTCAGGTAAATTCTTACCAAACCCACCTCCTTGAAAAGTCTCTTTTGCTGTGCTTTCTGATTGTTTAGATAATTTTTCACCATGAAGTATTTTTGTTGCCTCATTGGCTAACAGAATTTTAAGTTTATTGATATCATTTTCATTATCAATTATTTTTGATAAATCATTTTCATTTATTTCAGTAAAATATTTTAAAAATTTTTTAACATCTTCATCAGCTGTATTCCTCCAAAATTGCCAATAATCATATGGGGAAAATAATTTTTTATCTAACCATACAGCACCTTTTTCTGTTTTTCCCATTTTTGCTCCAGAAGATAAAGTTATTAAAGGAGTTGTGAGACCAAAAGACTCTTTCTGCAAAATTCTTCTAATTAAATCTACACCACTTACGATATTACCCCATTGGTCAGAACCTCCCATTTGTAAGATGCAATTATATTTTTTAAATAATTGATAAAAATCGTACGCTTGTAAAATCATATAATTAAACTCCATATAACTAAGAGATTGTTCTCTATCCAATCTAAGTTTAACACTATCAAAGGTAAGCATCTTATTAATTGTAAAGTGTTTTCCCACGTCTCTTAAAAAATCAATATAATTTAATTTTTGTAACCAACTATAATTATCTACAAAAATAGGTTTAGTTTTTTTATTTTTAGGTTTCAGAAGTCTTTCAAAGACTTTTTTAATACTTGAGATATTTTTTTTAATGTTTTTTTGTTTTAAAATTTTTCTAGTAGAATCCTTGCCAGAGGGATCACCAATCAAAGTAGTCCCTCCACCTAATAATACTATTGGTTGATGTCCGTGTCTCTGCAAAAGTCTTAAAACCATTATTTGCAATAGACTACCAACATGAAGGCTTGAAGCTGTACAATCAAAGCCTATGTAAGCAATTATTGATTTTTGAGTAGAAATTTTATTGAGTTTATCTAAATCAGTACATTGACTAAGAAAGCCTCTGGAGCTCATTTCTGATAAAAAACTATTTTTCATAGAAGTTTATTCTAAAGATACTATTATACAAAAATTGTTATAAATAAATATAAATATGAATAAAGAATACACATCTTTAGGTTTAATGAGCGGAACATCTGGAGATGGAGTTGACGCATCTATTATTAAATCTGACGGTAAAAGCAAATATAAACTAATTTTAGATAGGTATTTTAAGTATGGGCAAGAAATATCTAATGCAATATTTCAAACAAAAGAGAAAATAAATACCTCAGAAGATTTAGAAAAATTTTCGAACGAGATAGAACTTCTTGAAGAAAAGATTACCATATTTCATGCAAATTCTATTAAAAAGATTGTTGAAGAAAACGATATAGATCTTGTGGGTTTTCATGGGCAGACTATTTTTCATAATTCTAAAGAGAAGATCTCTAAGCAATTAGGGAATGGTGAACTACTTTCAAATCTTTTAAAAAAAAATATTATATATAATTTTAGAAAAAAAGATTTAGAAAATAATGGAGAAGGAGCTCCTTTAACACCAATTTTTCATAAATTAATAATAAATGAAAAAAAAATTAGTCCACCTGTTACAGTTTTAAACTTAGGTGGGATTGCAAACATTACATCTATAAAAAGTGAAGATAAAATATTAAGTCTAGATGTTGGTCCAGGAAATTGTTTAATAGATAAATGGATAAAAGTAAATTCAGGTAAAAATTATGACTCAAATGGTAAAATAGCTCAATCAGGAAAAATTAATAAAATAATTTTAAATTTAGCTTTAGAAAATTTTTATGATAATGATTTAAGTAAGAATAAATCTTATGATACAAAAGACTTCGATTTATCTTTTGTTAGGGGATTGTCCCTTGAAGATGGAGCAGCAACCTTAACGGATTATACTTCTGAAATTATATCTAATAAAATTTCAGATAATTTAATTTTTGTATGTGGAGGCGGGAGGAAAAATAAATTTTTGTTAAATAGTATTCAAAAAAAAATTAAAGGAAATATAAAACTGATAGATGATATTGGTATAAATGGTGATTTTGTCGAATCCCAAGCTTTTGCTTATCTCGCGATTAGATCTTATCTTAATTTGCCAATTTCTTTTCCTGAAACAACAGGATGTTTAAAACCATCGACAGGGGGAGAACTAGCAAAATATTAAATAAGAGCTGTTTTATTTTTTATATACTTTTCAATTTCTAACTTTAGTTCTTTTTCTTTATCTTTAAAAAAATGATTAGCATTTTTTATTTTGGAGAATATAACTTCGATTCCTTTTTGATTTTTTATTCTATTATATAATTCTTCCATACTCTCTTTTGTAACAAGTTCATCTGTATTGCTATATAAAATTTGACCTGAAGTTGGGCATGGTGCCAAAAAAGAAAAGTCATAAGCATTTGGCTGAGGAGAAATTGCAATAAAATTATTTACCTCCGGTCTTCTCATAATAAGCTGCATGCATATTAATGCTCCAAATGAAAATCCAGAAACCCAACATTGACTATAATCCAAATTTTCTCTTTCTATCCAATCTAATGCTGCTGCAGCATCAGATAACTCTCCCTGACCGTTATCAAATACTCCATCACTTTTTCCAACTCCTCTAAAGTTTATTTTTATTACTGAAAAACCATTCTCTAAAAAAGTATTATAAGTTAGTTGAACAACTTTATTATTCATACTTCCACCATATTGAGGATGTGGCTGTAAGACTATTGCAACAGGAGAACCAAATTTAGGATTTTTATAATATTTAGCCTCTAATCTTCCAACAGGTCCAGGAATAAAAATTTCAATACTTTTTGGTTTCATTTAGTAATAATGATAACTATTTTCAAAAAAAAAATAGATTTATAACACGTTTTAAAGCTTGTATTTATTTTTTTTAAACCCTACTAATTTACTAGGAATTAATCTATTAATGTTGTATTACCATCATAATTTATGAAACTAACTACTAAAGGCAGATATGCTGTAATGGCAATGGCAGATTTAGCAAATAATGCTTCCCAAAGACCAATTAGCCTTACCGAAATATCTCTTCGTCAAAATATATCTCTTTCATATCTAGAGCAAATATTTTTAAAATTAAAAAACAAAAATCTTGTAAAAAGTGTAAGAGGTTCAAGTGGAGGATATAAATTAGAAAAATCTTCTTCAGACATTACAATATTAAATATTATCTCAGCAGTAGATGAACGAGTAAAAACTTTAAACTGCAAAAAAGAATTAAAAAGAGGCTGCAATCACAAAAGTACAAAATGTATAACGCATAATTTGTGGGATGATTTAGATAAACATATAAATTACTTTTTTGAAAAAGTGAAATTAAAAGATCTAGTGAACCAGAATACAAAGATATAAAAATGAAAAATCAGAACTTAAATTTAGAAAAAAAATATAAATATGGATTCGTTACAGATATAGAAAATATTAAATCTCCAAAAGGTCTTAACGAAAATACTGTTAAATTTATATCCCAGATCAAAAAAGAACCTAAATGGATGTTAGAGTGGAGATTAAAAGCTTTAAATAGACTAAAAAATTTAAAGGAGCCAAATTGGCAAAAACCAAAATATCCTAAAATTAATTATCAAGATCTTTACTATTATGCAGCCCCTAAGAGTGTAAGTGATAAACCAAAAAGCTTGGAAGAAGTTGATCCAAAATTAATTGAGACTTATAAAAAACTTGGAATACCATTGCAAGAACAGAAAAGATTAAGTGGCGTTGCTGTGGATGCTGTATTTGACTCAGTTTCAGTTGCCACAACTTATAAAGAAGAACTTACAAAAAAGGGAATTATTTTTTGCTCAATATCAGAAGCTATACAGAAACATCCAGATTTAGTTAAAAAATATTTAGGGTCTGTAATACCTTTAACTGATCACTATTTTGCAACATTAAACTCAGCTGTCTTTACAGATGGCTCTTTCGTATATATTCCACCAAATGTTAGATGTCCGATGGAACTTTCTACTTACTTTAGAATTAATGCTTCTGAGACAGGTCAATTTGAAAGAACTTTAATAATAGCTGATAAAGGAAGTTACGTTAGTTATCTAGAGGGGTGCACCGCTCCCATGAGAGATGAAAATCAATTGCACGCCGCAAATGTAGAATTAGTAGCATTAGATGATGCAGAAATTAAATATTCGACAGTTCAAAACTGGTATCCAGGAGACAAAAATGGTGTTGGAGGAATATATAACTTTGTTACTAAGAGAGGTGCATGTCGAGGGAAAAATTCAAAAATATCTTGGACCCAAGTAGAAACTGGTTCAGCAATAACTTGGAAATATCCAAGCTGTATTTTGCAAGGAGATAATTCTGTTGGTGAATTTTACTCAATAGCAATTACAAATAATCACCAGAAAGCGGATACAGGAACAAAGATGATTCATTTAGGAAAAAACACCAAAAGTAAAATTATTTCAAAAGGTATATCGGCTGGCCAAGCTGATAATACTTATAGAGGATTAGTAGATATAGGAAAAAAAGCTTTTAACTCTAGAAATTATACTCAGTGTGACTCTTTACTCATGGGTAATAAATGTGGAGCCCACACAGTTCCCTATATTAAAAATAAAAATTCATCATCAACAGTTGAGCATGAGGCAACTACTTCTAAAATAAATGAAGAGCAGTTATTTTACTGTAATCAAAGAGGCTTAAATCAAGAGGAGGCGATAAGTCTTATCGTAAATGGTTTTTGTAAAGAAGTATTACAGCAGTTACCTATGGAATTTGCTGTTGAGGCTCAAAAATTAGTAGGAATAAGCTTAGAAGGAAGCGTTGGTTAATGTTAGAAATTAAAAACTTACACGCTTCAATAAATGATAAAAAAATTCTTCAAGGCCTCAATTTAACTATAAAAGCTGGAGAGTTACACGCTATTATGGGTCCAAACGGATCTGGAAAAAGCACCTTGGCAAACATTCTCTCTGGAAAAAGTGGCTATGATGTTTCTGGAGAATTAAGCTTTAACGGAGAAGATATTAAAGATGTACCAATCGAAAAGAGAGCACAAAAAGGTATCTTTTTAGCTTTTCAGTATCCATTAGAAATACCAGGAGTAAACACGAACATCTTTTTAAAAACTTCATTAAATTCTATTCGAAAATTTAAAGGTGAAAAGGAGTTAGATACATTATCTTTTTTGAGATTAATAAAAGAAAAATCTAGTGAACTTGGAATTGATGAAAAATTTCTTTCAAGGCAACTAAATGTCGGATTTTCAGGAGGGGAAAAGAAAAAAAATGAAATTTTACAAATGAAAATTTTAAATCCTAATCTCTCTATATTGGATGAAACTGACTCTGGGTTAGATATTGATGCCTTAAAAATTGTTGCAAATGGAGTTAATTCATCAAGAAAAAAAGATAAATCATTTTTAATTATAACTCACTATCAAAGGTTATTAGACTACATAAAACCAGATTATGTTCATGTTTTATCTAAAGGAAAAATAGTTAAATCTGGACGAAGTGAATTAGCAAAAGAGCTAGAAAAAACAGGTTATGAAAAGTTAAAGTAAATGATAGAAAATTTTGAAGTTCAATCTACAGAAATAGACAAATTTAAAAAAATATCGAAAGAAGAAAAAGATTTTAGAATTAAAAATCTAAAATCATTTAATATGACTGGATTTCCTAATAAAAAATATGAAGATTGGAAATTTTCAGATTTTCAAAAAATTATTAATGAAAACTTTCATAAGTTAGATTTAACAAGTTCATCAAAAGATATAAATAAAATTGATTTACTTAAAGATTTTGAACATAACTATATAATACTCGTAAATGGAAATTTACACTCTAGTAATTTCAAATATGAAGAAAAAAAACAGTTTAGAATTAAAACCTACGAAGAAAATAGTTTAACCAAGGGTTCAAATGAAAATCCTTTAATTTGTTTAAATCATGCCCTTGCTCAAGACAGTTATTCTTTAGAAGTTGAAAAAAATTACAAATTTAAGAAAGTTGTTGTTATTTATAACTTTTATACAGAAAATTTAGAAAATAAAATTATAAATAAAAAAAATAAAATTAAATTAAAAGAGAATTCTGAAATGCATATGATTGAGTATACAATAAATCTTTCAAAATTTAAATTTATTAATAATATTTATGAAAATCTAGTTTTGGAAAAAAATTCTATATTTAAAAATATTAGTATTCAAAATAATAGTAGCAATGGTTATTTTTACAAATTTTGTAAAGGCAACTTATATTCTAATTCTACTTATGAAAATTTCATTTTTTCATCAGGACTAAAGTTTAATAAAATAGATATAGAATGTAATCTTAATGAAAAAAACTGTGATTGTAATATTCAATCAGCACTATTTTTAAATAATGATGAACATCAAGAAATTAAAACACGAATTAATCATTTATCTGAAAACTGTAAGAGTTACCAAAAAATTAAAAGCGTTGTAAATTTAGAAAGTAAAGGCGTATATCAAGGGAAAATTTTTGTAAAAGATGTTGCTCAAAAAACTAATGCATATCAATTAAGTAAAGCTTTATTATTAAGTGACAAGGCTGAGTTTGACTCAAAACCAGAATTAGAGATTTATGCTGACGATGTTAAATGCTCACATGGTTCAACCTCTGGAAGTCTTGATGAAGACTCTTTGTATTATTTAATGTCGAGGGGAATAAGCCGATCTGAAGCAACAAAACTTTTGATCAGAGGCTTCCTCGAAGATGTAGTAGAAGTCATCAAAAGCGAAACAATTAAAAAATTTATTCAATCTAAAATAGAGGATCAGATTTATGGATATTAATAGTATTAAATCTGAATTTCCAATTTTTAAAAATAAAATTAACGGTAAAAATTTAGTTTATTTAGATAATGCTAATTCATCTCAAAAACCTCAAAAAGTAATAGATAGAATTTCTAAATTCTATGCTAGTGAATTTTCAAATATTGGGAGAAGCGTTCATAGCTTAGCAGTAACAGCTACAAATAGATTTGAAGAAACCAGAGATTTAGTAAAAAAATATATCAACGCAAAATCAAGAGAAGAAATTATATTTACTAAAAATGCTACTGAAGCAATAAATTTAATAGCAGCTACTTATGGAGAAACCTTTATTAATAAAGGGGATGAAATTTTACTAACTGAATTAGAACATCATGCAAATTATGTTCCATGGCATTTTTTAAGACAGAGAAAGGGAGCAATAATAAAATTTGCTAAATGCAATGAGAGAGGAGAAGTAGAAATTGATGAGATTAAAAAATTAATATCAAGTAAAACTAAAATAATAGCAATTACACATCTGTCAAATGTTACTGGAGCAATTTTGCCCATCAAACAAATTGTAGAGTTAGCAAAGACAAAAAAAATTCCTGTATTAGTAGATGGTTGCCAAGGAGCACCTCATTTAAAAGTAGATATGCAAGATTTAGGGTGCGATTTTTATGCTTTATCTTGTCATAAAATGTATGGACCTACTGGAGTTGGAATTCTTTATGCAAAAAAGAAATGGTTAGAAAAATTACCACCTTATCAAGGGGGCGGAGGAATGATTGATGAGGTGAAAAAAGAAGAGATAACGTTTCCAGGATCACCAACAAAATTTGAAGCAGGAACTTTACAAACAGCTGAGGTCGTGGGTTTTTCAGAGTCAATAAGATTTATTGAAAAAATAGGAATCGAAAATATCTTTAATCATGAAAAGGAAATTATGGAATACGGTTTAGAAAAGTTAAAAAAAAATAATTCTGTAACAATTATTGGAGATCCTAAAGAAAGAGGTTCTATTATTTCTTTTACTATAAAAGGAATTCATCCACATGATATAGCTACAATCTTAGATGAAGATGGCGTTGCCATTCGAGCTGGTCATCACTGTTGCCAAATACTACATGAAAAATTTGGTATTACTTCCTCAGCCAGAGCTTCTTTAGGCATCTATAATTCTAAAGATGATATTGATGTCTTGGATAAAGCGATAAAAAATTGTAAAAAAATATTTAAAGATTAAATGAACTTAAAAGAATTATATCAAGAGATTATCCTAGATCATGGCAAGAATCCTAGAAATAAAAAAATAATTGAAGATTACAATAAAGAGTCAAAAGGGCATAATCCTCTATGTGGCGATAAAGTACGTGTTTTTTTAAAACTTGATGAAGATAAAAAAGTACAAGACATCTCATTTGAAGGGGAAGGATGTGCTATTTCTATAGCCTCAGCATCTATAATGACTGAGACTCTAAAAGGTAAAGATTTTAATGTTGCCGACAAAATAGTCGAAAATTTTTTAAACATGATTAAGAATAATGAAAAAATTAAGATTAACAGTCTTAACGAGGACCAAAAAACTACAATTACCTCTTTATCTGGTGTAAAAGAGTTTCCAATGAGAGTTAAATGTGCAACTATGGCATGGCATACATTTGTTTCGGCAGTTAAATAAAGATGGTTTTATGAGCGATTTAAAAGAAAAAGTAATCTCAGAGATAAAAAAGATATATGATCCAGAAATACCAGTAAACATTTATGAGCTTGGATTAATTTATAAAATAGATATTATTGAAAATAATAAAGTTAATATAGAAATGACATTAACTTCTCCAAATTGTCCTGTCGCAGAAAGTTTGCCAAAAATGGTTAAAAACAATATAATGAATCTAGATGAAGTTTCAAACGTTGAACTTAACTTAGTTTGGGACCCACCTTGGAGCAAAGATAAAATGTCAGAAGCAGCAAAATTGGAGTTAAATTTATGAGCAAAGGTATAATTAAATTAAGTGATAATGCAGCTGATAGAATTAAACAGATTATGTCTACAGCTGATAAATCAGCAATCGGCGTAAGAGTAGGTGTTAAATCAGGAGGTTGTGCAGGCCTTTCTTATGTTATGGAATACGCGAAAGAAATTAAACCAAATGAAGAAGTAATAGAAGATAAAGGAGTTAAAGTTTTAATTGACCCAAAAGCAATAATGTACCTGTTAGGAACAGAAATGGATTATAAAAAAGAGCAATTTTCCTCTCAATTTGTCTTCAAAAACCCAAATGAAACAGAACGTTGTGGATGTGGGGAGTCCTTTAAGGTATAATATCTGTTATGAGAGACACTAAACATTTAGAAAAATTTGCAAAGGAAAGAGAGCAGCAGGAAAAAGAAAAAAAACTTTTTAAAAATAAAATAAAAGCTGTTGAAGCTGGTGCTCATGGAACTTTAGAGTACACTATTAAAGAAGGCGCAAACAAAGATAAGATTGCCGATCAAAAGATTTTAAAAAAAACTGACTAATTCTTATCCGCTATAA
>MDTG01287014.1_pt1 | contig 14842 bp, 14 predicted proteins | sample 811421 | NCBI WGS metagenome assembly MDTG01 (sample SAMN05326645, study PRJNA326480) | marine metagenome | isolation source: seawater | place: Pacific Ocean: South East | collected 2011
ACAATACGTCCAGCAATACTGCCCGTATAAACTGGGCCTGCATCAATATCGTTGTGAGTGTTATTGTTGTTGTTGTTATTGTTATTATTATTGTTCGTGTTGTTCTCTTCTTTTTCCTCTTCTTCTATTTCGGACGGCTGTCTTTCCGGCGCATCGGGACACCCTACGGCTAAACCTAGAAACAAAAATAAACCTAATAAGTGACAGCATTGACGCGACATGTGCATTCCTCTTAAAGTATTATAAATCGATCGGCCCGTGCATCGGGCATTCGAATAGATGTTCTAGTCTGTTCGACCTCACAAAGCGAGTGGTACGTTCTCAATTTATTAGAAAAAATGGCGTTTTTAGGCCCTTTGGGCTTTTATGGGCAAAAAAAACGGGAGATCGACCGAAAAAATCAGTCCCTTGGGAGTTTTAATGCCTTTTTCATTCATCGTTTTGTGGTTGGCCACAATACCCACCTTAGCATTAGCCCATCAAGACGCTGGCCCCGCAAAGCATCCAGATGCAGGCCTGGAAAAAAAAGTCGTGCCCAGGCAAGTAAATCAGACCCAAATATCTGCGCAAATACTCACCCCTAAAGTCTTTGAGCGTTTAACACCCATTTTTTCAGGGGTCGCTTCTTTGCAAATCAAAGGCAAAGAAGTCTTTTCCAAAATCTCAGGGCATGCGGACGCAAGGGCTCAACAACCCATTAAACGAACCACGCGTTTTCCCATTTGTTCCGTGTCCAAGCATTTCACAGCTGTGGCAGTTTTGAGATTGGTGGAACAGGGCAAAGTCAACATCGATGAACCGCTTCATAACTATGTCGAAGGCATGACGGCTATTCAAAAAGAAGGTAAGGTATGCACCGTTCGCCATACCATGAACCATTTGTGTGGTTTTGATCGTGAACTTGCCAACGTAAACAGCGGTAATCATTTGGTTGATTCCGAAGTGCGCAATGCCTACGTGACCGCGATGAACGAAGCCAAACTGGTACATACCCCGGGCACCAAACGACTGTACACGAATGTGGGCTACGATGCCCTTGGTATTTTAGTACAAGATGTTTCCGGGCAGCGTTTTGAAACCTTCCTTAAAGAACATTTCTTTAACCCGCTTGGTATGGCCGATACCGGAATTGAAACTCCTGTGGACGCTGATGCCCAACAACACGTGCGCGGTTTGCTGTGGATGAAATGGTTCAACCTCGATGCAGCCAGTACGCTCATGTTGCCCACTAATTTTGCGAGCACCATTGGGGCATCGGGTAATATTTATTCTACTGTGGATGATCTGCACCGTTGGAATCGTGCCTTGCATACCGGGCGAATTTTAAAACCTGAAACCTACGCCGAGTTGGTGAACATTCCTGAGGCTAACAAACGCACGCACACCGCAGGCCTCACGTCTACCGGCGGTTATGCTGGCGGACTCATCGTTGGTACCTATGATCAAAAAGACCTCGAAATCATATGGCATAATGGTGCATTGGTCCCTTACAATTTTTCATCCTTTATCGGTTGGGTGCCTCAAACTCAAACCAGCTTTGTGATGCTCTCCAACCACGCCGTTCACGTCAGTCAATTGACAAAAGCAGGACTTCAAGTTTTAGAATGGCAGCATGGCCTGTTAGATGAAGTCTCCCCTCCAAAACTCTCTTGGCCCGCTTATTTGTTCCTCATTTTCTTTGCCTTGATCTTTGGAGGTCTGCCTTTCACACTCTATTTTTACGTCCAACTATTTCGAAAGGGTCACAGCAAAGGCAGTACCAAAGCTTTTTCTGCGCTACTCTCTCATACTGTCTACACACCTTTTTTTCTGCTCATGGTTTGGGGCGGTCCGGTGCGAGGTCCCATCATTTATTCAGCCTTCGTACTCATTTCAGTAGCTGGTCTATTTAAACGCTTTCACTTTTTCCACGGTGCCCTAAACGGCCTAAGTAAGCTTCACTACCTCAAAATCTTCCTACCCCATTTAGCGGTGACCGCGATCGTAGGCTCCATGGATCCATTGGGCGCTATACTCATTGTAGCTGGAATAGCTTCCTTATTAATCGCTTACGTCACAGCTAACGGTCGCCATACCCTAAAACCAAAAAAACGAATCTACAAATAAGGCACTTTTCAAATCAGCTTACCTTGATCCCATGAACGCATTCGTGGCATCAAAGAGGTAGAGTAAGGGGTGTCAAATGGACGCTGAAACGATCACTTTCATATGGCTCGGCGCGGGCATTCTCATGATGGCCAGCGAAATGGTTTTACCGGGCATGGTCATTGGGTTTTTAGGACTTGCGAGTGTCGTTGTAGCTGGCGCACGCTCCCTTGGGCTTGTGGAAAGTCTCGGAGCCTCACTAGGTTTGTGGGCCAGCGTCTCGGTCGGTTTAGTCTTAGGCTTACGTAATATTGCCCAAAAATATTTTCCCAGCGAAGAGCAAACCGTCAACATTGACGAAGACACGAGCATGTACGGAACAGAGGTCATTGTGGTCAGTGATTGCGATGACAATTCCGATTATGGACGCATTCGCTACCAAGGAACCAGTTGGCCAGCTAAAAGTATGGAAGGCCCCATTCCCGCAGGGAGTCGTGCGAAGTTAGTTTACCGCGATAATGTGGCGTGGATTATTGAGGCCATCGAATTCGCAGGACAGTTGGAAGCCGATTATCAAAATAAAGTTCCAGCTCCAGAAGAAACAGTCAAAGAGGAGATACCCTCGTAATCAAAAAAGAGAGGGAGGTACACTATCATGTTTTTTGGTATTACAGTCGCTTGTCTCATCACTTTAGGAGTCATCCTAAAAACATTTATCGTCGTCCCAGAACGCAGTAAAGTCATCAAAGAACGACTCGGTAAATTTGAAAAAGTTTTAGATGCCGGGTTTCACTTTCTTATTCCATTTATTGATCGTGCCGCCTACCAGCAAGAAGTACGGGAACAAGTAATTGGCGTTCCCAGTCAAAGCTGTATTACACGCGACAACATCCAAGTGGACGTTGATGGTTTCGTCTACTTAAAGGTCACCGACGCACGCAAAGCGAGTTACGGCATTGGCAACTATATCACGGCGAGCGTTAACCTCGCACAAACCACCATGCGTTCAGAAATCGGTAAACTCACCCTAGATGATACCTTTACCGAAAGAGATGCCATCAACGAAAATATCGTTACAGAGATTGATAAAGCCTCAGCCCCTTGGGGCATCAAAATGATTCGTTATGAAATCATGAACATCAATCCCTCCAGACGTGTTGTAGACACCATGGAAAAGCAAATGGAAGCCGAACGTCAAAAACGTGCCGACATCACTATTTCTTCAGGCGAAAAAGAAGCCAAGATTAACCTCTCCGAAGGTGAGAAAGTTCAAGCAATCAACTTATCAGAAGGCGAAAAACAGAGACGCATTAATGAGTCTAATGGCACCGCTCAAGAAATCCGAACCCTCGCCACTGCATCAGCGCAGGCCGTTAATCTTGTGGCCGAAGCCATTAATAGCCCCGGTGGGCAACAAGCAGTCAAAGCGCAACTCGTAGAACAGTTTGTAGATGAGTTCGGGAAGATTGTTTCCCACTCCAAAGTATCTGTAGTTCCGAACGAACTCGCGAACATTCAAGGTTTTTTCCAAGGCATGGGAGAAGTCAGTCAAAAAATCACACCACCTCATCCGAAAAAGAGCTAAGTCATGGAAGAATTATTAAACAATGTGGCATCAGGCGTATGGGCCTTAATCTCTATTTACGTCGCTGTTAAATTTATTCGTTCGATTCGTATCGTGCCTAACCGTCAAAGCTATATCGTTGAACGGCTAGGTCGCTACCATGCCACCTGGGGCCCCGGCTTTCATTTTGGCATCCCTTTCATCGATAAAGTGGCCTTCATCCAAGACCTCAAAGAAGAAGCTATCGAAGTACCACCACAAGAATGTTTCACTAAGGATAATGTCCGCGTAGAGGTGGACGGGGTTTTGTATATCAGCGTTACAAGCCCTGAAAACTCCAGCTACGGCATTACTGATTATAGAAACGCGGCACGTGTTTTAGCACAAACGACCACGCGTTCAGTGATTGGAACCCTAGATCTTGATCGCACTTTTGAAGAACGTGAAGCCATTAATTCACGCGTTCTCTCTGTGATTAGCGAGGTCAGTGAAAGCTGGGGAATTCAAGTCCACCGTTATGAAGTCAAGAACATTGAAGTCCCCGGCAGCGTGCGAGATGCCATGGAACGCCAACTCACCGCCGAGCGCGATCGACGTGCTTTACTCGCGCGCACCGAAGGTGAAAAACAGGCGATGATCAATGACTCTGAAGGTCTTAAAATGGAAATGATCAATAAGTCCGAGGGTGAAATGACCAAACGCATCAACGAAGCGGAAGGTAAAGCGCAAGAAATTCTTTCGGTCGCTCAAGCCACTGCCGACTCCATCAAAGAGATCGGGGGCGCCTTGTGTCAAGAAGGTGGTAACGACGCGATTAAATTACGTTTGGCACAAGCCTACCTCTCTCAGTTCGGTACCCTCGCTCAAAAAGACACACAAATTCTGTTGCCAGCAGACATCACCAAATTAGATGATTTGCTAAGCTCTGTAGGTCTAGGGTTCGATTCCCAACTGCCTGATACTGAAACGCTCAAAAAGGCACTTGCAGCCACCAACTCTGGAGACAAAGTTCCAGACATGAGTGTTGCGAGCCCAAAAGCCACCGTACCCCACCAAGACTGAGAACGAACAACCGCAGAAAACGCGTAGCCTGTTGTTTTCAATGACTTTCTTTTAACGCTCATCAACCTTATTGACAATCTACCGAGCGGTCGATAAAAGCTTTCAAAGGAATTCTTTATGAAAGTTACGCTGGTTACAAATTTATCGCTGTTTCTTCTGGCCTGCTGCACCCTCAACCCCCAAACAACCGAGGAATCGCAAACTGACAATGACACAACGATGACCGCGCTTTTAAATCAGCTTGATGCAGGCGCAGGTAACCTAGAAAATAATTCGTCTAACACGCCGCCAACACCGGACTCGGGCACACCCAACGATAATGCAGCTGAAACAAACGAAGAAGACAGCAACGAGGAAAATCCGACGCCTGCATTGAACTCACCTTTTGCAGCGGGTACTTTTAGTTGGGAACCAATTGAGGCGAACGTTGCGTTGAACAGTGCCACTACATCACTGCCGGACAATATTGATCTTACCATTTATCGACCCGTAAGTGAGGACCTCTTGCCGGTGCTGCTCTTATCACCGGGCTTTATGCTCTCACCCACTGACTTTGCCTCTTACGGTGAACACTTCGCGTCGTGGGGCTACGTCACCATTGTTCTGGCGCTTCCAGGGAATATGCTGAACCCCGTCAGCCATTCTACACTCTCTCACATTTTAATCAGTCTTATGGATTGGATTGAGAACCAAGAAGACAATAGCATTCTCAATGAACGAGCCGACCCAACCCGCGTTGGTCTCATCGGTCATTCTATGGGGGGTAAAATATCTCTTTTGACCGCAGCAAATGATGATCGCGTTAAAGCTGTTTTCGGTATCGATCCCGTAGACGCCGCAGGAGGAGCACCGGGCAGCCAACCCAGTTCAGATTATCCCTCCGTAACGCCAGAGCGTATGCCTGATATACGCGTTCCCATCGCCTTAGTTGGAGAAACCAATAATTCACAAGGAGGCCTTTTCACACCTGCGTGTGCGCCTGCGGATAATAATTTTGAACAATATTATCTTCATGCTGTAGGTCCCGCAATTAAGATTGACGTACTTACCGCAAGTCACATGTCTTTCTTAGATAACCCCAACTGCGTCACTTGTCTTGCCTGCCCTGCCGGCACAGACGATCCAACCCAAACCAAAAACTTAACCCAAGGCTATGCTATTTCTTTTTTCGAGAGCACCCTCAATGCAAACGAAGAAATGAAAACGCAATGGCTTAATGAAGACCTACCACAAAACTCCAATGAGGGTCTGATTTCCTGGACACGTAAAAATAATTTTTAAAGGTTAAGAATTCAATGCAATGTTTCTAACTTGTTGCCGTACAGCAATTTTCCTTTTTTCAATCTCCCTAGCCGAAAAAATATCAGTCCCCTTAAATTCAGCCGTGACATCCGATGCACCAAAATATAATAAATGAATTCCGAAAATCGACATGGCGCTTTCCACTGCGGTTGCTTGATCCTGCTTTCCGATCAACTCAATAAACGAAACAGCTTGGGCCATCACCGTTTTGACCACGGCATCGCCCCCTGAGCTCATAAAAGGACCTTGAGACAAAAGCTCATAAAGCAATAATTTAGCGGCCTGCGGATGTGTTGCGAAATAATCAATTACTGCATCAGTCAGCTTATCAAGTCCTTCAACGCCCTGGTGATACGTCGTCTTCGCCTGCTCTATAAACGTGCCCATTTCTTCTAAGATGGTATTAAGAGCCGCTAAATAAAGCGCCTCTTTTGAAGGATAATGATGGAAAACAGATGCTTTTGAAATACCAGCAGCGTCAGCAATAGACATCATACTCGTTCCAGCATAGCCTTTTTGAGCAAAAAGTTGCCGCGCTAAAGCAAGCAAGGTCGTCTTTTCGATCGGGGTTTTAGGTCGTCCTGGGCCCCTTGGTTTTGTAGGTTCTTTATTCATGAAACAGCTTTCATTGCGTAGTTAAATTAACATGACTTACACACTGCGCAAGGTAAGGTTACATTATTTTAAAACGCCGTTACTCTTAATGTAGTCCAGGATTTCAAATGCAGCCATTTGGTTCCCTCTTTTATTCCAATAAGGATAAAAGTTGTACATGATTTCTTTATTTTGTCGATCTGCCTTTGCCCCAATTGCACGCCCCACATCAAAATTATTTTCTACGGCCGTATCCAACCATTCTTGTATCTGGGCACCAGCATTTTGAGGATATAGTTGATTGGTTAACACCAATAAATTAGCAGAATGCCAATCGGCCAGCTCCTTAAAACCTTTAAGGTTTTCAAGGTGTGTTCTCATTTCATTATTGAGCCAACCTTGCTGCAGCTCTTCTTGCAGAAGGTCACGTTCATTAATACTTTTAATGCGATTCTCTGAGCTTTCGCGACGAATCTTTTCAGAGGAAATAAGGTGCATGCCAAGGTGATAAAGAGCACTTTTATGAGTCAACAATCGCGCCAACTTAGGCTTTTGTCTAAATAAGATCTCCTTATTTTTTTGCGCGAGCTCATAAGACTCAAGCGTATGTCGTTCAATATAACCAGTTTCTAAATCCATCCAACGAAAGCGTGAAATACGATGATCGCCCACCATCATGTGGTTGGGAAAGACAATGTCATCAATAAAGTCATTATTCTCGTAAAGTAAAACAATCAGCTTCGGTGCACTGCCTATGTTCTCAATAACTTGTTTTGCTTTTTTCAGGTGCGATTCGGTACCTGTACCGGGGATACCACATTTAACGACGCGTCGAGATAGCTCTGTTTCTACAGTCGTCGCCCAATGGTTTTCGATGGGGACATAGCCCCAAGCCAAATCACCACCTACTACTAAAATATAGTCACCACTCACATTGCGATTGTAATCATAACAACCATAACGGTTCGTAGAAATCTCATGCGATGGTCCTCTTAAAGAAAAAGATTGCTTACTGTGATTCTCGGATAAATCGACATTTAAAGTAGGACTTTCTTGAAAATATCTATTTGGAAAATCAGGCTCATGATCACGTAGTAAATAACGCCAATAGGTTTGCCGCACAGCAAACTCACCCGCCAAAAACAGCATGGGTGTTACGACTAAAATAATGATGAGCACTCTAAGCACTTAAAATCCCCAAGTCTTTCCTCATTCAAGACCATTGTTACGCAAATTGAGTTTCACAAACAACAGAAAGATAAGCCTTTCCCCTACGTGAAATATAGAAAATATCAACCGATAGGACAACGCTCGTAAGCATATGTTTTATAGAGGTTTTGCTTGTTTGATGAAACGATGATTTTGGATTTTTTATTTTGGTCCCAATCAAATGTATACGAGTAAGTATTTTTAAACCAAAGGAGATTCAAATGCGTATTTTCAAATTTAGAAATAAACTATGGCTGAAACCTTAAAGATTTTAACTAAGAAATTATCGAATGGTAATTAAAGCGCAGCTGATTCCTTATTTGCAATTCTCAATAGATTACAATTGAAAGAATTTACCTAGATTCCATGATCGCTAAGACACCATCAATACATTGTCTTGCCGTTAAACCAGCTTCAATGCAGTCATCATAAGACAAACGAACGATTATTTTTTCCGTTTTGACATAAGTGTCAACGATACAAAACCGCTCTTGCACTTCACCGAGCATCACAAACTGCTTTATTTTTCGATACGAATGTAAGTCTCATATTAAAACGCCATCACTGCGTGACGTTTTAAACTCTAATAACACCCAAAATAAGATGCCTATAAAGAATCATTCAAACATCGTTTATCGTTCTAATTGCCCGCATCTTGAACAGTTATATCGGGAGTGTTTGTACCCGCATCATTTGACATATAAGACGCACCCGCGTCTAAGATACCACCATCATTAAGGACATCAGATACCGGCACGTCAGGAATTAAAACAATCGTTGTTAAATCTTTCACCAAAGCATCTTCGTCACTTACCAAATGACCGTTATCATCAACCGTGGCAGTGCCGACATAATGCAACGTCGCTTGTGTAAAAAAGGCCGTCCATATCTGATATTTCGCTCCCGCAGGTAAATTAACTCCCGACTTCACAATGAAAGAAGCACTGTCGCTGGTTTTTATTTTATGAGGATAAAACGCAAAAGCCAAACTGTCTTCTTGATGGTCACGCCATGGCTCCACATCGTAAGGCGGAATCTCATAGCCCATAAGCCGCTCAGCCTGAATCACCTCTTGATCATAACCAATAGGGTATTCCAGTGTATTCGGGGGTAAAGTCAATTCCAACACACCATCTGCCAGTAAAACAGTACCACCCGTAGCAATAGGTAATGACTTAGGCGGTGTGGTTAAATCCGGTAAGATAACATCACGGGATAAAACATTTAGTTCGTTAGCGAACACATCCTGATAATACAAAACTGAAATATAAACGCCCGCAAAATCATATGCCTGAACATGACGTGACTCCACGATCATGTCGGAGAATAAATATTCACCATTGGAATTCGTGGTCGATGTTCTACACACGGTAGAACAACATGCCATTATTTTCAGTCCTGATAAGGGCTCACTACTACGATTGATAATACGTCCTGTGATACTACCTGTTATCATCGGGCCTGCATCGACAGCATCATCGCTATTGTCATCAGTAATGGTATCGTCTGCTACATTATCACCATTGCCACCATCTGTGAGCGTTGTTACCGGCTGCTGGTCTTCAGAAGCATTGTCTGGACAAGCAACGGTCAGCCCCAAAAGTAATAGCAATAAAGATAAGTAATAATATTGACGCAACATATTCATTCCTTTTCACAATTTAGTTATCGACTTGCACTGATCGCAAGTCGCTCCGCTAACGCGTTTGTGAAGAGCCTTTGGCCCAAAAGTTAGCGCTTCGCACATTCATCAAACCATGGATTCGGGTTGCTCTTAAAACCCATAATTGATGTCTCGCAACAAACAACATTCATTTGTATTTGTCCAGCACGTTCAAAGCGAAACAGACGCTTAAAGCTCTTACGAAAAGAGGTTGTTTGCTTTTAATAACAAAGACTTAGAATAAATAGACGGAGCTGCCATCGTTTATTTTGAGAATTTCAAAAGATAAAACCATGACACCTGCAAACAGTCACTTTTCGTCATCAAAAATGGGACCAAAATCGCTAAACCCCTGATATATAGGATAACTCTTATCGCATGAAGAGCACTGCCACGAAGATGTATCATCGTTGAGCAAATCTTGAAAACAACTAGGACAAACCCACGTTAGAGACTTCCGCAGATTTGAACGGGTGCCTGGTTTTCTAAATTTGAGTACCCAATGTGTGGTCAAAAGAAATTGTGCAGGTGAATAGATTGGAAGTACATACGGCCATTGGCGCAGCGAACGCCATTGGAACTTACGCTCTAATCTAAGACCGGACTTCGTTGCCAAATTCACATAATCATCAAAGTCACCAATCGCATACTTTTTGGTCGTATATGTTTTGGGCGCTGAGAAAAGCTGCCGAAGGTGGCGTATTTTTTGCGGATACTGATGCAAACACAAAATTCCACCATCAGCTAAAACACGAAAGCATTCATCATAGATTATTTCTGGATTCAAATAACTAAAGACCCCATTACCAGCGACAATTAAATCAAAAGAGCAATCTGCAAATGGAAGTTGGTGTGCATCTGCGCGAGCGACACAAAATCCTTTCTTCTTTGCAAAAGACAACATCCCTTTCGAGATATCAATACCAATCGCATTCTTGTTCTGAAGCATTTCTAAAACGCGACCTGTCCCACATCCAATATTTAGAATAGATTTCGCAGATTTTGAATACTCACTAAAGGGTCGTAAAATGCGCCAAAATCTTTTTTGGGTATTTGTCGATGCATCATGCCGATCATCATATCCCTGCGCAACACCATCATAACTTTTCTCTGTTTGCTCAACAATTTCCTGGTTCATATGCTTCAAACCATGTTCCTCAATCGACAAGATACCTATTATGCCTATAACGCATACAAAACCCAACCTTTCTTAGCGAAAAGAGGTGCACCAAGGCGTTGTATCATTTTTTGCACATAGCCTTGTTGCTCAGCGCTCCACTGCCCCCAACCCCAATCTTCAAGGCGCTTAAGACCTTCATGAGAGATTAAAAGATGCGTTGCCCCCGTCTCTTTAAACTTTTGCTGCAACTGCATTGAACTTTGTGAAGCTTTCATAAGGGTTTCATGGTGCGGCGTAACGTAAACGCCAGAAAGGAAAGCACGTCGCTCTAAATAGGCCGCTCGATTATCACCCATCATGAAAATAACCGCTTCTTGTGGCAGGGTCCTGTTTATAAAATCGTATGCATCATAAGGCCCGTACGCGCCTTTAAGGTATGTTTCTCTATCTTGATGACCGAAAATATATTTTGCTCGGTGACCTAAAAGCTTTTCGTCTGCTTGCAAGTTCCACGACAAACTCACAAACAACGTTAATAATAAAAGTCCACTTGCAAATATTTGGTGACTCTTTTTTTCCAACGCCGCAAAGCCTGCACTACTAGCAAAAGACACCACCAGCCATAACAGAGGCAAATAACGCGCTCGTGGGCTCGACAACAACCAAAAAGGTAACGTGCAACATAACAATAAAAAGACAAACCGTAATTGCGACTTCATTTTATGCCAATGAAGTGTCGTGAAAGCAAGGGCAACGATAGGCATAAACCCGAGAACATCATTCATATCTCCGTCGATAATATCATAAATTAAAATTAGAGGAAGTTGTAAAAGGTGATCGGCACTTAAGCCCGAGAAGTATTTTTCACGACGATAAGTTTCTGTAAATCTCTGGGTCAGCTCTCCGGTTCCCCAAAACGTATCCAAAAAAGGATGGGTTGGATTTGAAAAAAGAAGCGCATTTTGAAAAAAGAATAAGGCACCAAAAAAAATCCCGCTCCCAAGAAATAAAAATAAATTTCTTTTTTGAAACACAACTTGACGAATATTTCCAAAGCAAAGACTTCCGCCTAAAATAACCACCAAAAACAAAGCGCCATGGTATCGTGTCGCTGCCCCACAACCAGCGAATAAACCTAGCACAACAAAAAGGCCCATCGGTGGTTGGTTTGATTGTTCATTTCTCTCTAACAACGTTAATACAAAAATAACGCCACAAACGAAAACAGCCGTATACAAATCAGATTTCATCGCACTCGCAGTAAAAACCACCACCGGCATCGACAACAAGCTTAACGCTGCTACCCCATAATGCTTTTCAGTAAGAAATCGTCTGGTATATAAGGCAGCGCAGCCCAGCAACAAAAAGAGACCCATACCGTGTGCAACGTTCATGTGAATCGGGTCAAAACTTAAAATCAGTACGGGGCTCAACGCCAGTTCAATTAAAAGGGGGTTTGCTGAAAAAGTATGATGGGGTGAGATTTCTGCACCTTCCCACAATAAATACTGCATCGGTCGCGCTAAGTGATAAACATTGCTGTCCCAAAACATCGGCGGTGTCACGGTACCTAAAACCAAAACGAATCCGATGATACACGATACGAGTAACCAAGGTTCTTTTCCTATTCCTACGATACCCCTCACAAACTTATGTAGACCTGACCTGTTTTGTTGAAACAGGACCAACCAAGAAGCCAGTCCTGAAAAATAGAGCAAAATGGCAACTTGAGGTCCAAACACAAATAAATGAGCTGCAAAAAATTGAACGGTCCCAAAAAGACCTAAACCAACGGCCCAGCCCCAAACCCATTGCTCTAATGAATTACGCCACAAAGGGGTTAGAAAATGTAAAACCAATGCCCCCATACCCATTGCTGCACAGTGAAAAACCAGGCCGTGCAATAAGGGTATCAGAAAATGAAAAGCAGCAAGCTTTTGAGCAACCAAAACAAGCGCCATGGAGAGCATCGTAAAAAAAAGACTTGGTTTGACGAAAGACAAAAGTCACCTATGGGTTGCGGGTCCGTCTCAGCCTACCTTATTTGCTTTTAAAAAGCAGCTTTATGGACACTGGCAATATCGCAAATGCTTATCAAAAAACCGTTGAAGTTTCTCATTACCGATTCCTGCGCCCACTGGGAACTCCTCGTGTGCCGCTTCGGGAACCACAATACGCTCATGTTCAACACCCTGTTGTATCAATCGATTTACGAAGAGCTGACTTGGTTGCGTTGATACAGAGCAATCTTGCTCCCCATGGGCGACAATAATCGGTGGAGCATCAGTATTAACAGAGGTGACGAGACTCATTTTGGTCATTTCGACATTTATAAAAATCAGTCGATGGACAATGAGGCAGAAGCACTACGCCGCCATCCAATTTGGTATCGCCGCAGTATCATGAAGACCAGAATCTAAAGGACATTACCTGCATCACTTACCTCAACAACAGCCTCAACCACAACCTCTCCGGCGTCTACTGCCCCATCACGCTCTAATCCATTATCCATCACAGGTGATCGGAAATTACCCGTATCAAAAACAGACTCACCAAGGTTACACGCCATCGCTGTACAGGCCCAAGCTCCCCGAGCACACACACATGTATTACACCCGTCACCAGCATCTTTTGCTTCGCCAGATTGACAGACAAGACTGGAACATCCTGCCCACACGAAACAAGCTAAGATACTAATAAAAATAACTTTTATATTTTTTATGTCAGATACCAAAATGTCCCCTACATTCTCGAACTTAAAAAATAAAAAGCGGCAATTCTAACTTACGAGCTATCAAAAGAAGTCGTAAATTTGCTAGTATAAGTTGGAAAAGAGGTCTTCATGGACGTCCCTAACACATCCGATTTGGTCTTATCACTCATCCTTTACGTCATGCTTCCATTATGGGGAATTGCCGGGTTTGTCGATTGGGCCTGCCACAGACATACGCATATCGAACGGACCTCCGGAATGAAAGAATCCTTTATTCATTTGCTCATGGGTGCCCAAGTCGGCGCCCCAATAATTCTTTGTTTAATTTTTGAAGTAAATATTCTTTTGCTCTTTTTAATTTTTCTCGTGTTGATCACACATGAAATGGTCGCACACTGGGATGTCCACTTCACAGCACCAAGAAGAGAAATATCTATTTGGGAAGTCCATGCACACAACTACTTGGCCACAATTCCATTTTATCTTACCGCACTTATTTTAGTTCGCAAATGGGATGTCGTACTCAAGCTCATCAACCTTGAATGGGCCGGACAATTTGGTTTAGAGATACGAGGAGAACCCATTGGCGGTACCCCCTATTATCTACCTTATTATCTCTCTTTTATGATTGCCGTTTGTGTCGTTCCTTATTTTGAAGAATTATGGCGTTGTTATCGCTACCAAAAACAACAAGAAAAAAGCTCATGAACGATGTTTTTATAACCAGTACCGGCGCCTTTTTACCTGGCCCTCCCATCAACAACGATGAGGTGGAAAAAACATTAGGTTTCGTCCATCGTCAAAAATCACGACTAAAGAGACGCATTCTAAAAAGTAACGGGATTAAAACCCGACACTACGCCATCGATGATCAGCAAAAAACAACCCATCAAAATGAAGAAATGGCGGTCGCTGCTGCAGAAAAGTGCTTAGATGGCGCCTTTATTAATCGAGATGATGTGGGGATGCTGTCCGTAGGAACGACCCAAGGAGATATGGTGCTGCCCGGTTTTGGCTCCATGGTACAAGCTGGTCTCGAAATTTCATCCGTCGAGCTCAACACCGCCCACGGGATTTGCAGTAGCAGCATGATGGCGTTCAAAACCGCGCTCAACAGTCTTAAAGTAGGTGACCATGAAAATGCCTTAGTCATCGGGTCCGAACTCGCAAGCCGCCTACTCAAAAAAAGTCGTTATGAAGCCGCAACGGAAGCCATTTGTTCTGAACGCATTGATTTTGACGCAGAATTTTTACGATGGATGCTTTCCGACGGTGCTGGCGCTGTTTTACTCCAAAACAAACCTGCCCCTAGGGGCTTGAGTCTGCGCGTGGACTGGATGCGAAGTTTCTCTCATGCCGACGCTTTTCCCACCTGCATGAGTGTGGGCCATTCCGGTAAAAAAGGAGAAACCAAGCGGTGGCAAGATTATGAAACCTACGCGGACGCAGAAAGAGATGGTGCCATCTTAATCCGGCAAGATGTGCGCCTTTTAGAAAACATTGTCAAACTCGGTGTCGATGGATTTCTAA
>MDTG01293614.1_pt1 | contig 14842 bp, 15 predicted proteins | sample 811421 | NCBI WGS metagenome assembly MDTG01 (sample SAMN05326645, study PRJNA326480) | marine metagenome | isolation source: seawater | place: Pacific Ocean: South East | collected 2011
AAATTTATCATTCCAGATTGGTCATTATGAGGAGGCGAACCATCTTCCATATAATTAAAAACACCTATTCCCAATGAAAATCTGGAGGAATCTTTAGCATTAACATTACTATATAGCATAAATATTATACTAAGCATGGCAGATGATATGTAAGAAAAAGTTTTCATTTATTTGATAGGTATATGATATTTAAAGATTATTTGTTCAGAACCAGGATTTCTATAACCTAAACCAGCATTTGAAATGTGAAACACTCCAACACCAATCCTTACGTTATTTTTAAATCTGTAAGATAAATCACCTCCACTTCGGAATTCAATTGTGTGACCTAATCTTATTTGATCACCATCTTCATAAATTCCTGCGGCAAGACTTGGAGAAAGCACTATACATTTACATGGAAGAAAATAAAGGTCAGAAGATAGTCCAAAGTAGCCATAATAGGCATTCTCATCAGTTCCTAAAAAACCTAGGAGAGGCTTTATGAACCCAAAAGCTTTTTTTTTGGAGAAATACTCAATATTGTAAGCTATTGAGGATTGATTAAAATTATCGCTTCCATGTTTCATGAAGTTATAAATACCTCCACCCGCAGCGATTCTACTTTTATTATCCTTGGCAAATAAATTAGAACTAAACATAGACAAAAAAAGAACTACTAGGAGTTTTTCAAAAATTTTTCTCATTTATTAATTACAATAACACTTAAACAAACTATCATTTAATAATGAAAAATAAAATTAATTATTACTTTTTAGTTTTTTGCCTTTTAACCTCTTATCTACTAACAACTAGTTGTCAAAATAATCCTGCCACTGGAAAGAATGAATTTAATTTAATGTCAACAGAAGAAGAGGATAGAATTGGAAAAAGTGAACATAAGAAAGTATTAGATCAGTTTGGAGGTGAATACAAGAATTTAAAACTTAAAAATTATGTTGAAAGTTTAGGAAAGTTTCTTGTAAGTACATCAGAACTTCCAGAGAAAGAATTTAAATTTACAATCTTAAATACTCCAATCGTTAATGCGTTTGCTTTACCTGGAGGCTATATTTATTTAACAAGAGGGTTAATATATTTATGTCAAAATGAAGCCCAACTTGCAGGAGTAATTGCTCATGAGATTGGTCATATTACCGCAAGACATACAGCAAAAAGATATACAAAATCTGTTGGCACAAATGTACTCTTTCAAGTTTTGAGTGTTTTTTCAAAAAATAACTTTATAAATAATTTATTGGGACAATCAGCACAACTTTTTCTTCTTTCATATTCAAGGTCGCAAGAGTATCAAGCCGATCAGTTAGCAGTAAGATATATGACTAGAGCTGGTTTTGATCCAAAAGAAATGGCTAGCTTCCTTTCACTCATGGAAAAATATGCTAATATGCAAAGAAAAATTCTAAAGATTGATGAAAATATTTCTGAACTTTTACAAACACATCCAAATTCATCAAAAAGAGTAAATGAAGTTATTTCAAATTATAAAGGAAGAATTCCGTTGAACCCTATAGTTGGAAAAGATATTTTCCTTAAAAAGATTGATGGTATTTCTTATGGTCATAAAACTGAAGACGGATTCTTTTTAAAAAATACATTTATACACAAACCATTAAAGATAAAATTTAGTTTTGATAAAGAATTTTACTTTTTAAATTATCCAAAAGCACTTGTTGGTTACTCAAATAATAATACAAAAATATTATTTGATCTTGATCAAACAAACGAAATTAATGACTTAAATTATCTAGCTAAATGGATCAAAGTCTCCAAAAAAAAAATTAAGAATCCGGAATCATATACTTACGATCAGTTTTCGGTTTTTAAAGCTCAAGTTAAAAAGAAAAAAAAAACTTTAGTTTTTGCATTGATTAAAAATAAACAAAACTTGATTTACAGATTTTTACTTATCACTGATACCAAAGAAATTAAACAATACAAAAAGAAGTTTGATGACATTGTTTTTTCTTTTTCAAGTCTCACCGAGGATGAGTTAGCAAAACTTAATCCTCCAATAATTAAAATTATAACTGCTTCGCCTCGACCAAATTTAAACAAAGAGTTGGTCAAAAAACTTAACATTCAAACAAAGCACTCTGAAGAGATATTTAACACTATAAATGATCTAAAAGTTCATAAAATTCAGCAAGAAAGAAAGCTTAAAATAATTTATTGATTTAAGAGTTCCTCTAACTTTCCTTTGGCAACTTTTTTCTCAAGATTTTGAACGGCTGCATATTCGTTACTTAGTCTATTTAAAGCAGTCAGATAGATTTGTCTTTCTGAGTATGATTGCTGCTCTAAGGAATCTTCTTTTTTATGCAAATCCCTCACTACTTCTGCGATTAAAACAGGGTCTCCACTATTTATATTTTTTTCATATTCTTTTGCTCTTTTAATCCACATATCTTTTTTAATAGCTGGTTTCTCTGCGAGAACATCTAACGCCTTTGAAAGTCTATTCTTGTTACTAAGTTTTCTTAAACCAGAACTTGAGGCTTTATTCTTTGGTATTCTAAGCTTCATTTTGTCTTGTTTAAAATTTATTAAAATAAAGTCTTGATTAGCACCATCAACATCATAGGTATCAAAATTTTCTATTTCACCAACACCATATGTTGGGTACACTACTAAATCTCCAATATCTAGTTCCAATTCTTTTTTTTTCAAAATAACTCCAATAAAATTAATTTTGTGGATTATATATTAAATAAATTAAAATTTAAAGATAAATATTATGAGCCCTTGCCTGGGTTAGGACTAAAATGTTCCTCGAACTTGTTTTTTACATCTTTCCAATTGTCACTGTCTTCTGGTGGCGTGCCCATTTTGTTAATGTTTGGCCATTTCTCAGCATACTCTCTATTTATATTAAGCCATTTTTCAGCATCATCACATGAATCGTCACTGATAGCCTCGGCAGGGCACTCTGGTTCGCAAACCCCGCAGTCGATGCATTCATCGGGGTGTATTACAAGAAAATTTTCGCCTTCGTAAAAGCAGTCTACGGGACAGACCTCCACGCAATCCATGTATTTACATTTTACACAAGCATCCTTAACAATATATGCCATAATTCATTATATAGAACAGATAATAAAGTTATTCAAGATAATTACATTACAATTTTAGCCAGATATTTTTTTTGGGTTATTATAGAAAATTTTTTCAAATTCATTATTAGGTCTAAAAACTGTTTTTTTTTTTTTGAAGAAATAAACTCTACTTGAGAGATTTTCAAAATAACTATGTTCTATGAGAAAGTTGGTTTTATTTAACTTCAAGGGGTAAAACCCTAACTTTTCAAAAAATGATATTTTAGAATATAATCTATTTCTTTGCGTAATAATGAAAATTTTTTCCTCAATAAAATTATCTAACGTATTTTTGAAATAAATGTTAATCAACATTTGCTTGAACAAACTATTGACTTTTATTTTATTATAAAAAAAAGTTATACCAACTCTAAAACCAAGAGCTTTATATTCTTTTAACTCCTTTGTTTGAAGTTGATTAAAAAAAGAATTAATTATTTTTTTTTTACAATGACCAAGGTTTTCAATTAACGAAAAATTGATGGCTCTGGATGCATTTGTTTTAGTATTCCAAGCTTTAATCTCATTAATAAAAGGTAAATCTTTATTCATTTTGTAATTGAAGAAATCATTAATTTTCTTTTTAATTTCTTTCTGATACTTTATGAAATATTTATCAACTAAGATTTTTACTTTTGGATTATGCAACTCTTTACCCTTAAGGAATTTTCCGATAATTTGATTTTCCCAGGTAATTGAACCACCGATAGTAAAATCAAAACTTTTGAATTTCGCTAGTATAAAATCATTTTTTATTTCAGAACAAATACAAATGAGATTTTCTTCCAGAATTTTATTATTAAAAATATTTTTGGTTGATTTAAAGGTTGAACTAATTTTAAAATTAAATCCGTCTAAAATCCCAATTTTTTGACTTCCGAAATATATACTTTTTTTATCTAATCTAACGATGTTTTTTTCTTGAATTAATTGAGAATGATTTGAAAATTCAATACTTTTAAATTCACCAATGAATTGTGAAATCAATTCTTCGTGTAATTTCTTTGATAAGTTGGATTCTAATTCTTTGACTTTATTTTGAAATTTATTTTCACTTTCTATCCAATTTCTTTTAAAAGAAATAAAAGACCAAATTCTTACTTGTGATATTTTATAATTTAATTCTGAGATTTTATTTGAGACTTTTTGAATATCTTTAAGGTTTAGATATACCCATTCATCCGGTATCTTGTTTGTATCACCAATTAAATATGCAAAGACTTTTTTTAGAAATCTTGTGTGATATTCATCTAGGTTTTTAGAATAATCAGGAATACTACATACTTCCCAAAGTTTTTTTAGGTTAATGAATTTAGATACATTTTTTTTTACATCTTTATCTTCCAAGAAAATTCTTAAATATCTATGGTCATTTCCATTTTTCTTTAACTTAAAGTAATTTTCTTGAGGATATTTTGATAAAGACTTCAAAAGTGTTTCCGACGATACAAAAGAAAGTTTTTTGTTTCTCCAAAAAATTTTTTTTATTTCTGTATATTCATAATTTTCTACAAAGCTAATAATATTGTTTTCTAATTTCTTTAAATTACAAGTGGTTCCAAAAAAACCGTCGTTTGAAAACCTTCCAGCTCTACCTGCAATTTGTGATATTTCGTCTAATCTTAAATATCTTTCATTAAAACCATCAAATTTTTTAAGACTTGAGAAAAAAATATTCTTAATATCTAAGTTCAAACCCATACCGATTGCATCAGTTGCCACTATATAATCTACTTTTCTTTCCTCAAATAATTTGACTTGAGCATTTCTTACATCTGGAGAAAGAGCGCCTAGAACTACAGAAACACCTCCATGCGATTGTTTTATTTTATTTGCAATTTCATACACATCTATTTGCGAGAAAGCAATTATTGCTGATCTTTTTGGTAATCGAGTTAAATTTTTATAACCTATAAATGATAATTTCGACAATCGTGGTTTTTTCTGAATTATAATATTAGGATATATCTCTCTTAATATGCTTTCCATACTTTGCGAACCAAGATAAAGTGTTTCTTTACTCCCATGCATATTTAAGATTTTTTCAGTAAATATATACCCTCTGTCATAATCTGATGCCATCTGAACTTCATCGATTGCGACAAATTCAAAATTTAAATTTTCTGGAATTGACTCAACCGTACAAAAAAAATATTTTGCATTCTCTGGAATAATCTTTTCTTCACCGGTTATCAAAGCTACTGTATTATTTTTAAGAATTTTTCTGGCTTTTTCAAAATTTTCTCTTGCTAACAAGCGAAGTGGAAACCCAATTACTCCAGAATCATAACTGTACATCCTTTGTATTGCAGCGTAAGTTTTGCCAGTATTGGTGGGGCCTAAATAAGCTGATATTTTTTTTTTCTCATCAGTTTTGGTATTATTTAAATTTTATCTAAAACATAAGGCAGGATTCCGTCTTTTTTAAAATATTTAATTTCATTTTCCGTATCTATTCTTGATAAAACGTCAATTTCAATAATTTTTTCATTTTCAAGTTCAACTTTAATTTCTTTTTTTATATTCGGTTGAGTTAAATAATCACTTAGTTTGCCTATATTAAAAACTTCCTCACCAAGAAATTTAAAATCCTCCAAATTACAATCCACTAGTTGTAAAGGTAAAACTCCCATACCAACCAAATTAGACCTGTGAATTCTTTCAAAACTTTCTGCTATGACTGCTTTAATACCGAGAAGTCTTGTGCCCTTAGCTGCCCAATCCCTTGACGAACCTGTTCCGTATTCTTTTCCAGCAATAACAATAAGAGGTACGTTTTCTTTTTTGTATCTCTCAGCTATTTCGTAAATTTCTCCCTCGTTTTTTGTTGGAAAATGTTTAGTGTAACCCCCTGATTGTTTTACAATTTTATTTTTGATTCTTATATTTGCGAATGTTCCTCTTGTCATAATTTCATGATTCCCTCGTCTTGCACCATAAGAATTAAATTGTTCTTCTTTAATTTGTCTTTCGCTCAAATATTTTCCTGCCGAGCTACTTTCTTTAATAACTCCGGCAGGGGATATGTGGTCAGTTGTAATTGAGTCACCTAAAATTAGTAATGGTCTAGCTTTCAACTCAATATTGATATCATTTTTTTCTTGCTCCAAAAATGGAGGTTTTTTTATATATGTTGATGTAAGAGACCACTCATATGTTGAAGAATTTTTAACATTGAGTTTCTCCCATTCGATGTCTCCTTTGAAAATATTAGAATAATTTTTTTCATAAAAATCTCTCTTAATAGTTTTCTTTAAAATTTTTTCGACTTCAAACCTAGATGGCCACAAATCTTTAAAAAAAATTCTCTTTCCGTTGAGATCACATATAGGATCTTTTTTAATGTCTAAGTCTACTCTACCTGCCAAGGCATATAAAACAACAAGCGGTGGAGATGCAAGAAAATTTGATTTTATGTGAGGATGAATCCTACCTTCAAAATTTCTATTTCCCGAAATAACACTGCATACGTTAAGATCCTTTTTTAAAATCTCATCGCTTACTTTTTTATCAAGCGGGCCAGAGTTTCCAATACATGTGGTACAACCATATCCTATTATATTGAAACCTAACTGATCAAGAAACTTCATTAAATTTGATTCTTTTAAATATTTATTTACAACTTTGCTTCCTGGAGCGAAAGATGTTTTAACCCACCAAGGAATTTTTAAACCTAGGTTTACTGCTCTTTTAGCAATTAACCCAGCCATTATTAAAACTGATGGGTTTGAAGTATTAGTACAACTTGTTATAGCAGCAATGCAAACCTTACCGTGCGATAACTTATTATTATTTTTAATGTATGACCTTTCGTTGTTGTCTAATGTTTCAGAAAAGATCTTTGCAACTTGCTTCAAAATTATTTTATCTTGTGGCCTTTTTGGTCCAGAAATACATGGTTCAATTTCATCTAGAAATATCTCTATATTTTCATTATAGTTAATTTTCTCATTGCCTTCTCTCCATATTTTTTGTTTTTTGGCATATAACTCAACAATTTGAATATGCTTTTTCGGTCTTCCGGTTATGTCTAAATAATCAAGCGTTTCTTGATCTATTGGGAAAAACCCGCAGGTTGCACCATATTCTGGTGCCATGTTGGAAATTGTTGATCTTTCGGATAAACTCAAGTTATCAAGTCCTTGCCCATAAAATTCCACAAACTTTCCAACAACACCCAACTTTCTTAATCTTTCAGTTATATTTAATACAAGATCTGTTGCTGTAAGCCCTTCTTTTAACTTACCAGTTAAATTTACACCTACGACCTCTGGAATCTGCATTGATATTGGTTGTCCTAACATTACGGCCTCAGCTTCAATTCCTCCCACACCCCAACCAAGAACCGACAAAGCATTAACCATTGTTGTGTGACTGTCTGTCCCTACAACTGAGTCTAAAAAGAGTAAGTTTCCTTTCACGTTTACTATCTGCGCCAAAAATTCAATATTAATTTGATGACATATACCTGAACCCGGTGGAAATAAAAAAAAATTTTTCAATGAGCCTTGGGCCCATTTTAACAATTTATATCGTTCCGAGTTTCTCTCATATTCTTTCTTAACATTTAAGTTTAACGAATTTCTTGATGATGAACTATCAACATTTATTGAGTGATCAATGATCAAACTTACAGGCACTACTGGATTAACTTTTTCTGGGTTTTCTCCATTACTTTTTACTCTATCTCTCATAGCAGCTAAATCTGCAACTGCTGGAACTCCTGTGTAGTCTTGCATTAACACCCGGCTTGGAGAAAAAAGAATTTCTTCTCCAGTTTTCTGATTTATTAAGTTATTAATTTCTTTTTCACTTACATTTAATTCGTCTATTTTTCTGATCAAATTCTCCAAAAGAACTCTGTAAGAAAATGGTAAATTTTCTAATTGAAAATTAAACAATTTTTCAGCAATCTTCAAACTGACAATATTGAATGATTTTCTTCCAATTTTTAAAGTATCAATAAATTTATTAGTTGTTAGATTCATTTTCTTCTCTAATCTTTATTATAAATATAAAAAAAATAATTGCATGGTTTTAGAAATTATATCAGTCTACTTTTACAGAAATAAAAGGTTAATTTTTGATAACTTTAATTTAAAATTACAAAAATCTCAAATAATGATTTTGATTGGCGATAATGGAGTTGGGAAAACCACTCTATTTGATCTAATAGTAGGGATCCTTGACCCCACCAAAGGAGACATAAAAATTAACAATAAACGAACCTGCGAGTTATTTGAGAATAAAAGAGAACTATTCACTTATCTTCCTCATAAAGACGCACTTAAAGATAATCTCACAGTGATGGAAAATATCGAAAACTGGTTATATGTATCAAACAATCATTTTACTAAACAAGATATTATTAATAATTTAGAATATTTTAATTTGGCACAAATAAAAAATATTAAGGTTGAGCATCTGTCTCATGGACAAAAAAAAAAATTATCACTATCAAAATTATTACTTTCTCGTAATTCATTATGGCTTCTTGACGAACCTTTTAATGGCCTTGACAAAAAATCTTTTTTAAAAGTTAAAACCTTAATAGAGAGACATACCAAGTCAGGAGGATCTGTTTTGCTTTCGAGTCATATTGATGTCAAAATCATAAAGTCAAAAAGAACTGATCTAAACAAACTGTCTGAGAAAGGTGTAAAAAATATTTATAAATTTAATACGTGGGAAGAAATTCAATGATTAATGATTTTTGTCATTTATTTAAAAGAGAATTAAAAATTGGCTTTAATGATTTTTTCACAATCATTTCGTTTTCATCCTTTTTCTTAATTTCAATCTTAATTTTTGTTTTTGCTTTTGGCTCTATTCCAATTGAAATAAGCTTATTTTACAATCCTATGGTTTGGGTCATACTAATTTTTTCAATTATGCTTGTAAGTGAAAATTTCACTTACAATGACTATTTAGATGGCAGTTTAAAAGAGTTACAGTTTCTTGGATATTCCGAGGAACTAATTATTTTATCGAAAGCTCTTATAATGTGGTTAATGATAATTATTCCGTCCCTATTTTTAGTCCCACTTTCTTGTATTTTTTTTAAACTAAGTCTCATTGAGTCTGTGCTACTTTTTGTGAGTATAATTCTTGCTAGTCCAAGTTTAATTTTGATTTCTCTTGTTGCATCTCTTTTTTCCATACAACTAAAAAGCAATAAAATAATACAATTTATAATAATATTTCCATTCTATATTCCCATTGTGATATTTACTACGACTGCAGGTCATAATCAAAGTAACTTATATGAAAATAATTTTTTAATTTTAATTGGAATTTTTTTTATTACATTACCAGTTACTTTAATTACTAGTAGATTAATTATGAAGGAGATTAATAGATGATCTTTAAATTTGCTAACCCATTGAAATTTCAAAGGTTTGCTGGAAGATTTCAGCCAGTTTTCTTAAGCTTATCCTTTTTATTTTTGATATTTGGTTTATTTTATAGTTTTTTTAAAAGTCCTCCGGATTATCTACAAGGTGAAACAGTTAGAATTATGTATATTCACGTACCTTGTGCTTGGTTTTCTCTAATGATATATTCAATAATAGCAGTTTGTTCACTTTTCTCCATTGTTTTTAAACACGCTCTAGCCGATATTATTTCTAGGGCCAGTGCACCGATTGGAGCTTCTTTCACACTTGCAACCCTTGTAACAGGTTCAATTTGGGGGAAACCAACATGGGGAACATGGTGGGTGTGGGATGCTAGACTAACCTCTGAATTAGTATTGCTTTTCATATACATCGGACTTATTTTAATTACCTATTCATATGAAGATAGAACAAAAGGTGACAAGTATGCTTCAATATTAGCTATAATAGGCATAGTCAATTTACCTGTAATAAAATGGTCTGTTGATTGGTGGAATACCTTACACCAGCCAGCGAGCATATCAAAGTTTTCCTCACCTTCAATTGATCAATCAATGTTAACTCCACTTTTGATTATGACCCTTTCTTTCTTATGCTTCTTTATTTCGATTCTTTTAATGCGAATAAAAGCAGAGATTATTCAGAGAAAAATTGACGTCATTAAATTTAACAGGGTTAATCAATGAAATATTTTTCAAATTTTATAAATTCTGGTGATCATTTTACCTATGTTTGTTTTTCATATTTTATTGTGTTTCTAATTCTATTTCTTATGTTTTTTTTAAGTAATATAAAAACTAAAAAAGTTGAAAAAGAATTTGCTATTCTCTCCAAAGATGAAAAAAAAAAATAAAAGACTTTTAACTTTGTCGCTCTTAATGACAATGGTTTCCCTAGGCTTTTTCATTTTACTGAGCAGTTTACGAGAAAATCTAATTTTTTTTTACTCACCGTCTGAAGTTTTTGAAAAATCTTTTGAGCAAAAAAAAAAAATTAGAGTTGGTGGTATGGTTAAAAATAAAAGCTTGGAAAAAAAAATTAAAGAAATAGATGGAAGAAAGCTTGAAGAAATCTCATTTGTAATAACTGATTATAATAGAGAAATATTGATCTTATACACAGGAATTCTTCCTGATTTGTTTAAAGAAGGTCAAGGAGTGGTTGTTGAAGGTATTGTTGAAAGTGAGGGTATTTTTAAAGCGTCTAGTGTTTTGGCAAAACATGACGAAAATTATATGCCTCCTGAAATTAAAAATATCCCTTCGATAAAGGAAAGTGAAAATGGCGTCTGAGTTTGGTTTCGTTTTTTTAATATTGGTCTTGACTGCTTCAAGTTTGAGTTTCTTTGAGATTTGTATTAAAAGTTTGGGTAAAGATTTTGTTTTGTTTTCACAAACCAAAATAACAAATCTTATATTTACTTTTACTCTCCTATCATTTGCTTGCTTATCCTATTCCTTTATCAACTCAGACTTTACTCTTAATGTAATATCAAAAAATTCAAACAGCCAACTTCCCTTAATTTACAAATTCACAGGAGTATGGGGTAACCACGAAGGCTCTATTCTTCTTTGGTTGTTCGTTATGACTTTTTTCGGCTTTTTGTTTTCAAAAAGTAGTTTGGCTTCAGAAGATTTTAAAAATGACACACTAAAAATTCAGAACGGACTCTGTTTTTTAATCACATCTTTCATAGTTTTTACGTCTAATCCATTTGAAAAGTCATTTCCACCTCCAATTGAAGGTGCGGATTTGAATCCACTTCTTCAAGACCCGGGGTTAGCTATTCATCCACCTTTCTTGTATCTAGGCTACGTTGGGTTTTCGATTATTTATTCTATTTCAATTGTAGCCTTGTCAACCAAATCAAAATATTTTATTAAAATTCTTAAACCATGGGTCTTCATGTCTTGGATATTTTTGACGTGTGGAATAGGTCTTGGTAGTTGGTGGGCTTATTATGAATTAGGTTGGGGTGGATTTTGGTTTTGGGATCCAGTTGAAAATGCCTCCCTTCTCCCATGGTTAACGGCCTCAGCATTGTTACATACTATTGTTATAGCAGACAAAAAAAATATTTTGATAAATTGGACAATAGTGCTTTCTATCCTCACTTTCATTTTAAGCCTTCTTGGGACTTTTTTAGTTAGGTCAGGAGTTTTAGTTTCAGTTCATGCTTTTGCAAATGACCCTACCAGAGGTGTTTATATTTTAATTCTTTTAGCATCAATAACTTTTTATGGTTTTTTTCATTTTTTGAAGAATAATCAACCTAGCCCCAAAAATCTTGGAATAAAAATCGTTTCAAGAGAGGGTATGATCTCTTTGAATAATATCTTTATGTTATCACTTGCTTTTACGGTATTAGTTGGAACCCTCTATCCTTTATTTTCAAGTGTTTTGTTTAATTCAAAAATCTCTGTTGGTGCTCCTTTTTTTAATTCAATTTTAGCACCTGTTATGTTTCCATTTGTATTTGGTATGATTATAGGGCCTTTCACCAAGTGGGGAAGAGACGATATAATTTTAGTTTTAGATAGGATAAAAATGCTTTTAATTTTATTTGTAATCTTATCTCTTGGTATTTGGTATATAAATTATAATGATCCTGTCTTGTCTATAATTTTTCTAATCTTAGGGGGATGTATAATTTTAAGTTCACTTTTCGAGTTGCTTCATTTTGTAAGGTCCAGAAAGAAATCATCTAAATTTCCAAAAAAAATAGTTGCTCAAGTCTTAGCTCACATTGGGATTGGTTTAATTATTATAGGAGCGACTGGCAGTAGTATACTAAAAGAAGAAAAAATTCAGTTTCAAGAAGTAGGGGAATCCATAGAAATTAATAATTTTGATGTTCAATTTCTTGGGGTACAAAAAAGAGAAGGACCAAATTATCTGAGCCAAATGGGAGAATTTGAAATTTCGCAAAATAATGTATTATTAAAAATCCTTAGACCTGAAAAGCGTTTCTATAATACTGGAAAACAAGTGACAACCGAAGCTGCTATATACTCAAGGTTTAGTGGTGATTTATATATAGCCCTAGGTGATATGCATGAAAACAAAACCCAATGGACGACAAGAATCTGGTTCAACCCTTTTACAGTTTGGATATGGATTGGAGTTTTCTTCCTTACCGTTGGTGGAATTTTTTCTTGGGTAAATAGTTTGGGTCCAAAAAAATGAAATATTTTTTCTTTTTCATAATTACATCTTTTTTTTATATTTTTTATCAAGGTCTTAAAAAGGACCCAACTATTATACCCTCAAATATCTTAACAAAAGAAATTCCTAAATTTTCAATTAAAAGTTACAAAGGCTCAACTATGTCAAGTGAAGATCTTCAAAAAAGTGAAGTGAAAATATTAAATTTTTTTGCCTCCTGGTGTCCTCCATGTAGAGTCGAACATAAACAACTTTTAGAGCTTAGTAAGAATACCGCAGTTTATGGTATTGCAAAAAAAAATTCGCTTGAAGATTTGTCTAAATATCTAAAAGAATTAGGTAATCCCTACACTAAAATTGGAATTGATACATATGGAGAAGCTAGTATTGAATGGGGTGTTTATGGTTTGCCTGAAACATTTATAATTGATAGAGAAGGAATAGTTAAATATAAACACGTAGGCCCGTTGATGAAGAAAGACAAAAAGGATATTGAGATTATCTTAAAGCAATTAAAATGAAATATTTAATTTTACTAATTAGTTTTTTTTATTTCGATGCTTTTGCAATCGAACCACATGAGAAACTCAAAAATAAAAATTTAGAAAAAAAAGCAATCGAAATTAGTAAGCAATTAAGATGTTTGGTTTGTCAAAATGAAGATATACATAATTCTAATGCAGATATCGCTAAGGACCTAAGAATTTTAGTTAGGAAAAAGCTTTTAGCTGGTGAAACAAAAAAAGAAATCTTGAATTATGTACATGCTCGTTATGGAGATTTTGTTCTTTTTTCTCCCCCATTTAAGTTTCAAAACCTGGGTTTATGGTTTATGCCTCTGGGGTTTTTCATCGTATTAGCCTTTTACTTCTTTAGGAAAAATTAATGCTAATATTTGTTGGAATATCAGTAGCCTTAATTTTTTTTTGTTCTTTTTATCTTCAGAAATATAAAAAAAACGCTAGTAAAGTGATATCAATTTTTCTTTTTTTCTTAATATCAACTGGAACTATATACTATAATAAAGGCAACTTGGAATCATTTACCTTTGAAAGAGACTTAGTCGAAAATATTGAGAATGAAATAAAAAATCCAGAGGGACTAAAAAAAATTGATCCAGAAATGATTATTTTTTTTTTAGAAAAAAAACTCAAAAAGAATCCTTACGATATTAACGGTTGGTTAATTCTTGCTAGAACATGTGTTGTTAGTGGTTACTTCCAAAAAGCTGATACCTACTATAAAACAACACTCTCATATTATCCAAAAAATAAAAATGCTTTAATCGAATATTCCATTTTAAAAAAAAATACTAACCAAACAAAGAGTGCTGTCAAACTTTTATCATTATCAAAAAAACTCTATCCACAAGATGAAAAGACTAGAGAATTACTAATTGAAATCCTAATTAAAAATGAAAAGAAAATGGTAGCCCAGAAAGAAATCAATGAATTAATTGAATTAAAGAAATACGACAAAGATTATATCAACTATTTAAAAAAAAAGTTTAAACTAAGATAATTCTAGATTTTTTATTTTTGAATTTTCTTCGGCAAAATACTTCATCAACTTTACTAATGACTTAGATAGAAAAAACTTCTTTTCATCTAAGGAATAAACAGGTAAAATTTTTATTACAGAGTTTGTAAGAAACATGCCATCGTAAAATTTAACATTGTCCTTTTTGATTTCAACCTCTAGAACTTTTTCAAAAAAAAATTTTGACTTTTCAAGTACCACTTGTCTCATAATTCCACCAATGCCTGATTTATTAATTTTTGGAGTGTATAAATTATTATTTTTAATAAAAAATATATTGGTCATAGTTCCCTCTATTAAATTTTTTTCAGAATCGCAAATCACTCCCTCATAAAATCTTTCATTCCATTCAGACCTAGCCATTACAGAATCCAATCGATTTAAGTGTTTAAAACCAGCAAGTTTTTTATTTTCTGTTATTGGAGATTTACAGTAAATTAGTTTTATTTTTTTTTTCAATTTATGTTTTGCTACTAAAGTAGGAAAACACAAGAAAATTATTGATGGTAAAATTTTTTTATCAAACTTATAACCTCTTCCACCAACGCCCCTTGTTATAATTATTTTTAGAACACCATTGTGAATTCCATTACTAAGCGCTTGTCTTAAAATTTTATTTTTATATTCATTTAATATTCTTAAATTAGG
>MDTG01104024.1_pt1 | contig 14841 bp, 16 predicted proteins | sample 811421 | NCBI WGS metagenome assembly MDTG01 (sample SAMN05326645, study PRJNA326480) | marine metagenome | isolation source: seawater | place: Pacific Ocean: South East | collected 2011
CGGTCTTTCTGGCGCTGCTGCGGGCGCGCCGGCGAATCTGGCTGGCGACGCCATACTTCGTGCCGGATGCCGCGACCATGGCCGGTCTGCGGGGGGCGGCCCAGCGCGGCGTCGACGTGCGCTTGATATTGCCGCGTCACAACGACGTGCCCCTGGTTCGGTGGGCGTCCCGCTCCTACTACGAGGAGCTGCTGCAGGCCGGCGTGCGCATCTTCGAATATCTGCCCGCGGTGTCGCACGCCAAAGCGCTGATCGTCGACGATGACCTGGCGCTGCTGGGCAGCCCGAACGTCGACGTGCGAAGCTACCGGCTGAATTTCGAGTTGGCAGCCTTTTTCGCGTCGCGCCGGCTGAACCGGCAGCTCGAGGCCGCGATGCGCGACGATCTGTCAGCCAGCGCCGAGATTTCGGCTCGGACGGCGAGTCATCCAGTGTCGAAACGGTTGCTCGAGTCGGCGGCGCATCTGTTGAGCCCCTTACTTTGATTCTGCGGAGGGGGGGGGGGTAGAGTAATACGTGGAATCCACGGTTTGCCGTGGCGCGTCGGCGGGGGAAGCTGCGCAGTGTCATGAACCACTCGAGTGCAAAGGCAGGGTTGCGGTCGTGGGCCGCTGCTGGGGGCCATCGGCGGCTCTGGTACGTGTGCCTGCCTTTCGTATTGGCGGGGCTGCTTGCCGGTCCCTGCGCCGCGGCATTTGCGGTCCTGGAGGAGCGAGCAGCCGTTGCGGGTGACGCTCCGGTTGCAGGAGTCCATCCGGCGCACGCCCATACTCATGCTCATGGTTCCGGCCATGGACTGGCTCATGACCACGAACACGAGCACGTCTCGGACGACGCCGATCATCCGACAACCATCGATGATGGCTGTTGTTTCGGGGTAGAGAGCCCCCCGCCGGCGGCCGGCAAGTCCTCTCCTGAACCCAAACCCTACTCGGGCATGGTGCTGGCGACCGCGGGGCCGCTGTCCCGAACGAGCCCGCTGCCTGTGAATCCCCAGATCGGCGAGGCTGTCGATCGATCACGGCTGCATCAGACCTCTCCTCCCGTGTACCTGGTCACGCTGAGAATTCGGGATTAGGCCGTTCACCAATTTCCGTACTGCTCCGGACACTGATCTGGAGCTTGGGATTGAAATTGGAGGACAGTCGAATGGAAACTCTCTCGGTCACTCAGAAGACTCGACAAACGCGTGTCGGCAATTTCCAAGTCGCGGACCTGGCGCGCCGGGCCGGCGTTACCGCAGCCACGGTGCGCTATTACGTGCGGGTCGGCCTGCTCGACCCCGATCGCGACCGGTACAACGGCTACCGGCGGTTTTCCCGCGAAGACCTGCGGCGTTTGATCTTCGTTCGCAAGGCTCAGGCGCTCGGACTCACGATTTCGGACATTCGCCTCATCCTCGACCGGCTGGACCATCACGACCCTGTCTGTGAGCTGGTCGTCGATACGGTCGAGCGGCGTCTGGAAGAGATTCGCGTCCAGTGCGACGAGCTGGCGGCGCTCAAGGCGCGCATGGAGGCCGCACTGGAGCAATGGGCCCGTGAGCCCGCCGGCGAGACCGACTCGGATTTCTGCCCGCTGATCGAACAGGTCGACGCCCGTTGCGGGATGGCCGAGCCCACGCAACATGCGGGGGGTCGCAAGCCTGGGTTGCGGGCCGTCCCGCAGGCCGCATCGTGAGCACCCCGCGCTCCGGCTACAAGCGGGAGTTGCGGCGCCTGCAGGTGGAGCTGGTCAAGTTCCAGCGCCATCTCATCGACTACGATCACCGCATTGCGATCGTCTTCGAAGGCCGGGATGCAGCAGGAAAGGACGGCGTGATCAAACGCTTTACGGCTCACACGAGCCCCCGGGAGACCCGGGTGGTCGCGCTCGGGAAACCTTCCGACCGCGACCGCGAGTCCTGGTACTTTCAGCGCTACGTTCCGCACCTGCCCACCGCTCGCGAGATGGTGCTGTTCAATCGGAGCTGGTACAACCGCGCCGGGGTGGAGCGCGTGATGGGCTTCTGTAGCGAGACTGAGTATCGGGCGTTCTTCGAGGACGTGGTGCCTTTCGAGCGGCTGCTCGTGCGGTCTGGCATTCAGCTCTTCAAATACTACCTCGACATCTCCCGTGTGGAGCAGGCGAAACGGCTGGCGGATCGCCGGCGCGACCCGCTCAAGCAGTGGAAGATCAGCCCCATCGACGCCGTCGCGCTCGAGCACTTCGACGACTACAGCAGTGCCCGGAACGAGATGCTCGCAAAGACGCACCACGACGCCGCGCCATGGTACGTGGTACGCGCCGACGACAAGAAGGCCGCGCGATTGAACGTGCTGCGCCATCTGCTGTCGCAGGTCGACTGTCCGGACAAGGACCGCCACGCGACGGTACCGGACGACCGGGTCGTGTTCGAGTTCGGCGACGCCGGGCTGTTGGCGGGCTGATTACATGTCCGATTCCGCGGCGCCGCAATCTGCGGCCATCAACGCGGCCGGATCGAGCGCTGGGTGGTCGTATTCGATCGACGAAGTCAGGAGAGGAAGCACATGATGTACGGTGGTGGACACGTCTGGTGGATGCTGGTGGTCGCGGTGCTGGTGGTGGTGCCTTTCTGGCGTATCTGCCAGAAGGCCGGGTTGCCGGGCGCGCTGAGCTTGCTGGCGCTGATTCCACTGGTGAATCTGGGTTTTCTGTATCTGCTGGCGTTTACCCGCTGGCCGATTGAAGAGCGTGGCCGGACCCCCGAGTAGCCAACGACATATCGGCCGCTGGCCAGGCGTCAGCCGAGCGGACGCCAGGCACGCCGCAGCAACCAAAGCAACAGCAGCGGCAGCACGATCCACTGCAGCAGCGGCGCAAGGCCGGTGCCGAGTAGTGGCAGCGTCGGCATAACGTCGACGTATTGCCAGCGATCGAGCACTTCGGTTGCCAGCCATTCGAGCCCGACCGTGATCGTCAGGCCGATGCCGAGATAAGCGGCAAGCAGCCGGAGCGAGGCATCGCGCGCCCAGAACCGGCTCCGCGCCATCAGCGCCGGCCCCGCGTAGGCTGTCAGCGCGATGACGGCGTCGCCGGCTGCCGCCCGGGAGCACATCAAGACGCCCGCCAGGTGTGGCAGATCGTTCATGCCCTGATACCACGGCACCTGCCAGAACTCCCAGACGAAGTGCAGCAGAAAGGCCAGAAGAGCCACGTCGAGTTCCGGTGCGCCGAGCAGGGCGGCCGACGCTGGTGGGTCAGCGTGAGGAGGATGCGGAATTTTTCCTGGACCTGTATGCGGCATACGGGTTGTACCTTGTGCTGATGCGTGAGACGACGAAGGCCAATGTGACCGCGGTGATTGGTCCGACGTCAACGTCGGCGCTCGAGCGAGACCACCACAGGAACCAACGATGTCACAGCAACCCGACCTGCCCGATCTCTCTCAACTTCGGCCGCCCCGTGGCGTGGTCCCGATTGCCGTGGTGGTCGGGCTGTTCCTGTGGGCCGGATGGACGGCGTTCTTCACCGTTCCGGCCGAATCCGTCGGTGTCATTCAGCGGTTCGGCCACTATCACCGGGAGGCGGACCCCGGCCTGAATTTCAGGCTGCCCTTCGGCATCGAGACGGTGACCCTCGTGCCGGTGAAACGCCAGCTCAAGGAGGAATTCGGCTTCGGCACCCCGGGGGCGAGCTTTGCCAGTCAGTCGTCGTCTCCGAATCAATGGGCGCTGGAGACGACCATGGTCACCGGCGATCTCAACATCGCGCTGGTGGAGTGGGTCATCCAGTTCCGCATCGAGGACCCGTTTCAGTTCCTGTTCAACGTACGTGATCCGGGCGATACCTTGCGGGACGTGTCGGAGTCGGTGATGCGGGAGGTGGTCGGTGACCGCACGGTTGACGAAGTGCTCACCATCGGCCGGCAGGACATCGAAGCCACTGCCCAGGTCGAGCTTCAGGAGGTGGTGAACAAGTACGAAATGGGGCTGCGCATCGACCAGATTCAGCTCAAGAACGTCAATCCGCCCGAGCCGGTGCAGGCGTCCTTCGATCGGGTCAACGAGGCGCAGCAGGAGCGTGAGCGCATGATCAACGTGGCACGTGGAGAGTACAACCAGGCGGTGCCGAAGGCGCGCGGTCAGGCGGACCAGCGCATTCAGAGTGCTGAGGGTTACGCCATCCAGCGCGTCAACGAGGCGGAAGGGGACGTGCAGCGCTTCGATGCCCTGCTCGCGGAGTACCTCAAGGCGCCGGAGGTGACCAAGCGCCGCCTCTACCTCGAGGCGTTCAACGAAGTGCTGCCGCGCATGAAGACCAAGCTCATCGTCGACGAAGCGTCGACCTCGGTGCTGCCGCTGCTTCAGCTCGATGCCAACGGAAAGGGGGAGCTGCCATGAGCAATTTCTGGGGAATCGTCGCCGTGGTGCTCGGGGCGCTGGTCGCGCTCCTCGCCGGACAGACCTTCTATACGGTGGACGAGACCGAGCGGGTGATCATCACCCAGTTTGGCCGCCCCGTCGGCGAGGTCATCGATCAGGCGGGTCTCAAGGTCAAGGTGCCGTTCGTGCAGGAGGTGAATCGGATCGAGAAGCGCATTCTCGTCTGGGACGGCTCGGCCAACGACATGCCGACGAAGGACAAGCTCTACATTACCGTGGATACGTTCGGCCGCTGGCGCATTCGTGATCCGCTGCAGTTCTTCCTGCGGCTGCGCGACGAGCGCAGTGCCCAGTCGCGTCTGGAGGACATCCTCGGCAGCGAAACCCGCAACGCAGTAGCCCGGCACGAGCTCATCGAGATCATCCGCACCACCCAGGGCCGTTCTCCGGAAGTAGACCCCGTGCTGGCCGACGTGGACATCAGCCAGTTGCTGCCCATCAGCCAGGGACGCGAGCGGATCGAGGCCGGCATCCTCGAAGCCGCCTCCGGCAAGCTGGCCGAATTCGGCATCGAGCTGCTCGACATCCGCTTCAAGCGCATCAACTACAACGACAGCGTCCGTGAGAAGATCTATGCCCGCATGACCAGTGAGCGTGATCAGATCGCCGACCGGTTCCGCTCCGAGGGCGCCGGCGAGGCGGCCCGGATCAACGGCAACAAGGAGCGTGAGCTGCAGACCATCGAATCGGTCGCCTACCGGACCATCCAGAAGATCGAGGGCGACGCGGATGCCCGCGCCACCGACATATACGCCCGCAGCTACAACCAGAGTCCGGCGGCGGTGGATCTCTACACGTTCCTGAAGACGTTAGAGACCTACCGCAACGTCATAGACGCCGATACCACGCTGGTGTTGTCCACCGACAGCGATCTGATGACCTTGATGAAGGGCATGGGTGACGTGTCGGTGCGCTAGCCCGAGCGCTCGGGCTCCATGGGCCAGTACCGGCGCATGGCGAGAAAGGTGAACGACGTGGACCAGCCGATGAGCACCAGACCGTTCAGGGTTTCGATGGCGCTGATGACCCGCAGATGGCCCACGGGCGCCAGGTCGCCGATCCCGAGCGACGTGTACGTGACCGTCGAATAGTAGACGTAGCTCATCGCGCTCCGGTCGTGAGCGCCTTCGATGCCACCGACGGCGAACGGGCCTTCCAGAACGAAAAAGGCGGCGGCATACAAGCCGATCTCCGCCAGGTGGGCGCCGAAGGCGCCGACCATGACGACGAGCACCCGTGCCGGACCGGCGCGGCCGCAACGCGGCAGCAGCCGTGAGGTCCAGCGCAGCGCCTGGAAGTGGATGAGAAACGTAGCGAGCACCAGGGTGAGGCTCAGCAGCATGGCAATCAGCATCAGACGATCTCCGGAACCGGTCTTATGAGGGAAGCGAGGGACGAGCCGCCTGCACCGATTCTACCCGGCGCGCTCAGCATCGCAGCCATCGGCACGGCGCTGGTCGCCGCGTTGCTTTGGGAAGCCCGGTTTGCGCAGTGGCTGAGCGTCGCTTCGGCCTACGCCGATGGCTTGCTGCGGTGGTGGTACGTGGCGCTGGTGGCTTTTCTGACCGCGTTCGTCATCTGGCTGGGGATTGGCCGCTACAAGAACGTCCGGCTGGGCCGGGACGACGAGCAGCCGGAATACGCGCTGCTGCCCTGGCTGGCGATGTTGTTCGCAGCCGGAACCGGCGTGGGCCTGTTGTTCTGGAGTATCGCCGAGCCGGTGAGTCACTTTCAGGGCAATCCGTTCGTTCCCGAGGGCATGACGCCCGAGGCCGCGTCGGTGGCGATCCAGCTCTCGTTTTTTCACTGGGGGCTGAACGGCTGGGCCATCTTCGCGACGGTCGCGCTGATTTTCGGCTATTTCAGCTACCGCCGTGATCTGCCGCTGGTCCCAAGCTCCGCCTTGTACCCCGTGCTGGGTGAACGGGCATTCGGCGTGGCGGGCCAGACGGTGGACGCGCTCGCCGTGTTCGCGACGGTGTTCGGACTGGCGACCACGCTGGGCCTCGGCGCCCGTCAGACCGGCACCGGCCTGACCTGGCTGTTCGGGATGCCGGGCAGCACGATGGTCGAGCTGCTGGTGGTGGCGGTGGTTACCGTAGTGGCCACAGTGTCCGTGGTGTCGGGCGTGCGGCGTGGTGTTCGCGCGCTGAGCGAACTCAATCTGTGGTTGACCGTGGTGCTGTTGGCGGGGTTTCTGCTGCTGGGTCCCGCCGGCTACCTGGTGGGTCTGCTGGTCCAGGAGACGGGCAATTATCTGGATAATCTGCTGGCGATGACGTTCTATGTGGGCGCCAACGAGCCGGGCACCTGGCAGTCCACCTGGACCGTGTTCTTCTGGGGCTGGTGGATCGCCTGGTCGCCGTTCGTCGGCCTGTTCATCGCCCGCATCTCACGCGGACGCACGCTGCGGGAGTTCGTGTTCGGCGTGCTGCTGCTGCCGACGCTGGTCACTTTCGTGTGGATTGCGCTCATGGGCGGTACGGCGCTGCACAGTGAGTTGTTCGCCGACGGGGGAATCGTCGAGGCGGTGAACGACGATGTCGCGAGTGCCGTGTTCGCGACCATCGAGCATCTGGAAGCGCCACGCCTCGCGGAAGTGCTGATGGGCGCCGTGGCGACACTGCTGATCGGCATCTACTTCGTCACGTCGGCCGATTCGGGCGCGCTGGTGATCAACATCATCCTGTCCGGCGGGCGCCTCGAACCGTCCCGCCCGGCGCGCGCCGCGTGGGCGCTCGGCAATGGGGCGCTCACGGCCGTGCTGCTGGTGGCCGGTGGGATCGCCGTGCTGCAGGACGCGGTGATCCTGGCGGCCCTGCCGTTCTCACTGATCATCGTGCTGATGCTCTGGGGTTTCATCCTGGCATTGCGGCACGAGCCGCTGGCAGCGCCCCGGGAAGGCTGCAAGCATCAGCGCGCGGCGGAGCCCTGGACCGGCGCCGACGAGGCGTCGCCGTAGCGCGCCTACATGTCGCGAATCCGATTGCTCTGCTGAGCCAGACGCATCGTCTCGTGCTCCTCCATATCGAGCAGCGCCTCGAGCAGCTCGCGGGCCTCCGGAATTTCTGCCCGGCCCAGCAGATAGCGGTATAGCGTGGTTACCTGGTTGTGCAGGGCGAACACCGATGCGCAGATTTCGTCGAAGCTCATCGCGGCGAACGGCGCGTCGCAGGCCTGGTGCGGGTCGATGGGTTCATGGCCCAGATAGTCGTAGACCCACGTATTGAGCGCCTTGGGGTCGGCGCGCTTCTCGAACCCGTCGACGATGGTTTCGAGGGTGGCTTCGTGGTCCGCCAGGTAGGTAAGCAGAAGTTTCGCCAGCTCGCGTTCGGATTGGGTGGAACAGTGGGCCAGGCACTCGGCGAGACGATGGTGCATGGCCCGGGTCCAGTCGATGAGGTCGGCGAAGGTCTCCACTTTCATGGGATGGGTGTCTCCAGCGATGGAATCAAGAGCTTAAAGCCATACGCGGGATACAGGTCAATGGCGGGGTCCATGATCGCCCGCCGCGTTGGACCGCCGTGCTAGGTAGAGCCGCTCGAAACCGATGATGAGTGCCAGGCCGATGGCCGACACCACGACCACCAGCGGGTCGCTCTGCCATTTGATGACGACGAAGGCGCCCAGGACCAGCCCGTCGAGCGCAATGGCGGCAATCAGTATGGCCGGGTTGGCGCCGACGCGGCCGCGCAGGTGGCGCAGTACGCCCCACTGCACGGCGATGTCCATGAGGATGTAAAAGATAGCGCCGAGCGAGGCGATGCGGCTGAGATCGAAGAATACGGTGAGCAGCATGGCCAGGACGATGGTGTAGACCAGCGTATGGCGCTGAATGGTCCCCGGCATGCCGAAGTGGCTGTGTGGAACCAGATTCATGTCGGTGAGCATGGCCAGCATGCGTGACACGGCAAAGGTGCTGGCGATCACGCCGGATACCGTTGCGACGATGGCCAGTGCCACGGTGAACCACAGTCCCCATTGGCCGAGCGCCGGCCGGGCCGCCTCCGCGAGAGCAAAATCGCGGGCGGCGATGATCTCACCGAGGCTGAGATTACCGGCCACCGCCAGCGCGACCAGGGCGTAAAGCACGACGCAGATGGCAATGGAGATGACGATGGCCCGGCCCAGATTTTGCTGTGGGTCGACGATTTCCGAGCCGCTGTTGGTGATGGTGGTGAAGCCCTTGTAGGCCAGAATGCCCAGAGCAACAGCGGCCAGAAAGCCGCCAGGGGTCGCGTCCCGCTCGATGCGCACGCTCTCCACGGAGAATCCCGACAACCACAGTCCGGCGACGGCAAAAGCGGCGATCCCGCCGATCTTGATCAGCGCTGTTGCCAGCTCTATCGCACTGATCAGGCGATTGCCGATCACGTTCACGGCGAACGCGAAGGCGAGCAGACCAACGCCGAGAGTGGGTACCCAGGCGCTCGATGCCGGCATGTCGAAGAGTTGCAGGGTATACGTGCCGAAAGTCCGGGCAACCAGACTCTCGTTGATGACCATGGAAAAGTACATCAACAGGGCACATACCGCCGTGGTCGTGCCTGGCCCGTAGGCTTTCTGCAGATACATGGCAATGCCGCCCGCCGACGGGTACGCGTTCGACATCTTGACGTATGCGTAGGCGCTGAACGCGGTGACCACCGCGGCCGCCAGGAACGCCAGCGGGAACCAGCCGCCGGCCTGCTCGGCGAGCTGACCGGTCAGCGCGAAGATGCCGGCGCCGATCATCACGCCGGTGCCCATTGCCACCGTGCCGATCAGGGTCAGGCTGCCTTCACGGTAGCTCGGCGTGCGGTCGGTGCTACCTGCCATTCGGTTTCTCCCATCAGGTTTACGTCATCGCGCGCGGCGGGCACCCGAAGCAAGCGCGGTCTGGACCGGGTTCGGAGTGCCGAGGCGCTTTAGCGTGGCCGGATGTGTGCCGTCGGCCTGTACAGCGCAATCTCGCCGTCCTCGATGCCCATGCGCCGGAACCCGGCACGCTCGTACATGAGCAGTGCCCGTTGGTTCCGGGGCACAGCGGAGATCCGCACGAGATCCACTGGCGGCACGAACGTGTCGATCCAGGCCAGTGCGGACTCCAGGAGCTGGCGGCCGAATCCGCGTCCCTGGTATCGGCCATCGATCATCAGGCGCAGGATGCTGACGACCCGATAGTCGTCGACATGGGCGGGCCGCAAGAGCAGATAGCCGACAGGCTGGTCGGCGACGATGGCGAGACGGAACAGGCACTCCGGGTAGGCATCCGCGTCCGCGAGCGTTTTTCCGATCGGGGCGACGAATCCGGCTTGCTCCGGCTTGACGACCAGCGCGTTGGCGGCCGCGTAGGTGGCAGATGAAATTTCCGCCAGCTCGAGCCCGGGCGGCGCGCGCCGGCTGTCGTGGTCGTCGAGCGCGTCGCCTCCATGCGCCTCGGAACCAGACCTCGTGTGCCCTCGGTGATGTGAAGGTGGATCCATGGCTCCATTGTAGTCAGTCAGCGGCTACGGTTTCGACACGCATCGGCGGGGCTGTTCAGCCCCAGCCCCAGCCCCAGCCCCAGACGGTGCGCAACGGCATCCAGATCCCCATGAACATCATCATCAGGTTTTCGGTCAGGGAGATGAATCCCAGTGGCACGTTGCTTTTGCCGCCGACGCAGGCGCATTTGAGCTCGCGGCGATCCACGTACACGGCCTTGAAGACCGATATGGCGCCGCCCGTCCCGATCACCAGGGCGATGGGCGCCGCGATCCAGATCAACGTGCCCGCGAGCATGAGCACGCCGGCGACGGCTTCGCCGTAGGGATAGAGGTAGCCGTAGCCGACCCAGCGCCGCGCCAGCAGATCGTAGTTGAGGAACATGGTGGAGAAGCTCTCCACGTCCTGGAGTTTCTGCAGCGCCAGCAGCGTCATGGAGATCGCGACGAACCATTCGAACACCTGCACCGAGAGCACGGTTCCGACGGTGGCGATGTGGGCTGCCACCGCGATGGCCAGCGCCGTTGTGAAGATCGCTACAACGGGCCGGTAAGTGGTTTCGTCCTCGGAGACATCGTGGCCGAAGTGTTTGCGGAGCGCGTCGTAACCGCCGATGCGCTGGCCGTCGATCCAGACCTGGGGTGTCGTGGTGACGTCGTGCTCGGCCTTGAAGTTCTCCGTCTGCTCCCGCGTGGTGAGGTGGTGATCGTTTACGTGGAAGCCGTGGCGCCTCAACAGGGCCTTGGTTTTCAGGCCGTAGGGGCACAAGTGATCGTCCATCACCATTCGATACACTTCGGCGGTCTTATCTGTCATATTCGGCCTTGTTTTCGTCGGGTTGAGTACCGTTGCTGACCGGAACGTAGTGCGGCTCCGCCAGCGAACAGTAGTCGGGGCTGTTGCGCGGCATTTTATCGAACCTCCTGCTGCCGCATTCTCCTGCATCACCCCTGCAGCAATCGTGCCGACGACGCAGCAGCGTCAATGCTCTTGATCGTGGCCTTCGTGACCTGGCGGAGGGTTGGACGCGGACTCGCTGGCCGAAGCGCCGCCGTTCGGCTCCGCCAGGTCACTGGCACCGTGGTCGTGCGTTGCGTTCCCGTCCTCCTCCCCGTCTGCGCCATGCCGATGGCCGGTGGCGGAGCTGGGCGCGTGATGACTCAGCCCCGCGGCCCCGGCGACCATGTCCTGATACGCGGCCGGATCGAGGCGAGGCAACTCGCGGATGAACGCGACCACCGGCCACAGCGCCTCGTCGTCGTGAGTCGCGCCCAGGCCGGCATGCCGGTCATCCTGATACCGTGCTTGGTCTCCCAGAACAGCTCCGCGTCCGTGAGGTGGCGGGCGGACTCGGCGAGGTCGGGCGCGGCCGGGTTCAATCCCTGGCCGAGCGCGCCCGGTTCGCGCCCGGGCGCGCCGTGGCAGATTGCGCACATCGCGTCGAAGTCGCCGGCGCCGGCCAGCCGCAGGCGCTCGGCCGTCAGGTCCGGCACCGTCACCGCCTCCGCCCGGCGAGCCATCGAGGCGTGGTAGGTGGTATGCAGCAGCCAACGAACCGGTGCGCTGTGCGCGCTCGAGGCGCTGACGTCGTAGATGCCCGAATAGGCGAAGGCCAGTGCGCCCAGAACCAGGGCGAACAACGTGGCGAGAATGCCGTAGAGCAGCTTCATCCGAATCTCTTTGTCGTATTGCCGGGCGGCGGACCGGCCGGCCTCGCTCCCCAAGAGGCCGGCCGCAGCTTCGGCCGGGTCAGAACCAGGCGCGCAGGCCGATCACCAGCGAGGTGCGCGACGTATCCTCACCGGCAGCCCGTGCCATGTCCCGGGTGTCGCCGTACAGTCGCTCCCAGCGCACGCCGACGTACGGCGCCAGCTCGCGGCGGATCTCGTAGCGCAGCCGCAGGCCGGCTTCGGTGTTGCTCAAACCGCTGCCGACGCCGAGCTCCGGCACGTCCTCGGCGCTGACGTTGAATTCCAGCCGCGGCTGCAACTTCAAGCGCTGGGTCAGCAGCAAGTCGTACTCGAATTCGCCGCGCAGGCTGGCGTCGCCGTCCTCGCTGACGAACAGTGCGAGGTCGGATTCGAACCATTGCGGCGCCAGGCCCTGCAGGCCGAACACCGCATATGCAACGTCCTCCTCGCCGGGCCGGATGTCGTAGCGGACACCCGTTTGCCAGCCCCAGAACGGCGAAAACGTTCGGTTGTACAGCAGCTGGGTCTCTGCGACTTCCAGCGATTCGCCGGTGGGGCCTTCGCCTTCGGTTTTGACCCACAGCTTGTTGTAGTCGCCGCCGTACCAGCCCTGGGCGTCCCACAGACGGCTGTTGCCGTCGTCGCTGTCGCCGTATTCGAAACGGTCGAGCAGCAGCAGGCTGAACGGCGAGTCGTCCTTCAATGGCATCGGCCAATCCTCCGGGGCGCCGGTTGGGTTGCCGGCGATCGCCATACCGGTGGCCAGCACCGTCACGGTCGCGGCCATGCACACCATGGCCTGCAGTCGAAATGCTCCAGGTTTCATGCGCCTACCTCCCCATTGCGGATACGAACGACACGGAACATGCCCATTTCCATGTGATACAGCAGGTGACAGTGGAACGCCCAGCGGCCGGGCTCGACGGCGGTGATGAGCAGACTTACCCGCTCGGACGGCTTGATGGAGATGGTGTCCTTGAACGGCAGCCGGTCACCCTGGCCGTTCTCCAGCTCCATGAACATGCCGTGCAGGTGGATCGGATGCTCCATCATGGTGTCGTTCACCATGATCAGCCGCACGCGCTCGCCGTAGGGAAAGTCGATGGGTCCGTCGACCTCGTGGAACTCCTCGCCGTCGAACGACCACATGTAGCGTTCCATGTTGCCGGTGAGGTGCAGCTCCACCGTGTGGGTAGGCTCGCGTGTATCCTGCATCGGCACGACGTTGCGCAGCTGCGCGTAGGTCAGCACCCGGTGGCCGACGTTCTCGAGCCCGGTGCCGGGCTCGCCGAGCCGGTTGCGTTGCACCTCGGCCACCGAGATGTTGCCGGGGCCGTGCCAGTCGGGGCCATGGCGGGCGACGACGGGGCCGGCGGGCTCCATCATGCTGCCGGTACCCCCCATCTGCATGCTGTGGCCCTCGTGCTTCATGGTCGACATGTCGTGGCCTTCGTGCCCCTGCATGCCGGTGGAAGACATGTCCATGCCGCCCATGTCCATGCCCGCCATGTCCATGCCCATGTCCACCATGGTGCGCTGGGGCGGCTCACGCAGCGGCGGGACGGCGGCGGCCATGCCGGGGCGCGGCGCCAGGGTGCCGCGGGCGTATCCGGAGCGGTCCATCGACTCCGCCATCACCGTGTAGGCCTGGTCCTGCCGGGGCTCGACGATGACGTCGTAACGCTCGGCCACGCCGATCTGGAACTCGTCGGTTTCCACCGGCTCGACGTTCTGGCCGTCGGCCTGCACCACGGTCATGGGCAGCCCCGGAATGCGGACGTTGAAGAACGTCATGGCCGAGGCATTGATGACCCGCAGACGAATCCGCTCACCGGGGCTGAACAGCCCGGTCCAGTTGCCGGCCGGGTGCACGCCGTTCATCAGGTAGGTGTAGGTATGGCCGGTGATGTCGGCGATGTCGGTAGGGCTCATCCGCATGTTGCCCCAGGCGACTCGGTCGCGCAGCGTCGTGCCCCATCCGGCCTTCTGGACGTCTTCGAAGAAATCCTCGACGGTGCGCTGGCTGAAGTTGTAGTAGTCACTCATCTTCTTCAGCTTGGCCATCACCCGGTGGGGGTCCTCGAAGGTCCAGTCCGACAGCACCACCACGTAGTCGCGGTCGTAGGCGAACGGTTCCGGCTCCCGGGGGTGGATCACCAGGGGGCCGTACACGCCCGTCTGCTCCTGCAGCCCCGAGTGGCTGTGGTACCAGTAGCTGCCGTACTGACGCACCGGGAAGTCGGCGACGAACGACTCGCCCGGCGGAATGCCGGGAAACGTCACGCCGGGAACGCCGTCCATCTCGAACGGCAGCAGAATGCCATGCCAGTGAATCGAGCTGTCCTCCTCGAGGTGATTGGTCACGCGCAGGGTGGCGCGCTGACCCTCCCAGAGTTCGACCAGCGGCCCCGGAATGGTGTGGTTGATGGTGGTCGCGGAGGCGTGACCGCCGGCGATGTCGATGGACTCGCGGCGGATGGCGATGTCCATGGTGACGTCACGGGGTTCGCCGCCGGGGACGCCGGCGCGTCCGGCCGCCGTAACGCCCGTGCGGGCGTAGGCGGGCAGCAGGGGGCCGAGGCCGGTGATCAGCCCGCTTGCCGCCAGGGCCTTGAGCAGCTGACGGCGTCCAGGATCGGGATGGTGATTCATGTCGATCTCCTGTCGTACGGGCCACGCGCTGGCGCAGCGGCGCGCGGGCCAATTGGGTTAGGAAGCTTGGCGCCGGCGCATGACGGCGTGGCGCCCGTCGGCCGTTGGTCAGGCTGGTGGACGTTCCAGCCGCCGGTCGTGAGCGGCCAAGGTTGGCTGGGTTCGAGCCTGACTGCGTTCGGCGCCCGGCGGCGCCGGGTCGTTGGCGTCGGCGCCGGTCGACAGCAGGGGAGTGGGCATGGTGCACGTCAGGTGGGTCAGGCAATCGCAGTCGCAGGAGTCTACCTGCTGGGCGGGTGCGCGATCGCCGCCGTGGTAGCGGTGTGCCGGCAAGGTGTCCTGCAGGGCACCCTCAGGCGCTTCGCCGTAGCCCGCCAATGATGCCGGCGGGACGGCCAGTGCAATTTGGCTCACAACCGCGACGACTGCGAGCCACCGGAACGTGATCCTCTTCGTACCCATTTCTGCAGCAGCTTACACCAAACGCAGGTTGCTCGCAGACAGATATGTTCGAGCCGCAGTTTCGGGGCCTTGGAATGGCGGGCCTAACCCCAATTCGACATTAGTTGGCTTGTCAAAACGAGGTTAGAAGTCGCCTCTCAACGCGTTCAAAGAAGCTCCGGACC
>MDTG01247481.1_pt1 | contig 14841 bp, 12 predicted proteins | sample 811421 | NCBI WGS metagenome assembly MDTG01 (sample SAMN05326645, study PRJNA326480) | marine metagenome | isolation source: seawater | place: Pacific Ocean: South East | collected 2011
CCAGTGTTGAGGGCCATGTTGGACGGTCGGTCGGTCGGTTGGTCGGTCGGTGCGGAGCGGGGGGTTCGGGGACGCGCGGTTGCTCGTCCTCTTCTACTAGTATACAGTGCAGGAGTCGCAAGTCACCAGTTCCGACCGCGGACGGGGTTGGCCCAAGATCCACGGATCCGGTCGGTCCGGGGAGTCTGACCCGGATTTCACCAGGGTGCTCGCTTTTTTACCTCCGTACCTAGGTATGAACAGTTACATTATTCGCACTAAACTTACAAGTTTCGTCAATTAAATATTTAATTGGCCAATTAAATTATTAATTGGCCAATTAAATACTTTTATTTTTTTGTTCGGCGGCTGTTGGGCATGGGCTAGGGCTGGGGCTCGGGATCGGGCTCCCGACGGAGCATTCTTCGAAGCCCCTTGGTAACGTTGAGCGGAAGCTTGTAGAGCCGCTGCACGTACAGGTTGCGCACCATGCCGGCTCCGGTCGCACGTGCCAGCGGCGTCGCCGAGTCGAGCGTGATCGGGTAGAACGACTTCATCATGCGGTAGCTGAGCTTCTGCATGATCGCGACGACTACTGGCCCTATGATATCGTCCCATGGGTCGTACCGCATTCCTTCTTCCCAGTCGTTGCTCGTCTCAAACGCTGTGGCGGCGTCCCGCATGGATCTGCCGATGACCTTACCAAAACGCACATGGAGCGAGACTCGTCCGTAGTAGTCGCCCAAGAAGATGTATTGTGCCGGGCTTCGCTGGTAGGCCTCGCGTTTGTGTTCGACTAGGGTCGCCTTGTACGCCAGATGGAAGGCACGATTGGGATAGTCCTCAGGCATGTCTTCGTGGATGTGCTTCAGATCCGGGCGGTCCATGTCGACCGCCAGCATGGGCAGAATGGAGTCGACGGTCGCCTTCAGATCATCCAATGTGACGTTGCCAATCTCGCTCTCCGCTTCTTCTGCCTCTTTCTCGGCCTTCAACACTGCATCTTCCCAATGGTTGAGCTCTGAGACGATCGAAGCGGGTGCCTCCAGGGCCTCAAGGTCCAACACCGAACGCGCTGGTCCAAACTTTTTTGCCATTGCAGCGGCGAGCTCGCGAGCCCTCCGGCGCCGCGTGTCTGCCTTGAACATGCGTTTGAAGAGAGCGTGGCCTCCGAACGGCCCGACGTCGAGGGATGGCTTGGGCGTGAAGGGAGAGATCCGAAGCTCGGGAGGGTAAACGGAATCGGCGACGCGGACGTGCCACGTCTCCTCGGGGCCACCACGCGCGCCAATCGCGATCTTCTCAATGATGTCTGGCATTCCCACCACCTCCTCGCCGGCCGAACGGCCGGGGCCCGGCCTGACGACGCGCGGCGGCTCGCCGCGCTCGGCCGCCTCCGCGCCGCCGGCCGTGGGGCACGTCGAAGACAGCCGCGAGAGGTTGGGCGTCGACCCCATGGGTTTCGTCTGTCAGTGAGTCTTACTCCAAGACGTTATCGTGACTACACACACACAAACACACATTTACGCCACCCTTTCCCATCCATGCTAGTCCTCTTCGTCGTCCTCTCGCGTCCGCTTGTGCGAGCGGCCCTGGATCGAGCTGAAGCAGCGATCGGAGTTATCGAAATGGAGGACCCTCGTCTGTCCAGTATCGCACCCAATACCATTGATGTACGAGTACACGTCGGACGGGTCCACGTCAAACCTGTCAACGAAGAGCTTCTTGGAGGCGTCCTCTTTGACGACAAAGGCAAGGACCTTTGTCGTCTCGTAAACGTGGGTGTCCCAGAGAAGAAGGAGCGGCTCCTCCAGCATCGACGAGTCGATGATCTGATTCATCCCCGAAACGATGATCTCGGCAATCTTGCTCTCGTCGCCAGCGTATTCTTCGTCGTTCCCAATGACGTTGTTCCTTGCCCATTTTGCCTTGAGGTAGGGTCCCTCGTTGCCTACCGCGAAGCTGAGCGTGTCCAGGATGCTTCCCACCGCCGTCCTGTCGAGTGGGTCGTTCAGAACGTAGGAGGTCGCGAAGCGACTGTTCACGTCCCTGATCTGCATCACGTGGTCTATGGCCATCTTAAGAAGATGGTTGGAGTTGGCCGTGCGCTTGCGCTTCATGTCGGTTCGTACCAGTTCAGTGAGATGGCAGGCCATTGCGTCGACTCCCATGTGGTTGCCATACGAGGCGCCTACCGCGCTCAGGAGGTACGTCAGGGACGATTTGTGCAGCGACGTGTCGGCGATGAACGAGTTGAGCACCGACCCCACATGGAACGCCGGGTTGGTGAGCGGCATTCCCATTGCGATCGCGATCGCCTGCTGGTCGCGCGTCGGAATCAGCCGCACCGGTGACGGCAGCGACGGAACCGATCGCGAGCCGTCCTCCGCTTCCTTGTACAGCGTCGACGCCCTCAGGACCGTGATCTTGCTGAGTTCCTGAACCATCTGCTCGTGGAGGTGGTTGAACTGCGAGAACTCCACCGTGGCTGGAAGTGCATCGTCGCGTTCGCAGGGCAGCACAAAGTGGCTGTCGCACAGCGCCTTGTCGAGGGGAACCAGCGAGGTGACGAGTTGCCACATGCAGTTGTTCTCCTCAGAGGTGACACGAGCGCGAGGAACGTTTCCTGTACCGTAGGCGGACACCATCTTGCCCAGCTCGACGAGGTCGCCCCGAACGTAAAGGACGTGCGCACAGATGTCCTCAAACTCCCTGGGGGGCGGTGCTATTGCGTAGGCGGTCAGGTGCCTGCCCTGATTGGCAGTGAGGTCGAATTCCTTCCTGTGCGAAGACTGGCAGAACTGCTTGGCACGGTGAAGCATTCCATTCATGAAGACAAGAATGCCGGTCTTGCACGCAGTGTGCGACAGACCGGGCGTCTCGACTCTGGACCTGCCGTTGTGATCCCTCACGGTGACTGTTCGTGGTATGATTCTGAGATAGATCTCCTCCGCGTCCAGGAACCCCGTCTTGCCGTCGAACCCGGCAAGCGACTCGTGGAGCACGGGTCGCTCGATGCGGCGCGTCAGCGCGAAGATCTGCTCCGCAGATCGCTGGGTCTCGCGGCCGTAGGCCTCCTCGGCCATCGAGCTCTCGTTTTCCCAGTAGCACATCCGAAGCCGCGTCCAGACGAGGATGTCGTTTCTGTCTAGCATCTGGGCGACCAGGGACTGGAAGGCAAGACAGACCTTGTACGGCGACTGGTCCGTGTCAAAAGGGAGCCATCGACGATCCCGGTTCCATCTCAGCGTGCCGTTCTCTTCAGTTGTGGTCCACACGAGGACGAGCTCGATCGGGTGCGATCCGTCTGGGACGTCCAGGTTCTCCAAACGATGGTGACGAAGGTAATCGCGCGCCATGGAGTCGCAAAGGAACGCGACGCGCGTGTCCTCCGCCGCGCGCGCACCGGCATCGTCGGGAGCACTGGCGAGGAAGGCGACGGCGTCGAGCGCGCTTGCCACGATGGCGCCCTTCGTCGCATGGCAAAGACACGTCAAGGCCATGGCCCGCGCCGGCAGCGAGCCGCAGGGCGCGACGTTCTCGTGCGTCCGCGCGTCCTGAAGCTCATGAGACTCGTTGTCAAGCAACGAGTCCAGACGGTTGTTCGAATCTACCACCATCACACCCTGGGTAGTCGCATGTGCGCTCTGAATGGCCGCCGTCTCGCCCAATTTGAAGCGCTTGTACCTGTAGCTCAGGCTCTTCGCCTCGAGGACACTCGATTCGACCCTTGCGGGACGAGGCACGCCAATCTCGACGTACTCGCCGCGAATCGCTGCCGTACCAGCATTCGTAGCCTGGATGCGTCCCATGTCCTTCACCGTATTGGCCCATGGAAGGGCTGCCTGGCGCAGGCCACCATTCTGATCCATCCCGGGGCAGCTGTCGCGTGCTGGGTGCCCGTGAGTCCGCAGCGCAGGAGTCGCAAGCGAGTCTGGGGGCGAGCGCGCGATCGCGGCGCGATTTGCCCCGAGCACGGGCGCCTTTGTTGAGAGAGAGCGGATGCTCCACTACACTCGTGTCTGGCCTCAGCCTTCCCAACAGCAGCAGCAGCAGGCACGAATCTCGTGGGTAGACTCGCCCAGAGAGCGGCTCGCGGCGGCGTGGGCGTTGTCACTGACCTTTGTGGTCGCCTTCCTCCTGATCGTCGCCTCGGGCGCCGTGGTGCTTGCCTCGACGCGCGACGCCGACGACGCGTTCGAGGGGCTCGACGGTCGAGACGTCGACGCGCGGTGCCTCCGCCTCGGCCGGCGCGCCGACCATGCCGTCGTCTTCGTTGGCCTTGGCTCTCCTGTGCAGTACCTCAAGCTTCTCCTGAGGCTCGACGAGGTCGGCGAGCCCTCGGTGTCCATGCGGGTGCACAGCGAGCGGATGCACAAGTCGCTGTCCATGCGCTGCACGCCGCTCGACCCGCCGGTGCCCTTCACCGAGGCGTGTCACGATTCGGCGCTCGTCTACAGAGGCACCAATCGTCTAGAGCGCGTGATAGTGCCCTTCCTCTACCAGAACTATCTCATCGAGGAGTCGCAGTACGAACGCTCCACGATGCTGGGGCTCGACGGCAGTCTTGCGCTCACCCACAACACGACCTACTGGCTCACCACCACGCACCTATGCTTCGTGCCGCACGAGCCGGAGACGGCCGTCTCGCCCGACTTTCTGACGTTTGCCACCGACTCCGACGGTCTGTCCCACACGACCTTCGAGGAGCTGCGTGGCTTCGAGCCCACGCGCCTCGCGCCGGCCGCCGCAGCCGACCGCGACGGGTGCGAGAACGTCACGCACGGCGAGAGCGGCGTGCGGCTCTTCCCCGTCGACGCTGCGGTCGAGGCGCAGACCTGGCTGTCGCTTGCTGGTGACTTCCTTTACGAGTACGGCAACGACATTCTCGAGCAGCGTCGCGAGGTCGTGGAAGTGGGCAGTCTCTGTGCGAGCAACCGCACCGAACTCGAGCACGTGAACGATCTTTACAGGCTGGACTGCGACATACACTACCCAAGCTGGTGCCAGACGACGCCGGCGCTGCCCTACCGACGGCTGGCGCAGCATCGGATCCGCCTCGACGTCGCCTCGGACGGAACTGGCACGCTGCGTGCCGAGGAGACGCAGTCACTCGCGCGTATTCCCTACCTGCAGAGCTACTCAGAATCTCTGGTCTCTGCCTTTGGGAGACTGCTGGTCATGGTGCTGACAGCCGCGGTCGTCTTCGTACGAGGGAGTCAGAACGCAAGCTCGAGCAAGTACATGCTCGAGTTCATCATCGCCACGGTGCGATGTCGCAAGCCCGAGAACCCCTGGTCGATCAACCACAGCCTTCTGGAGGTGGCCGTGGACTTCTCGATCTCGCTCGTCGCCTTGGGTTCGCGCATTGTGGTGCTGGCATTCTCGTGGAAAGTCTTCGAAGCCGACGGTGTCGGTGCGGTACTGCCCTTCGAGGTCGCGGGCGTCGCCGCGTCGGTGGCGCACCTTGTGATGCGCTACGCCATCCTGAGCTGGGACCTTGCACGGGAGGCGCCGCTGACCAAGCTCGCCGGTCCAATGTCGATTGTCGACGTGAGCAGCGCCGTGCTCATGGCCTTCTCCGACGCGCCGCTCCTGAGCTCCGACGACGGACGCTTCGCGGCCGTCGGACGGCTGCTCATCAGCCTGCTCATCTCGATCTCCGTCTTCACGCGCTGTGCCTTTGCGGCGGCCATGTGCGCGCTGCTTGCCGCGACTGTGACCAACGACGCCGTTGCCTACAGGAAGAGCTACTACGGCTACCAGTTCATTCTCGTCGTAGCGACCGTTCTGTGGGCCGTACAGGGAGTCGTAAGCAGCGTCTCGCTCTCGCTGCTCTTCGTGCAGCCTGCGTCGTACGTCGTGACGCGCCTCATCGTGGGCGACACGAGCGTCTTCCGCTACTGCCTCTACTTTGGGCTGACCATGGCCTGCCTGCCGACGATGACCAAGATCTCGCTGCGCGTGCTGGAATCCGAATGCAACGCCGACGACGTAAAAAAGGGAACGTGAGTGAACCGTAGCGCGTGTGCATTCAAAAACATAACGTCGAAATTGTACCTTTAGGAGCGGAGGCGAGCGCGCGTGCGTGCACGCACGCATGGCGCTCCCAAACCTTGCCGCGCTCTCGCTGCATGACACGACGCCCACGGCCGGCGGAACCGGACCGAGGAACGCCTCGGACGAGACCTCACAGGAACAGGCGGCCTTTCAGGTCGGCAGCCTGATCCTCAAACACGCGAACAGACACAAAGGAGAGTCCATAACCGTCACCTTGGACGTAGACGAAGACGGTTTCTTGGTCACCGTGGCGCTGGACGAAAACTCGCCTCTCAACAGTATACTGTTTGCAACGATACTGAGTCTTGATAATCCACCCGGGGTCTACCCTCACGGAACACGGGCGCTGGCAGACGAAATCGAGAACAACATCATGTCGAAGGACATGGAGAGCCGATGGAAGAGGTTTGGGATCGGAGATCTGCAACAGGACGTGCAACAGGGTGTCGACTCGGAGTACCTTCCCGATTCCTACTATGACTACGACGACGGCCGGCGCATCGGCTTACGACGCGACAGTATCGTCGATCTCATCAAAGATTCTTACTCCTCGGGATTTCTCCGAAGAGTGACCATCCAAAGGAGCGCGGATCGGACTAAGTGGCTCGTGTCTCTCCAAGCAGGAAACCTGCCCAAGGACTCGATCATCAATGACATTCTCGATGAATACGACACGGACGAGGAGGCCGAAGAGCCCGATGATGTGGCGGAGCTTCGTCGCCTTGAGCGCGAGGACAAGAGAGACGCAATCAGCTATGCCAAAGCCAACACGGCCATGGGCTTTTTACAGGCATTCCTCACTACTCCGTCCATGAGCGCCTACATGAAACCCATGGACATCATCACAGTGCAGGAGGTGCTCGACGACACCAGTATTTACAAGACAATGGACGTCATACGAAGGAGAGCGCAGCTTTGTGGCGAGGGCGTCAGCGACGACAAGTGCATCATGTACAAAATTCCCATCAACTGGAACGTCAGGGCATTGAACCGCAAGTCTCTCACGCTGGAGGCACGTGAGGCCCTGGATGGTTGGGTTGCAGCCAAAGGGAGCAGGGACGAGGAGGCAGCGCGGGCCTGGGCCGAGAGCTTCAAGGAGCTCATGGATCAGTACTAGGAGCGTAGTTTCGTGTTCTTAATTACAGAAAACATCAGATGAAACTCACGCACGCACACGCACGCTCCACTCCAACGCTATACACCTCTTCAGGTGGGTATTGAGATGTCCTTTCTGCACAAAGGTCATGCCACACTCCGTGCACGCAAAGGGCCGCTCGCCCGTGTGCGTGCGCATGTGGTTCTTGAGGTGGTGAGGCTCGATGAAGCGCTTCTTGCAGACGACGCATGCAAACGGCCGCTCGTTGGTATGGATGCGCTCGTGCTTTAACAGCTTGCTCGGCCGGGGGAAGCTTTTGCCACAGCCTGGCCACGTGCACGTGTGAACCTTGGTCATCTCAAAAAACGTACACACACACATGCATTGCATGAGTCGCAAGTGTCACTCCTCTTCGTCCATGGACTCTCCCTCCACGGGCTCCTCCTCCATGGGCTCCACGTGCTGAAATTTGACATTCTCTGCCCATTTCTCTCGCACATGGTTCGCTTGACGCAGCATCTCGTCCGACACGTTGATATTCTCCAGCGTTTCCAGGACGCTATCATGCAGGTCATGCTTCGCCATTGCCGTTCTCTTGGCTTGGTTCGCACCCGCTATGGTTACTCCCTTGGTCTTCCTGGTCTTCTTGATCTCTTGGGCCAGGCGCTGCTTCATTAGCGGGTTTTTTGCGTATTTATTCTTCTTCTCCTCGAGGTCCTTCAGCTTGTTCGTTAACTTGTCCTTGTTCGACTGGGCCGCGGCGTTCCCTGCCTGCACCGCGTCGCCGTTGAACTCGTAGCTGAGCACGTTGATGAGGTGCGCGAGTTGAGCCGGGCTACGGTCATCCTGAATCTGCATGCGGCACTCCGCCGCAATGTCCTTGTTTTTCTCGCCCTGCAGCACTTCTTGGAGGTCCTTGTGGCTACCCGTGGTGCATCTGTAGCCAAGCGATTTGTACTCGTCCATTCGCTCTTTCGCCTGAACAGCCTCCGAGGTCCCACTCGACACGAGGTCGTAGAGGGTCGCCCGCTTCTGCGACGCCTTGCACCGACTGACGTAGGCCTCCTGCGACTCGTCAGGAAGCATGGCGACTCGCTCCGTACGAGACAGCCGTCCAATGATCTGCGCCGCCTTGATTCGTGATCCGTCCAGGTCGAACCCAATGGCGTACGTGAACCTTGTGTTCGTGATGTCCAGGGCCTCGCTGCCAATGTTCGTGACTATGAGGCCGTCGATCTTGCCCTCTCCCCCTCCCTTTGCATTGTTGAATTCGGCAATGGTACGTCCAATGCTCGCGCTCGAGTGTTCTCCTTCGACGCACGCCTTGCCGCCGGCCGACTCACCACCAGCAACGACCTTCCAGCGATCCCCCAGCAGCTCCTGGATGCACTCCGCAGTGACGTACTCCGTCACGAATACCATTCCCAGGTTGCCCTGCGACGCCTCGACTGTGGCAATCAGCTTGACCGCTGCCAGCTTTCCGGGAGCGAGTCGTTCCAACCTGGGGAGCGTGCGTCCGCCGGAGCCTCTGACGATCTTGCTGGAGTCAATGTCAAACCAGCCCGTCAAAGGCACGTGAAACGCCGTCACTTCTACGTTGGCGACGATCCCTTCAGCTCTTAGCCTCTCCATTCCGGCAACGAGGACCGGCTTCCCCACAAACTCGAAGTGTCTGCACGTCTGTATGCGTCTTTCTTCCGCTCTCTTCGTCTCAGGAGCCATGCTGATCTCTGCCTCGCGCTCATTGGGGAGTTCGCGCTTCAACGAGGCTGTGAGACCAATGCGACGCCCCGTCTCCCTGTCCCCCTCCTTGGCTCGCTTCAGAGCCATAATCTTTTCCTTGTACGAAGGAGCACCAGCATGATGAACTTCATCGAGCATCACCAGGTCCCATTCGGTATCCCTCACGGATGCCAGGAGCTTCAGCGAGGAATCCGATCTGTTCACTTCCTCTCCTGAAAGCATCGAGTACGTGGTGATGACCATGCACACCGAATATTTTTTCGGAATGGAAGCGTTGCGGAACTCCTCGGTTCCGAAGAAGGGGATGACCGTGGTATCGTTCAGTGGCCTGTCGCCGCTTCTTGTGCTGCTGCTCATGACGTGCTTGAGGACGACGTCCTTCATCTGTCGCGCTGCCTCGCGCGACCAGCAGACAACGAGTACCAGTCGGCATCCCATGGCCTGCTCAAGGCCCATGGCCGTCTTGCCCGACCCGCAAGGTGCTATGACGATTCCGTCACCACGACGCTTCTGCCCCTTCAGGGGCCCATCACGGTACTCCTTCGTCTTTTCCTTCTCAAAGTTACGGATGACTTCCTCCTGCAGGTTTGACCGGTTTGTCTTGAAGAAGGAGTCGTCCTTCCACTTGAACGTGCTCCAGGCATGGGCAGCCATCGGTGCGTGTCTTTCCCTCCTCCTCCTCACTAGTATACAGTGCAGGAGTCGCAAGTGTCGCTTTTCAAAAACGGCACGACACACACGCAGACACGCACGCACTCACGCACACACACACCTCACACGCAAGGTCCAGTGCAAAGGTCACTCCCTCTTGACCCTCTCCTCCTTCTTGGCCAGCTGCTCGAGCAGCTTGTCGCGACGCCGCTCGATCATTCCCATGATCTCCAGGACCTTGCCGTCGCGGTGCTTCTTGAAGTCGTCTCTGTTCGTCCAGGTGCTCGCGATCTGGTCGGTTCCGTGCATCTTGAAGAGCTCGGTTGCGTCCTCGAGGTCCTCCTGTGCCTGCTCGAAGACGTCCTTTCGAATCCGCTTCCACGTCTCCTCGTCATACTCCGAGGTCGCGCGGGTGCGCTTGACCCCAGGGTACTCTGGCACGTCCGAAGGCATCTCCACGGGCGGCATGTGTCTGTGTGCGTGCGTCTGTCCATTCAGGCAGCGCAGGAGTCGCAAGTATCGTGTAAGAAGTCGTTTTGCAAGACATTTTCAATGGAAACACTCACACTCTCTCGCACACACACACACGCGTTCCGAACTTCCCTCCACCCAGGGTCCTCTCCACGCTCCAAGCCGGACCTAGTCGCGCGGGCCGTTGCCGACCTTGCGCTCCCTGCGCTGCTGCTTGGCAGGCAGCTCGACGACCTCCTTGCGCGGCTGCTTCTTCTTCTCGGGCTTGACCTCGACCACCTGCGACTCCGGCGTCTCGTACGGCTCCGGACGTAGCATGTCGGGCAGCGGACGCGGCGTGTTGGCAATCGGTCCGCGCATCATGGCAAGCATCCGGTTCATCTTGGCCGCGTTGGGATGCTCGACCTCCGGATCGAGCTTGTTTAACCGAGCGACCGCGCCGTTGGCCTCTCGGAATCGCTTGTGCTCCTTCTCGTGCCATTCCTCGCAGCGGGCCTTTGCCGCATTGCGAGGAATCATGGCCATGAGCATGGCCGTCGTGTCTCTCTCTCTCACCAGTATTCAGTGCAGCAGCCGCAAGTCAGCAGTTCTCGCCGTCGGACATGGATCCGTGGATCCTGTCGGCTGGGCGAGTCTGACCCGGATTTCACCAGGGTGCTCGCTTTTTTACCTGGATCCGTGGATCCGTGAGCTGGTTTTACACCCTCCCAGGTAAAAAAGCGAGCACCCTGGTGGAATCCGGGTCAGACTCCCCCAGCTCACGGATCCACGGATCCATGTCCGACGGCGAGAACTGCACACTTGCGACTCCTGCACTGAATACCAGTGAGAGGAGAGGAGAGCGAAGCACCATGGCCAACCTTGCGTGGATGAAGGCTCCCGACCCTGCCAAGGTGGCCATGCTGCAGAACGCATGGCGCGTTGCTACGAAGCGGCACGGTTCGAAGCAGGGGGAGTTCGTGATGCCGAAGACCCTGACCAAGGAGCAACGACGTGCCGAGGTTGGGTGGTTGAGATACAACGACTGGGTCTTCTTCCTGAGGACCCAGGAGGGCGTCGCACTGCTCAATGGCATAGAGACGAGGAACGCCGGGCAGTCGCCGGAGCGCGAGGCGATGGTGAGAGAGCTCGTGGGAGAGCTCTTCCGGATCCTCCATTCGTGGTCGACTGACAAGTTCCAGAAAAGACTGCACATCGACCCCGTGAAGATGCCCCTCGCCGCCCAAAAGATTGCTGGCTTCCAATACGGACATTGGATCAACAAGAGTCCAAGCTGGACCTCCTACCAATGGGGGGAGAACGACCTGAAGTACATTGCTGACACCAACGGCCTCGTCATGGAAAAGTGCTGCCTCGCGTGCGGCTGGATGGCTGCGATGCTCCACCCGGAGAGCGAATGGAACGCGGTGCTCAAAAAGTACGACGCGCTTCGACCCGCTGCTCCGGCGCCCGCTCCGGCCGCCGCCTCGACATCGAAATGGAGCCCGGGCGTCGTCGACATCGACGAACCAGACGAGCCTCCGACCCCGCCGCCCAAGCCGGCGCCGCCACCGCCGGTCGAGCCGCCTCAGCCGCCCAAGGCCCCTCAGCCACCTCAGCCACCTCAGCCACCTCAGCCGCCGCCGGTCGCCGTGCCAGTGGCGGTCGCAGTACCCGTGCCGGCGGCGGCGCCTCCAGCAGCTGCAGCGCCGGCACCGGCCGTCAAGGTGCACGTGGAGAACGAGTTCGACGCTCACGGTCGAGTCACGAAGCAGACCATCAGCGTCGGCAGCGGCAGTGGGCGCGGTTCGAAGCGGACAGCGGAGCCGGTCGTGGCCGCTACGCCGGCGGCTGCGCCAGCGGCTGCTCCGGCGGCTGCTCCGCCGGCGCCGAAGAAGGCGAAGCGCGACACGGCCGAACTGGAGGCGCTCGAGAGGAAGTGGGCTCAGAATCCGTTCGTGAAGGCCTGGGAAGTCGCCCGGGAGCTCCAGCGGGTCAACGCAAGCCGGTACGATTACAGCAACGCCCGGCGAATGGCCGTCGTGCACCAGATCGAGACGATTGGCGGCGGCGTCGACTACTACTTGATTCAAAGAAAGACGGGTAAGTCGGAAGGCGGATTCGACCTGTACGCCAAGGCGACAGGCTCCGCGTGCCTCATCCTCGGTAAAAAGCAGCTGCGCTCGAAGATCGACATCCTCCAAGTACTGGAGAAGGCGTGAGCGTGTGAGTGTGTGTGAGTGAGCATGTGAGTGTGTGTGGTTTCTTAAGAGGACACTTGCGACTCCTGCAATGGGGGATGTGTAGGGAGTGTGTGTGCGGAGAGACACATGTCGACCGAGGAACATCCCAACACGAAACGGTACGAAACGCAAATCTACCGAACCAGTTTGTCGCCCATTCATGAAATTATGAATCGAGATTGGGCAGCGGCGCAAGCAACATGGAGAAGCTCTCGCGATCTAGAGCGTAATTTCCCTTGGGCCACTCGGGAGGAACCCGAGGAGAGCCGAGCCGCGCTCCAGGATCGTCGGCCAGCCAACTTTCCACATGTGCGCGGGTCAGAGAAAGAGGCTGCTTCCGTGTCTTCCATGCGACCGGAGACGAGCGAGGATGAGGAAAGGTCGCGGCTTGGGTGGGAGGCCGCAAGGACCGCGTCATACATTGTGACGATGCGCAAACTCATGCGTCCAACAATCTCCACTCCGCGAGTGGAGACGGGTATGCACCCGGCGAGGGAGGCTGCTTCCGCGTCTCCAGAGAGCTCCGACACCGCACAAGGTGTGAAGCATCTCACGGACACCTTGCTCGACACGACACTGGACGACCAAACCAGAAGCGACGCAGCAGATGAGCTGGCTTACGAGCACAATACCATGGTTTCCATGGAACCCAAGCACCGGATAGGAGGGTCTCGGTTGAAGCCGGAGGCAAGGGCCGCGACGGCGACGAGTCGGAAAGCGCTTGAAGTGGCGATGTTTGGTGCGCCGCAGTCGCAAGGCAGGTACGAGCGTCGTCGTGCTCAACTGCCCAGTCGAAATACATGACCAAAATACATGAAGACACTTGCGACTCCTGCGCTTGCATGTTGAGGCAACACGACGAATGACCGGTTCGTATTGGGATTGGCTGCCCGAGGAGCTCCAGAAGCTCATCCTCCGCCTTGCGGAAAGGGATGCGATATTCAAATCAGACGTCAGACTCATCGTCGCGTTGGGCTACAGACAAAAAGACGTCGAGAAGGCCATGGAAGAGAATGACGGGGACGCCGTCAACGCGCTGTTTGACCTTGGGCGTGCGGCGCGTAAAAGGGCGTTGAATGGTGTTTGATAGTGAGCATGTGATTTTTCTCAAGAGAGGACACTTGCGACTCCTGCAATGGGGGATGTGTGGGGTGTGTGAGCCAGCTTCTGACCGAGCCAGATGCAGCAGAAGGAAGTTCGTCAGTGGTGCCAGGACAAGTATGGCAAAGAATGGTGGAACGTCGACCCGGTAATCAAGAAGGCGCGCCTAGATGAGGCCAAGAAGGCGCTCGACAAACCCTACGCGAAGAAGCCGTCGATGAGGGCGGGAAACGGCGCGAAGCTCTGCGCCAACAAGGGGATCGAGCAGATGAAGCCCGTCTACTTCATGCGCAACAACGATGCAGAGGATGAGGATGACCGTGAGGAGTGGATTGCGAAAATTCCGCCGCTCGTGGCGGTCACGGACGAGATTGGCAAGTACGTCTTTGACAAGACCAACAATGTGAAGAAAGAAGGCAACAAGTACACCACATGGTGGAGCGTGTGGATTTATTGGGACGACTATGAGGACGTCATGCTCGGCACCACGCCTTTCATCAGCAACGCAAGCGGTGACAAGTGTTGCTACGACAATGTTGACGGTTTGAGCGCCACCGACGTGCTGCTGCTGCTTTGCGAAGATGGCAAGTGGGAGGACGGGTTTGGTCCGTACGTTGAGCGGGGCGGATTCAACGACGGCTGGTCCTTTGACGTGGACAATGCGAATGTGATCGTGGACGAGGCGATCTGGTCGAAGGTCTCGCAAGAGACTCGCGCCAGATTCTTGCGCGAGTGCTTTGCAGAGCGCGTGTTCATCCTCGAAGCGGTGGGGTGAGCACAGAAGGTGTGTGTGTGCGTGTGGGTTTTTCAAGAGGACACTTGCGACTCCTGCGCTGGGCACAGGCACCACTGCCCACGCGAGGCAGCCCCCTCCCATGCCCCGTCGCATCCCGGAGACCGACAGCGAACACTCGACCGACGACGACTACGACGGTCAGAGCGGGAGCGAAAGCGAGGAGGAGACGCGCGAGGAGCGACGTGAGCGCAAGGCCAAGGCTCGGAAGGAGTCAGACGCCAACCGACGGCTCTATGCAATCCAGGGCAAGGCCGGCATCGAGGCCAACTGCGAGCGAGCCGCGACATTCCACGAACGTATGGTTGCGGATCTAGATCCGGACGAACGGGCTCGTTACGAGGCAATGCCGCTCGTCGAACAGCTGCGCTACAAGCCGCCACGTCGCAAGCGCCCAGTGAACAAGCTGAACATCTCTGGGAAGCGAACCAACTTCTACAATGACGAGGCTGGGAAAAACAATCAGGAACTAATGGTACCATCGAGGACTGCGTCTATCTGGTCGGAGGTCGAGGACGCGCTCCGTCCGCCGCCTCGTGGTCGTCGGGAGCGCGAGACCTCCGGCGCTGCGGCGCTGCGCGAGCAGCTCGCCGTCAGGCCGCCCGATTCGAGCGACGACGAGGAAGAGGAGCCGGAGCTGTCGCGCGCCGACATCGCACGGCAAGCAGTCGCCGCGGGGTTTGTGCCCTGCCAATGGACGGGCGCATGGCGCCCGGGTAAGTCGG
>MDTG01158459.1_pt1 | contig 14840 bp, 13 predicted proteins | sample 811421 | NCBI WGS metagenome assembly MDTG01 (sample SAMN05326645, study PRJNA326480) | marine metagenome | isolation source: seawater | place: Pacific Ocean: South East | collected 2011
GAACAATTTAGATTAGAAGATATCTATAAAAGGGATCCAGAATTATATGAGTGGTGGACAAGACAGAAAAAGAATTAGAGCATTTGGTTGCAGTCATACCGCACAACATCAATGGTTGTGGTTGTGTGCTAACATACCTGCGGATAAATTTACCACTAAACAATTTTGGGCTGAACTTAAAAATGAATACAGACTAGGCAAACATCTAGGTATCAGTATTGATAGCGATTATAATCCGTGTTCATGGTCATCAGAAAATATAGATATGCAAAGTTGGGCAATGAGTGGATCTGGATTTGATGCACAAGTAAGTATGTGGAATACTTTACTACTCAATGATGATATTGATAAAGATGATATAATAATATTTCAGTTAACAAGTCCTCACAGATTTACTATACCCATTAATGGTGATAGTACTAACTACTATGGAGCAAGACTGAGAGATAGTTATAATAAAGGCACACTAGAGAAACACGGTTGTTTTCAGCTTATCGAAGATGAATACTTTACTGGAAAGCCAACATATGGATTTGATCCCGCTTGTTCAAATGTATTAGACATATCAAAACTAACAATGAATAACAAACATAATATATATGGGCAGACAGGTAGACTATCAGAATTTGATCCATTTAGAATGCACATGATATTATCATCATTGCTATCAATTAAATCTTTTAATAAAAAATTATTAGTGCTTGTAGGACATGAAGGTTCATTTTGGAGAAAGTCGCTTAGTAGATTATACGATGCGTTTGATAAATTTGATATTGATTATATGAAAGTAGGTATTGTAGAATTTGCTAAAGACAACAAGTACGGTGTAGAAAAAGATGGGCATAGTACACAACAAGGATATCAAGCATATTCAAATAATGTAAAAGCAAAGCTAAGACAAAAGGAATGGTTATAATGAGTACACTTAGAATTATATTTTCCAGAAACCCTGCTAAGTCACCATTAAGAGGCGAATACAATTTACGTAAGCCTAATCCAAAAGATGATATCTATATACTTGATTGGAAATTGACAGACGGGTGTGCAACTACTGATAAGTTTATATCTTTAATGCAGGAAACATTTAGATTAGGTGCAATAAAACAATCGCCTGAGCATGATAGTAATGGTGTAAGAATTAATTATAATCTCTATCCTTCTATATCTCCTGATGAGTTTCGTCTTATGAAAGAACGTTTAAATTCTGTAGTTAAAAAATGTGGTGAAATAGAAGGAGTTCCAAAAGCTGATACATCATTAGAATTAGATACAAGTACAACTGATTTAGAATTAGATAAACTAAATGCATTACATTTATATTTCGAAGATGTTTCAAATGACAAATCAGTAAACCTAAGAGAAGATTATCTTGATGGTGATATACAAACATACTTAGAAGAAATTAATCAGTTAGTACATACAATGGAAGATTGGAGAGAACAAGATTGGGACGAATACTTTGGATCTGTCAGACTTGCTCCTAGACATGGAGAAACATCAGAAGAATTAACGATGCCATTGCAAAAAGAAGATTATGCAAGATTTACAACCGACGCATACTTTGGAGATTTGATGCTTGACTATTTTAGAATTGGAAAAGACTTAGATGCATGTAGATTGACAAACGATACTAAGCTAGTTCGAACTAGAGGATTAGCACAACAAAATACAGTACATACTTGCTTTTCGTTTTTATTTCATAAGTATCTTAATGGTTTTACTTGGCAATGGAAGGGCATTGATGAGTGGATTGAAGAAAATAATCTAGGAGAGTATTATGATTATACTGCTCCTGAGTTTACTAAAGGTAGAGTATGTTTAGGAAAATTAAACATGCGAGGAAAAACAATAGAACAACTTATGTCTGAAATTATGAAAATTACAGGTATAATAAACGTGGAAATAATTTAATGAGTGATACTTTTTGTCCATTACTGTTTCAGCATCTTGCAACACACCCTCATGGTGGGGTGACACATTGTTGTATTGCGGATCACAGAAATGCATTAAGTAGTTCACGTGATGATGATAAATTTTATAATCTTAATCGTGATACTGTTCACGATACTATGAATTCAAAATCGTTTCGTAGAGCAAGATTAGAAGTATTAGATGGTAAAAAACCTCAAGCATGTTTACGTTGCTATTCAGAAGAAGCAAAAGGAATGGCGTCTAAACGTAAAGAAGAAATCAAGAACTATCCTGAATATACTCTAGAAGTCGCTAGGGACACCACTGATAGCGATGGCTACATAAAAGATGTACAACTAGACTTTGTTGAATTAAGATTAGGTAATGTATGCAATGTTGCATGTCGTACTTGTAATCCTGCAAGTTCAAGTAAGTGGAGAAATGATTACGATGCATTACAAAAGAAAACTACATTTACATTAACAAGTTATGATACTATGGAGGGCTTTAGATGGCCTGAACGTGAAGGTTTCTGGGAAGATTTGTTGAAACATTGTGATAAAGTAAAGACGTTCTATATCAATGGTGGCGAACCTACTTTAATCAAACAACACTTTGCTTTCTTAAAAAAACTAGTTGACTTGGGCAAGACTGATATTAAGTTATGGTATAATATCAATATGACAAATATGAATGATAAAGTTATAGACTTGTGGCGTAAATTTGACAATGTAAAAGTAAGTTGTAGTATTGATGACTTAGGCGATAGAAATTATTACATTAGATATCCTAGTGATTGGGATACTGTAATTAAAAACTTTAAAAGATTAAAAGAAGAAAACTTTGAATTAGATGTTACTCAAACTGTATCATGGATGAACTATTCTACGTTAGGAGATTTCTATAATTTCTTTCATAGAGAAATGGGAGTACATGTACATCATAATTATGTATATGATCCTGATATATTATCTCCAGCAGTATTACCAAAAGAAATGCGTGAAAGAATACACAAGAAATTCTCAAACATATTCGATAAGTGGAAACTAACAGAATTTGAAAAGATGTTTGGTGGTGCTGAAAGAAAAAAGAAATGGGAACAAGCAATAGAATATACAAAGAACTTAGATGAAATAAGAAAACAAAATATAAAAGATTATTTGCCTGAGTTTTCGGAGTACTTTTAATGTATTTCTATAAAGATATTCTTCATGTAGATTTGGAGATGAGTAGTCTTTGTAATCTAAAATGTCCTGTGTGTAATAGAAGAAACGGAGGAGGTATTAAGAATACTGGTTATAAAGAAACCTATCTATCTCTTGAAAGATTTAAACAATGGTTTGATGAACCATTTGTAGAACAATTATATTCTATGCAAATGTGTGGCAACTATGGAGATGCTATGACTAATCCTGAGTTAGTGGATATCCTACAATACATAAAAGAACGTAATCCTGTTATAGGTCTTACAATGAATTCAAACGCAAGTGGTAGAAATGCAAAGTTTTGGGCAGACTTGGGTATATTATTTTCTGATAGTAAATCACTATTAACATTTAGTGTAGATGGGTTAGAAGATACTAATCATATCTATAGAAGAGGAACACATTGGCCAAAGATAATGAATGCCATGAAATCTTTTATTAGTGCAGGCGGAAAAGCCGCATGGGAGTTTTTAGTATTCAAACACAATCAACATCAAGTAGAAGAAGCAAAACAAATGGCAAAAGATATGGGCTTTGAACACTTCTATGCTAAAGAGCCATTAGGTTTTGTTAATAGACCAATGTCTGAACACGGTAAAAGTTATAGTTCATGGATGCGAGTGTTTAAAGATAACGGCGATTTAGATTATATTATTGAAAGAAAAGACGAAACAAAAAATGTAAATGAAATAAAATTATACTTAAAAGAAACAGGCTTTACTAAATCAGATGAAGATATTGATTCTTTATCTATTGCTAAAAAGTTAAATGATCCTAATATATTCAAAAAGCCACCAACAGGAAAAGCAATAATTAAAAAAGATAGAATTCTATCTGATTGGGAAATGAAATTAGGTAAAACAAAAATTGATTGTATAGTTATAAAACCAAAAAGTATATTTGTAGGACATGATGGTTTAGTATTTCCTTGTTGTTTTACTGCGAGTAAATACTATGGTAATCCAAACTCGCATGAAGTATCGCAACTACAAGATTTTATAAATGATTACGGGCCAAGGAATATAAGTTTAGAACATAATCATTTAAGAGATATAATAAATGGAGATATGTTTCAGGGCAGATGGGTAGACAATTTTAATGATAATGATATCAGAAATAAGAGACTTATAACTTGTTCCTTATTTTGTGGCAAAGAGACAAACGAGAATTACATGAATACAAGAAACAGTGTACAACTAGATAAGAATTTAATATAATGTATTACAATAAGAAAACATTACGTTCAAAATATATAAGACACACGTGGCATCATCCTAATGGTGTAGTTACAGGAAATATCTATGATTATGATATGTATGAAAATTACATAGATGAAATAGATCCTAGTTGCAGATATGAGAACTATTATTTCATATCACCTTTTATTGCAGTAAGACAATATGAAGAACAATTACAAAAGATAGGACAACCTTATAATTATCATAAAGCAATTATAATGATGGTTACTGATGCAATTAATTCTAAAACTATAAATGAAGATTTAGAAAAAGGTAATACTTGTATTATCTTTGATATGGGTGTAGAACATATAACAAAAGATGTATATGATATGATAAATGAACACTTCAAAAAATGTAAGCATCATAATCATGTCAAATACTGGACAATGATTGAAAATTGTAATTGGACAGAAACTATAGAAATTATTAGTGCATCTAGTAGCACATGTAGATTTGCAGATTGGAATTATGACGAGGGCATAACACAAGCAGATCCAGAATATTTTGAAACACATTACAAACCAGAAATAGAAAGTTTAATTCCTAAACATGTACTATTTCTAAACAGAAGATTGAGAAGTCATAGAGTTTTGTTAATGGCAGAACTACTAGACAGAAAAGAAGATATTAATAAAAACTTCCATTTAAGTTTCTTGGGTTCAGAGAATGATGATATAACAAGAGATATGGAAAAGAAAACATTGATGGGTTATTCATGGGCATTTGAACACCTTGATAAAAAAGTTTTTAAAGAATTATGGGACAATTGGTATGGCAACAAACTTCCATATTCGCTAGAAACAAGCAGAGATGAATGGTTAGCAGGATCTAATTTAAATAGGATTACAGAGATGTTAGCTTTCAGAAGAAAGTCATATGTAGAACTTATTACAGAGTTTACTACGACAAATGATGGCTATGTGTGTGTAAGTGAAAAATTATCACAGGCTATTTTATCTAAGAAACCATTCATCGTTGCTGGCGATAAACATTATCTCAAAGTAATAAAATCATTAGGCTTTAAAACATTTAGTGATTTTTGGGACGAAAGATATGATGAATTAGATTATAATGATAGATTGCTTTCTATTGTAGATACAGTACAAGATATTATTACAGAGGAAAAAATAAAAACTGATAAAGATAATAACATTGTATATTCTGAAAAGATGCAAAAAATTTTAGAACATAATTATAAACACTATAAAGAAGTATATGCACCAAACGTATATAAAAGAATATTTAGGTCTTTATCAGTTGACAATATGTATAAAAATAAACCAGGATTGTCGAAAGAAGAAATAAAAGAATATAAATTTTCAGATAACAAGATATGGTATCAATCATCTTCCAACGTTGCATTTATTCCTATAGAAGGAAATGCTGATTATTTTTTCTACGATGTGATTGCTCCTAACTTAGGATTTAGATTATTAGATAAAAAAGAATTAGATTTAAGTAAATCAAGAAACTTAGTATTCACTAGAAATCCAGAAAAGAGATTTAGTTTAGGATATAAGAAACCTCAGATAGAATACTTTGATATCAACAATGTACATCAAACTATTGATATAGATAATGTGCCAACAAATGGTTTACACGTTGGTACAGATTGGGGCTATGGTAAGACAGAAGGATTTCCTGAAAGAGAACTGACAAGAGATATATGGGTGTTGTTTGAAAAGTATTATGATTACAAAGATATTCCTAATGTAATAATGACACCTGAAGAAAAAGAATTGTACAAAAGAGATTTCTTATTTTATTATAATAAAGGGTCTTGGAGATTTAGAAAAGCAAACAATCAAGATAATATGTCAATGAATTTTAAAGAATATATGAAAAATTTCAATATTGAATTTAAGGACAAATTAAAAAAGATATCTGCTACAAAGCATTCTGACTATTTTAAAGGCAGTTTGAAAGAAGGGTATTGGTTAAATCATCAAATGATAATGGATAATATTGGATTATGTTTTGCTCCTAAAGATATTAGTATTTTAGATATAGGTACGCACTTTGGTTTCATACCTCACTTCTTAAAACAACATGGTTTTACTAATGTAGATTCATGTAACTCATATACCGAAGCAGGTGACTCGTTGCCTGAGTTGAAAAAGATATGGAAAATAATGGATTTAGACCCATTTCATTTGCATATCAATACAAAAAAACGCTTTGAATTAGACAAGAAATATGATATTATATTCATTACTATGTCAAATGTATTTTGGAGATCCGATAAAATTATAAGATTACACAAAGGAAGTGTAAATCAAGCATGGGAAATAGTTGATGAGAACGGAGAAAAGAATACATTTTTTAGTCCATATGAAGTTGCTGATTTAGATTTCTTTCTTAAAAATATTACAGAGTGTTTAACACCAGGAGGTATTGCAGTTGTGCAACCTTATCCTTATGTATATAATAACTTTGATGGATTCGAAGATGAGAAAAGTATGTTACAGTTTTATCAAAATTCAGAAATAGGACATGAATATCCTAAGTCTACTGAACATAATCCAAATAAAAAACTGAACGATTACTTTATTGTGCAAAGAGATGTAAACAGAGATGACGAAGGACCACTATGGTAAAATATTATATAGCAGGAGATAGAGGACTTGTAGGTACTTGGTATAAGAAAAAGTATCCTGATGCATTAGGAGGCAACACACAAACTGCTAATTATAGTTCACGTATCTCAACTAAACAAGATTTACAATTACACAAACCTACACACGTTATTATAAATGCGGCCACAGTAGGTGGTCTACAAGAAGACATGGATAAAAGTTTTGAGTTAATGATTAAAAACTTAACAATACAAAATAACTTATTTGATGCTTGTAGATTTATTAGAACTGATAGAGTGTTACTACAAGGTAGTACTTGTAGCTATCCAGAAGTAGGTGAACAACCTTATAAAGAAACACAACTTATGCAAGGTGAACCTTACCCTGTATATTTTCCAACTGCATTGCCTAAACTAATGGGAATGTATCAATGTAGAGCAAGTAACGAAAAGTACGATACACATTGGCGTACTGCGATAAACACTAATATGTTTGGTCCACATGATAGGACAGGAGAACATGCACATGTTATAGGTGCATTAATGCAAAAGTTTGTAGATGCATGTAAGAATAATACAAACGAAATTGAAATATGGGGATCCGGTAATCAGAGTAGAGATATATTATATATTGAAGATGCCGTAGATGCTATGGATATTATTTTGAATAATGACAAATATGATACAGTAAATGTATCAAGTGGTTATGAAATATCTATCAGAGAAATTGCAGAACTGTTAATCAAAGTAAGTGGATATAAAGGCAACCTATGGTTTAATACAGATAGACCAGAAGGTATAAAGAATAGAGCGATTGATAACACAAGACTAAAAGAATTAGGTTGGGAACCTAAGTTTAGTGTAGAAGATGCGTTTGCCAAAACATATGAGTGGTATTATAGTGAAGTATGATTTTGCATACATAGGTCCTAGTTGGGCAGTACAAAGCTATTCATCGGCTCTTGGTTTAGAAGATAAAATCAAAATCAATATAGGTGAAATGTTCTCAGAAGAATTTGGTTATGGACTTGGACACAAAAGAAAATTGTGGTTAGCCTGTATGAGTGTAAGTAACTTCTGGTGTGTTGAAGAAATACGTAGACATTTAAAAAGATACCCAAACATTCCAATCATATGGCTAACATGCGAACCATTGGGCGACTTATATTATAATTCTAAAAAACATGATATGTCATGGCCTTATTATCAAGAAGATGAAATACTTGATGATGGTTCTAGTGTAGAAGACTTTGTTGAAACATTATTATGTCAAGGTGATTGGTTAAAGTCACGTTCAAAATTATTTGATATGTCATTAAAGAGAATGAATGATTTAGGGCATCCTATAGGCATACTAGGAAGTCATTGTGATATATTTCCTGAACAAGTAGAGCAATATGAAAACTTAACAGTTATAGAACCAAGTTGGCAAAAACATATAGCAGAAAGATGTGGTATAAAGCCTTTACAAAATTATATAGGTGCAGATTTCTATCATCAAACTGTAAAGATATTTTTGAAAGATAAAGAAGTTATAAAACATATGAATGAAAATAATATCGATAAACATATGCACGATCCTAAGAAAAGTGGAAAGCTAATGGATATTATTATGAGTAGAAAGAAAATTGATTGGGAAAGTAAAATTGATAGTGACTTGATAAATACAGTATACGATGTTTACAATCATTGGGAACGTTTTGAAGAACAAAAACTCTTTAATTGGGTACATCCAAATAGACAAGGAAACAAAATATTTTACGATAAAGTGAAATACAAGATAAAAGAATTTATAGATGATAACAAAAAATAGCCATATGAATCCCGTATACGGAAAAGAAGAAGTAGAAAGTGTAACTGACTACATCAATTCTGGCGGCTGGATTATGGAACATACAAAGACCAGAGAACTAGAATCTTTAATTTGTAAGTTTACTGGTGCCAAGTATGCACATATGGTTACAAGTGCTACTACAGGTCTCCTGTGTGCGTCTATGGTAGCTAAAATCAAGCCAGGAGAGAAGTTTGCCGTTAGTGCATATACTCAGGCCGCTACATGTAATGGTGCAATACTTATGGGAGGTATCCCTGTAATTGTAGATGTGGATCCAGTAAGTTTCTGTATTGATTTTGATAAGATACCAAATAATTGTAGAGTAATATTTGTTTCTGCAATAAATGGAAGATATCCAGAAAACGTTGAACAAAGAATTAAAACATTAAGAGAACAAGGTAAAATTGTAATCGAAGATTCTGCACAAGCATTAGGTAGTAAAACTATTAATGATACTCATTGTGGAACAATCGGAGACATGGGAATATTCAGCTTTGGTGCTCCTAAAATTATTACAACAGGTCAAGGTGGTTGTATAGTTACTAATGATGAAAAGATAAGCAAAGAAATACATGCAATAAAAAACTTTGGTAGAACTGTAAGTGTTGGTGAAGTTTATAATGTAATGGGTTCTAACTTTAAGTTTACAGATTTACAAGCATCATTTGGTGTAGCACAAATGAAAAAATTACCGTTTGTTGTATTACACAAAAAACAATTATTTCGTTGGTATAAAAAATACTTAAAAAATGTTGCAGAGTTTATTCAAACAAACTTAGACTATGTAACACCTACATATCCTGAAATATTAGTTAGTAAACGTGATGAACTTGCAATAGAATTACGTCAAGAAGGTATAGGTTGTCGTGCAGTTTATGATAGCTTATGTAATCAGCCTTTTCATAAGAAGTGGAAAACATCAACACCAGTTGCTAATGAGTTAGGTAAAAGAGGCTTGCATCTTCCTGCTCAATTTGATTTACGTGAAAATGATGTTAAAAAGATTTGTGATATCGTAAAAAATCACGCCGCTTGATAAAGTTTAACTAAACTATCAATACCATCTTCAAGAGACTCGGTAGCTTGAAAACCGATATTTCTAATCTTTGTATAGTCAACAAAGTAATCTCTACCGTCTTTATCATGAGATAGTTTGTCATTAATAATGAGTTCATAATCTACTTTTTGTTTAATAATATTAGCTATATCTAATTTTGTGTGATTAAGATTTTCATCACCTACATTCCATTTCTGTCCTTTCATAACATCATACTTTTCTAACGCCCATCTAAATGAACGTGCTAAGTCATTAATACTTAGAAATGTACGTTTGAAATGTTTTTCAAATAAAACTAATTTCTTTTCTGCTATTGCCTTGTATGTAAAGTCATTAACAAGCAAGTCTTGTCGCAATCTATTACTAACACCAAATGCAGTTGCTGGTCTTAAAATTACTGCATCAGACCCTTCAAGATATCTTTCTCCTGCTAGTTTATATACACTATATGTACTGATAGGATTTGTTTCACATTCTTCATCACAAGTCTTACCAAGTTCACCATATACACTTCCTGTACTTGCATATATAAAAGGTTTACCTTTAGATGCATCGATAACTCTATTTGTTCCTTCAACGTTAACACGATATGCTAAATCAGGTTCTCTATCACATGATGGATAACCTACGATACCTGCTAGATGAATTACTGCATCAGCTTTATCAATTACTTTATCTACTTCTGGATCACATATATCCATTTTATGTAAATGAAATTCTTTTCTATCCAGTATGTTTAGTATAGGTTGTACTCCGTATTTCAACCAATCAATACAGATAACTTCATGTCCTCTGTTTAATAGTTGTTCACTTAGTCTACAACCCACATAACCTGCTCCGCCTGTTATAGCAATCTTCATTCTACCTTCTCCTTAAATAAGATATAGTCTTCCTTAAATGTTTCTTCTATAAGTTTCCAATCTTCTTCTTGAAAATCAAATTTCAAGTCCATACCAGGATTTGGATTTAATTTTAATTCTTTAATCATCATTAAATCAATAATACTATCAATATGATTATCTCCTGTATATTTTGGATTGTCTAAGTTTATGTAATATTTTATATTATAATTTTCTAAAAAACTATACTGAGTTCTAAGATGTGGATCAAGATTATGTTTATATAATTCTAAATTTACCACACTTGTTATTGGATTTCTTATTGATTCTAAAACTTTATTAATAGTCATATTTTGTAATCTAGAAGTAACTGATAATTGGCCTTTAATACGTAATACAGGATCTCTGATGAATGCATACCCTTCATAGGAATTATCTTTTAATTTTTCAAGTACATAATTATTTTTTTCAGAAATATTATGTGTAAACGTTGTAGAGCCATTCCTCCAAATTGGAACAAGAAATTTTTTATTTTCATGATTTATCCAAACTGTATCTTTCCAGATAGTATAGTCAGAATCAAATTTCTGTACGTCTTTAGAGTACATTAACTATTATCTCCGTGTACTACTCTTACTTCTGGCATTGCGAATATCATTCTACCACCATTACTTAAAAACTCTTTTTCTTTTTCAACAAACATATCTCTAAAACCAAAATTAGGTACAAAGAATATATCAGCATTTTCTCTGGCTTCTTCTTCACTTACAATAGGTATTTTTGTACCAACTGTATATCTTCCTATTTTATCAGGATGAATTTCAGCCGCTCCCTCAAATAATCCTTCAAGTTTCCATAACTGTAACATTGTATTTCCTTTTGTACTTGCTCCGTATACATATGCTTTCTTTCCTTGTTTTTTAGCATCTGATAAAACTGTACGTAATAATCTTCCGTTTGCATCTACATTATACATGAAAGTTTCTAAACTTGCAATATCTTCATCAAACTCCATACTGCCTTCATTTAATTTTCTAGCCCATAACTGATAACTTCCGCCTTGTATGTCGTTTCTTTTTACTTTAAATATTTCTAATCCATTCTGTTCATAAAGTTTTACAAGACTTTTATAGCTATAGTATTCTAAATGTTCATGACAAATATTACCCAAATCTTTCATTTCAAGCATAGGTACTAGTGTCATTAATTGAGCAATGAATATACCATCGTCACTTAAACTTTCATTCACACTATAAATGAATTTATTAGGATCATCTAAATCATAAAACATACCTATAGCAGTAATGAATTTAGCTTTTCTGCCGTCCATTAATTTATAATGCCACATATCATTTATAACTGCATCACATTCTTTAGACAACTTTCTAATTAAGTTTGGTGCTGGTTCACAACCTATTCTATATCTATCGTGTTTTATTCCACTTAACAACGTACCATCGTTTGCACCAATGTCTAATACTATATCTCCTGGTTCTGTGTTTTCGTTGCCGTACTCTGCGATTTCTAATAGATTATCTTTCAGCTTTTTGTTTAGGCCGCTTTCATACCAATAGTGTTCACCATACAATATCTTTGGATCAACTGTATGTCTCATTTGAACTAGCTGACAATGTTCACATTGGTCTAGTATCATAGGCGCACTACCACGTGTAAATTCAGGATCTTCTGGAAAATCGTTTATATGTATTGAACCAAAATCTGCAATAAATTTTATTGGTCCACCACAAACTCTACATTCTTTTCTCTCGTTAAGAATTATTTTACTTGATTTTCTAAACATTATCTACTCTTGTCAAAGGTTCATCACAATCATTCCATTTCTTTGTAATGAGTGCAATAGCTTTTGAGTCGGCTGTTGGATAAAATGTATGAGGTGTATACTTTGGAATAAAGATACAATCTCCTGATGCTACAGGTGTAACTAATTCTTTACCATCTTCTGATAGTTCTGTATATACACCTTCGCCTTCTACAAACATAATATATTCATCAAACTCTTTATGATAATGATGTCCTCTAACAGAACCTTTTAGAGTAACAATATAACTCCACTCTTTTATATCCTCTGTTTGGGGATAGTAAGTGCTTATTATACCTCTGCCGTCTTTTACTGTTATTGGATTTATGTCAGGATCTAATTTAATTATTTTCTTCATAAAGTCTCTTTTTATTAACTACATACTTTATTTATGCATATAAAAAAAGCCCCATTCCTGGGGCTTTCAATTTTATTATATTGTGTTGTATGTTTACTTCATCCAGTATACAAACTCTGACATATCGTCTGGCTTAACAATATCAAAGTTCAAGTTACCTTTATTGATGAAAAACAGATTAGCACTTCTGAGGTCTTGTCTCATTGAAGAACACATTGCATCCATTAGACCATCACTGTTAACATCGATAAGAATACTTTCGTTACAGTATGTATTCCATGGGTGAGAGTGTTCATCATTTACCATTGAACCCCATGTCTTAGGATTCTGCCATTCAGCTAACGGCTTAAGAACAGTATTCACATCCTTGATTTTGAATTTACCGTTACCAGTGTTTTCATAAACAACCCATGCAGAACCTGTGTAGTAAGGACCTACTGCACTCATTACAACATCGACATCACCATCATTATCGAAATCAAATGAAGTCATTTCTGCTACAGTTGAGAATGCAAACTTGCCGTCCATTGCAGGCTTTAGTCTTTGTGCTTTTTTGAATTTACCTTTACCGTTACCGAACAATACTACTGTTTTTTGTCTACTCTTATCTGACCACGTTTGTGGAGAATATTTTTGATATGTAGGATTGTAATGGTTATGTGATACAATTACGTCTAGATTACCATCGTTGTTGTAGTCACCAACTGTAAGTGAAAGACCTGCATTTTTGTTACAAATCTTAGATTTGAAATTACCGTTACCATCATTGAAGTGACATACTAAACCTCCAAAATGAGTTGTGAGAACATCGATGTCTCCATCGTTATCAATATCACCTGCATCAGCACCGTGAGAAAATCCCATGTATAAGTTATACTTCTTGTCAACTTTCCAACCTGTGTGCTTACCCTGAACCCAACTTTTCTTTCCATTTGAAATCAACACATGATTAGGACTTTCATAACTATGTTTACCATTTTTATGTTGTACAGATGCATTAGGGTGAAAGAAATCATCGATACCGTCACCATTGAAATCTTCAATAATCATTCTCTGCAAACTACTTGCATAACCATTATTTGCTGAATCACCAAAGTCCATAACTTTGTCATTATTCATTTTGAAGAAGTGAAAAGTAGAATCAATACTGTAAGGAATTACAGGATTGTAAAGTGCATTACCAGTTGCACACCCTTGTCTACCTAATGATTGTGTGTAGTTACCCGAAGTACCACCAGTACCACATCTGTGTCCTATACCAAATGCAACATAATCTAAATCACCGTCACCATCCCAATCACCAAATGCTTGACCTGATTTATAAAAAATTCCTTTATCAGAATTGATATTTGCACCGAACCATATATTACTTGGTAGTACATACATACCAATCTTGTTTTTAAATGTTTCATCAATATAATGCCCTGATAGTGTAAGACCTAATTGATTTGCTTTTTCTTCAACTGATAATGACATGTTTCCTGCATCAGTTGTAAGAAGTGCGACCTCATTACCGTCAATCTTACCATCAAAAGTCATACCTTTATCAGCATAATAATTCGTGATAGCATTAGTAGTCTTTGTACCAACAACACCATCTATTGGTCCTGCATTGTAGCCTAGACTATTAAGCATTTTTTGACTTGCCAGTACATCTTGTGAAGCAGTAGCCATAGAGCCAACTGCAACAGTAAGAACCGTAGTAGCCAACAGTTTTTTAATATTCATTAGAATACCTCTCTCTTTCATTTGATTATGTATATAATATAACACAAATGATAGATTTGTCAAGTTTTTGAGGGTTTATTTTCGCTGAATATCTTCTTCTTCACATTTATCACCATATTGTACTTCTAATATATGTGCTGGTTTTTTACCAATATTACTAGTTTTATGCCATATTTCTTGGGGTATTGTAAATGTATCGTGGGTTGTAAGATATAGGGATTCTTTATGGTCTGCAAATTCTAGTTCTATCATGATATCTCCTTCTAGAATATA
>MDTG01176600.1_pt1 | contig 14840 bp, 13 predicted proteins | sample 811421 | NCBI WGS metagenome assembly MDTG01 (sample SAMN05326645, study PRJNA326480) | marine metagenome | isolation source: seawater | place: Pacific Ocean: South East | collected 2011
GCATACAAGAAAAGTCATAAGGTTTTAGACATTCGAAAAAAGAGGAAATAGAAGATAACTTTATATTTGAATCTATCCATAAATTTTCGTTAAATTCCTCTAGATAAAGATGTGGCAATATTTTAAAAAACTTACCAATAAATCTCGGATCATCTCCAGTCCATATCACATTAATAGTGAACATGTTGGAAGGTAGATTATCTAGCGCTGGATAATCAATGAAATTTAAGAAGATTAGTTCTTTGTTGCATGCTGCAGATTCGATGAAAGCCTCTTGACCAGAATAATTTCCTATATCAGCTGTTACAACAATTTTAGGAGATTTTACTTCCAACAACTCGCTTGGCATTACAAAATTCACTGCGTGACTTACATCACGAAAAGTTGAAGCCATTTTAATTCGAACGCCACCACTTAGGTTTTCGCGTGAATATGCAATTTTATTTTCTAACATTTACAAAAAACATCAAAAAAAGAAGTGAAGTCTGAGGCTGACTAATCACACCAATCATAAAAGAGAAAGGAATACTAAAAATACAACATATCCTTAATATTTCACCAGATAGATCTGTAACCTTCCTAAAGAGGGATGCCAACATAACCAAATAAACAATAATCCCAAAAACTCCAAAATTTACCAATATCCATATAAAATCGTTATCAAAGGTATTTGATATAGAAGACATAACAGACTTGTCTAATCCAAATAAAATTGATGAAACACTATCAACTTGAAGACCTAGGTAGGCCTCCCATAGATCAAACCTCGCAGATAAAGAAGTAATGCCTATTACTCCACCAGATTCATAAATATTACTTAGTTGTCTAATAAAATAAAAACTAGAAGCAATATCTTCGAAAAAATAAAAAAATATTTGAGATAACACAATCAAGAAAAATAAGCTTTTCATAAAACTCACCAAAGAAATATTTTTGATATAAAAAAACAAGATTGTAAGGCTCGGTATTAAAAGTATCATTCCAGTTCTTGACTGCGCCATCACAAGTGAAACAAAAGCTAGCATAAATAATATCAGTGAAAGATTTCGTTTAAAGTTATAAAGATAACAACAAAAAAAATAAATACATGTAACATAAGAGAAATATGAATTTACACTTACATTGTGAAATAGCCCAGCCACTCTTCCATAAGTCTCTTCAAGATTTTTTACATTAAGTATGCTCGATATATTTCTCCCGATTTCAGAATCTGAAAAGAGAATTAAAGAAACACTAACGTTTAAAAAAATTAGACTTGCTAACAATGTGTATATTTCTTTAAAACTAAGCCCCTTCAAATAAAATAAAGCAACCAAAACAGAAGAAACCCTTATTATATTAGCGAAGCTATCGACGCCATAAAAAAGAAATAACTTAGGGATATGCAATAAAACAAGAATTAGTCCGATAAGAAGACAGGAATAAAATACGTACTTACTCTTTATCTTGTCAAGCCTAATCAAAGAAATACTAGCTTCGAATAAGAACCTTAGCGAAAAACTAGTAGCTGGAAAAATATATATGAGAAGTAGAAATATGTGTCGAAATACTATCAAAGAAATGCCTTATAGATGCGATATGAGTCGCGCCAAATTTTAAACCTAGATCTTGCAACAATTTTAGTCGTTGCAGACTTAGATAGGTGAATAACTTCGAGAGCAGGGACATAGTAAATTTCCCCACCATTAACATGAACCCAATTTGCTATAATTGCCTCTTCGCCCCACAAGAAAACATCTGGAGTATCGAAATCGAAATCTAAAAATAAACCGGCATTAAAAATCATAATCGATCCGTGTGCCCAATGAATTTTCTGAGATACTTTTTCAGAAGTCTTTCTTTGCAGATTTTTAAACGGCCTAAGGCACGCCTTTACCTTATTAATTAAAAAGTAGGTGGGATAAGACGAAAACTCTAGATTAACTAAGATTTTACGAACCAAGCTATAAGGTCGTGTTAGATTTGGATTTTGATCGACACCAGTCTCCGAATCGATTACGGATGGAGCAATCATATCGTATCTTTTTAGCGTAGCAGCTTTAACATTTTCAATGAAATCGGCAGTTATCTTAATATCTGGATTTAATAAAACAACTTTTTGATTGCTCTTTAGCTCTATATGTTTGAGGCCTTTTTTTAACCCTGGTAAATATCCTACATTATCGCTTCCAACAATCTGATACCTATCTGACCGGATTTGTTCCATGGTACGAGAGTTATCTATAATAGTAAGAAAGCAATTATCAATCGATGTAACCTCTTCAATCAAAGATCTGACGAAATTATCTTGTTTAAAATTAACTGTAATAAAATGAATTTTTGTCAACATAATTACTTATTTAGCATTAAATTTACAAATAAAGCGAAGTAAATAAAGATGATCGAAATATCTAAACATTAAGTGGATTTCACAACAAATACGTTACATGAGGCACCGAGAAACTTAGATAGAAAACATCTTGAGGAAAGCGAAATACGCGGGCCCATCAGACTGGCACCAGAATAAAACAGGCCATTGGTAGACGTAAGGATGATTGAAAAAGCATTATTATGAAACTGTTTTATCCACCAGGCTTTGCGAAAAACAAAAATCTCTGTAAATATATTTGAAGCATGTTCTCCGTGTTTTTTCTTAAAGTGCCATAAGTAAATTAAATCAGCTATGCTCGTATAAAATCTCCAAGAGGGGGACGGCATGAGATGAATGCCTATACCGTCCTGTTTCGTAACACGCTTAAGCTCACTCATTATGTTTGGTAAATCTGCTATATGTTCAAGTACATTAGAAGAAATAACTACATCAAAAGTATCAGCATCAAAGGGGATTGTTACCCCATCATAAATAGAAACAATATCATGCTTGAACTGAGAATAGTTAGAGGTTTCCAAATCAATAGAATGTATGTCATATCCCTTCTCCCTCAATAACATAGCTTGTTTTCCTGTTCCTCCCCCAACCTCCAAAACTTTTATTTGTTTACTTTTCGGAAAATAAGACTCAATTTTTTTAAGCTCATAGGATCGAATCTCATTTAAAAAGTTTACGTCAAATCCATAAAATATTCGACGGAAGTATCTCCTTAGAAGCTTTATAAACGATAACACTTTAATCTCCTTTTAATTTTACTAACCATACAAATAATGCTCAAGATAGCGAGTCTCATATTGTTACGCTAACAGTGTTCTATACAGGCTTATATAGGATGAAACAACGCTTCTAATATTGTAATACTTTATAAGCTGGTCTCTATCATATGCAATGTCTTTTTTCGGTACATCCATAAGTTGAATTAGTGCAGAACACCAATCGCTCTCTCGATCAGAGTCAACATATTTGACAATAGACTTAGAATGCCTAAATAATGATTTATTTTCAGGAAGATCTGTTACTAGGCAAGCTTTACCACGAACAATAGATTCAAGAAGGGTATTTGACATCCCCTCAGCTAGCGATGGAAGGACAATAAAGCTTACAGAATCATAAATAGCCTCTATATCAAAAACCTCACCATGAAAGATTAGATTTTCAATACCTCGAGAGCTTACCTCTTCCTCAAGTTTCGATCGCAGGGAGCCGTCACCAAATAAATGGAACTTAGCTTCAGGGAAATTCTGCGCTAATCCGATCATAATTGAGGGACGTTTGACTGCCTCTAGCCTCCCAACAAAGCCGATACTAGGCGAGATCGGAGATTGGAGGACCGGATCACTAACTGCAACTCCATTGGGTATAATCTTAATCCGATCAGATGAAACTCCATTTATCTCTAGTGCACGTGCTATTGGTTCGGACAATGCTACGAATTGAGATTTGGAGTGAAGAATATACTTCAGCATAATTCCGCCAAACAGTCTTTCTTTCATAGTAAAAAAATCAAATTTACTACCAGAATTCGCAATTTTAATTACGACAGGCCGCTTTGTTACGGACCCCACTAGGGCAACAAAAAAGGCAAGGACATTACACTGGTGTACATGAAATACGTCGAAGTTTTTGCGTGCTCTAAAAAGCGCTATGGAAATAGCAAAAGCTGAAAGTTCTTTTGATGCAAATCCCGATGCTTTCCAAAATCGAAGGACAGGTATTTTTGAATCATCAATAGTAATGTCATCGTTTCCGTATTTTCTAGTGAAAATTGTGACTTCTATGTCCTCTTTTGATAAATTTCGAACAAGCAGTCTAGCTTGATTCTCGGCCCCACCAATCTGCGGAGAAAAACCAAGAATGGCGTGGGCTACCCTAATCACTTAGTTGCTATCACAATTAAGAAGCAGTATCTATTCAAGGTAGAGGTCCCCAACCCCGATAGTCAGGACCTTGCGCTCTCCGGTATTAGCTTCAAGCTGTCGTAGATAGTTAAGCCTACCAGTATAAGAAGTAAAAGCTTTTATGCCAGTAGTTTGCCAGTAGTCCCAAATTTTATCTTGCGAAGCTTGATCCATCATCACACTCCCATATTTATAAATTTAATTTTCTCGGAGTTACATTATAAAGGCAATAAGAAATCAATGAAGTCTCAATTGCAATATGCAGTAGAAAGACCAATTCCGGCGGAAGCCTAAAAAAACCGAACACGCTGACTGGAATAATAATTAGGAAAAAAGCTTTGTTTCTATATTGAGTATAAAGCCGATTCTCAAAAAAGACTTTTATGATTAGGAAATTGGATGTCGCACCTACGAAGGAGAACAGAGCAACTAACATAATGAGCTCACTCAAAGACTCAAAAGATCCATAAAGTTTTTGGTTAAAAAAATAAAATATTACAATAGAGCAAACCGTTGCAATTACTACACTCCCCAGAACACTGATTAAAACATTTAAGATCGAACGCCCAATGCTTTTCTTGTAGAAGAAAACTTGATTAACCACTACACCAAATGACTTTCCAAAATTGCTTATTCTTAAAACGATTGAGTACATCGCCACGAAAAGTTCTGATTGGAAACCAACTATAATCGGAATGACATTAACATACAGACCGGGTAATTGGGCTACAGTGAACATTTCAAAACCTTCCTTGATAATTATCCTACACTTACTAATGTTAGGTTTTAACCATTCTTCAAAAAGCTCTCTTATAGAAACGAGCATCCATCCAGATGAAGGCACAAGAATGCAAGCGGCCAAAAATTTTATTTTTGTCAGACTATTTGCTTGTATCTCAATCCACAAATAAATCAAACCAATAACTAGAAAGATTACTACAAGAAATACTGGTTTTTGGTATCTATCTTTGGCTTGAAAGTAAGGCATTGTGTCAAATGAATATACAAAAAAAGATAAAATGATTAATTCTAAATATTCTGGATAGCCGAATATAAAGTAAATTATCAAAATGCAAATACTTGCTGCTGACGCTAAAAGAAACTTTGCACTTAAGAACTCTGCGAATGAAATATTATGATCCTTAATTAAGTCTCTGATTTTATAGTCAAAACCAAATGAGATTATTCTTGTACATAATGCAAAAATAGAAACTACTACCACAATTGATCCATAAACTTCTAAAGAGAAATTGGATATACCAATGGTAAAGACAATCAAGGAATATAGAGCTAAAAATCCCCTTATCCCAAAAAGTAAGAGTACAGATTTAATCAACTAAAATTCTCATTAAATATATTATGAAACATTTTGCACTTTATTGTTTTTATAACGTAAAGCTCTTGTCAAAAAAACTCAAATATTAAATAAAAAAGTTTTAAAAATTTGCACTTAAATAAATTTTAGGAATAAATAGATTTTGCTAAAAAATTTTATTTTTTACTAAATGGAACAATATTTTGTTGAGTTACTAAAAATGAATTACCGAAACTTTTAAAAAGAGGCAGATCACTCACGCAATCTGAGAAAAAATAAGAATTTTCATAGTCAATTTTTTGGTTTATAAAAGCCTCTTTTAAACGTTTTAATTTAACGTCGCCAAAACAATCTTGCTGAGTTAAACGTCCTGTAAAGATGGAGTTTATATAATGAAAGTCGTTAGCTATGACCATGTCAGCCTTAAGCTTATTATTATGAGCCTTTATATAAACTGAATAACCTGCAGAGAGGATAATCAATTTGTAGCCTTCTTGTTTAAGTTTTTTCATAAATTCTAGGACATTTCTATTCTCTTCTGACTCTAAACGCTCGCTAGCATAAAATTTTGCAAACTTTTCGATGGACTCTAGACTTTGGCCAGATAGAAGTCGTAAAAGCAGAGCTTTTCGTCTTGGTTTGAAGATACGTAAATAAGAAATAAAGTATGCAATTGTCTTTACTATGATACCTTTATTTTGATGGATATATGAATTAAGAAAATCATTCCCTGTCTGAATATTAACCAATGTTTCGCAGTAATCAAAAACTGCTATTTTAACTTTCATAATCGACGATAGTTTTTACTACCTTTTTCATCTCAATTACTGCCGCAGAAGAGATTCGCAGATAACCCTTCAATCCAGGAAAACTGTCTCGAGACCTGACTAAGATTTTTTTATCTTTCATGTAGTTCATTAATCCTTTTGGATTCCTGCTTTTTAATAAAAAGAAATTTCCTTCCCCATTAATAACTTCTAAACCTTCTTTGTTGAGAGCATCACAAGCGTAATTTCTTCCGGCTATCAGTTCTTGGATATTTTTGTTCATATCCTCAATGGTGTTTAGGGTCTCTTGCGCAGCAATTAAGCCAAGAACATTTACATCTTTAACATTTAAAACTTTTGAAAATATTTCATCGTAGTTCTCCGGATATATTAAAAACCCAATACGCAGCCCAGCTAAAGCTAATCCTTTCGAAAATGTTCTTATGATAATAATGTTGGTGAAGTTAGTGACAAGAGGTGAACAAGTTTTTTGAATTGCAAATTCAATATAAGCTTCGTCTATTACGAATAAAACATTAGGATAGCGACTTACCAATCGATTTAAATCTTCGATGGACCATAAAAAGCCAGTTGGATTATTTGGATTACTAATATAGATAATTTTTTCGTTTCCGTAAATTTGAGAACATAATTCATCAAATGTAGGTCTAAATATATCCTTGAAGTTAAATTTTCTAAGATTGGCCCCTGATATTTCAAAATTTAATCGAGCTTGGTCATAAGTAGGCTCAACTAAACCAATTGGTGTTCCTTCTCGAACAAATATCTTACATAAAAATTCAAGAGCGCTATCCGAGCCTGGAAATATCTCTACATTTCTGAAGTCTACCGAGCAATATTTCGCAATAGTTTCCTTAAGTTTTTTCTTGTTTACGGGAGGATACCAATTTAAAGCATTACGTTTTTTAATGGTTTCTATCAAAACTTTTCTTACTTTATCATTTACCTCTAAAGCGCTTTCATTCCAATCAAGCTTGAGTGTATCAAATGGATCTATATCAAAATTAGATGCTGGCTTATAAGGAGCGATATTGGATATATTTCTAGCGGGTGGAATTCCCTTCTTATTAAAATAATTTTCATGACGTGACACTTCTGAAAAGGTATGCCTAAACTTACCATTACTCAAGTGTGAAATTTTACCAACAACCTCAGTACTAAGTGGTAAATCCGGAACATAGGACTTTAAATCCTTTGTCATCGCATCAATATCTACGTGTCCACAGGTTTCGATCTTTACTTGAATTGAAAAATCTTTTAACTGCTTAACTTGAAACTTAGAAACATTCTTTTTATCTCTAAAATAGACATGCCAGATATGAGAAGTTAACAAACTTCCATCTTTGAGAATAAAAAAATCATTGGACCGACCATCAATTTCATTTAATTCTGGTAATTTTGTTTTACTTAAAAGATCCAAGTCTTTAGATATTGAAGAAATTACATCCCCCACTTTATAACGAATAAAAGGCATTGCCGAATTTGTAAAATCTGTAATTACAAGATCATTTACCTTGTCACTTCCAGATAAAGCTATAGTCTCATGGAACAGTCGATCAGCCATAACTCTCATTGAACCATCATCGCACTCGTGTGCCATGAGTCCAATCTCTGTGCCGCCATAACGATTAAAAACTTTTGTGTTAAACGCAATTTCAATTTGTTTTCTAGCAGCGGTCGATAGATATTCTGCTCCTGTCACAACCGAATGAACATTCATTTTCTGGCCTGTTCTAAGAGCAAATTCAGCAATTATTGTAAGTGCACTAACATATCCGTCTACAACTTTAATTTTACTGTTGTTAATTTTATCGACAAACTCTTGAAGCTTTGTATCATCAATAAAATTATCATCAACTTTATGAAGTTGATAAAAAGGTATTTCAGTCTTTCGAGCTAAAAGATAATCCAATGTGCGAGACTTGAAAGAGGTAGAGCCACCCCTCCATATTCGTAGCCATCTTGTGCCCAAATATTTACCATACCACTCCTCCGAACGCATTTTGCAGGCTTTTCTTATTTTTTCCCCATCCTGGTCTATAGGGAAGATAAATGGTTCTCCTGTTGATCCTGAAGTGGAGTGCCACAAAACATCTTCAGGTAGATTGAATTTTTTTTCTTCTAGTCCTTTTTTTAGCTCCTCTTTAGATACTAGTGGAAATTTTTTTATATCCTGAATACATTGAAAGTCTTTTGGGCTAATATTTTTAGAATCATATAATTCTCGGTAAAAATCATGTTGTTCATATGCACAAGTAATTACTTTTTTCATCATTTTAAACTGATATTTTTCTAATTCATCTATATCCCAAAATTGAGATTTTTTGAATTTTAGATAGTGTTTGTATACGTCAGGATTTATTATTTTTAACTTTAAGGAATAAACCGAGTTCATGAAATCGTCAAAAGATTTGATTTTCATATGTTGTACCTATTATGAATAATCATGGTATTTTAAAAACCAATCGACAAACTTGTTCACACCTGTTTCTACTGGCGTAGTTGGCTTGTAACCAACTGCTCTCATAAGAATAGATGTATCTGCGTAAGTATCCTCTACATCGCCCGGTTGAATAGGCAAAAACTCTTTCTCGGTCGTCTTACCTAATGATTTTTCTAGACATTTAATAAAATACATAAGTTCCACGGGTTTACTATTGCCGATATTGTATAACCGCCAAGGGGCCTTTGAAGAAGATGGGTCTGGAGATAACCCAGACCATTTTGGATTCGACGACGGGATCACGTCTAATGTCCTAATAACTCCCTGAACAATGTCATCAATATATGTGAAGTCTCTTTGATGTTTGCCGTTATTGAAAATCTTGAGTGGTTTTCCCTCCATAATTGACTTAGCAAATAAGAAAGGAGACATATCGGGCCGACCCCAAGGCCCATATACCGTAAAAAACCTTAGTCCAGTGGTCGGTAACTGATATAAATGACTATAGGTATGAGCCATAGATTCATTTGCCTTTTTGCTAGCAGCATAAAATGATAATGGGTGATCTACTTGATCTTCCTCAGAAAATGGAGTCTTTTCATTTGCTCCGTATACGGAACTAGATGACGCATACAACAAATGCTCAATTTTGTTATATCGACAACACTCAAGAATATTCAGGAATCCGTTTATATTTGATTCAACGTAAGCTCTTGGATTCTCAATGGAATAACGAACTCCAGCTTGAGCGGCTAAATGAACTACTCTATCAAATTTTTCTAATTCAAAAAGGAGAGATAGATTTTTGTAATCTGAAATATTAATTTTTTTAAATCGAAATGTCTTAATAGGCTCTAACTCAGTAAGACGATCATTTTTAAGGCTAACATTGTAGTAATCATTAAGATTATCAATTCCTGTAACGGTATGACCTTGATTAGCAAGCCATTTGCTAACATAAAAACCTATAAATCCGGCAGCGCCTGTTACTAATATTCTCATGATTTAGGCTTAATACTTAATGAATCCGCTCGCCCTACGGCATAGTACTTTAAACCAGATTTTTGGATTTTTACCGGATCAAATAAATTACGTCCATCAACGACAATAGGTGACTTAAGTTCTTTTTTCAACCAATCTAAATCAATAGTCCTGAAACTATTCCACTCTGTGCAAATTACAAGAGCGTCCGCTCCTTGAACGGCAGATTCGATACTATCAACAAGTTTAAGATCTGGTCGAATACCAAAAATACGCTCAGCTTCAGCTAAGGCCTTTGGATCGTAAGCTTGGATGAATGATTTATGATCAAACAGTGATTGAATTAGATTAAGACTTGGCGCTTCACGCATGTCATCAGTATTAGGCTTGAAACTTAGGCCTAATATAGCAATAGTCTTATGCTCCAAGTCATTGCCCAAGGCAGAACTAAGTTTATTAAATAATATTTTTTTTTGTTGATCATTTACTGTTTCTACTGCATCTATAAGCTTGGAGTCATAATCAACCTCTCCGGCGCTTTTAATCAAGGCTTTGACATCTTTAGGAAAACAGGAGCCTCCATAACCACAACCGGGATAAATAAATTGGTATCCTATACGCGGATCAGAGCCAATTCCTATTCGTACATTTTCGATATCAGCTCCTAAACGCTCAGCTATGTTAGATAATTCGTTCATGAAACTAATTTTAGTTGCTAACATAGCATTTGCAGCATATTTAGTCAGTTCCGCTGATCGAGCATCCATGAAAATTATCTTATCGTGATTGCGATTATAAGGCCCATAGCATTCTTTTATTGCAGATTTTACCCATTTAGAGGTTGTCCCGACTATGATACGGTCAGCTCTAACAAAATCTTCAATAGCGGAGCCCTCCTTCAAAAACTCAGGATTAGATGCTACTTCAAAAGAAATATTTTCATTTCTATTTGCTAAAATTTTGCTAACTCTAGCTTTTATCTTATCCGCTGTCCCAACAGGAACAGTTGACTTATTTATTATAATTTTAGATTCTTCCATCGATTGAGAGATCGTCTCAGCTACAGAAAGAACATAAGATAAGTCTGCTGAACCGTCCTCGTCTGGTGGAGTGCCTACTGCAATAAAAAGGAGTTCCCCATGATCGACCGCAAATTTAGAATCCGTTGTAAAATCTAGATAACCTAAAGAGTGATTTTTTAAAACTAACTTATCAAGTCCTGGCTCAAAGATTGGAATAATACCTTTTTTTAAGTTTTCAATTTTTTCTTGATTTATATCTACACAAATAACGTTGTGTCCAACATCCGACAAACATGCTCCTGTTACCAGACCAACGTATCCCGTACCAAAGATTGAAATGTTCAATTCCAAATACCTCTTGTATCAATCAATTTTGCTTCTTTTTTAATCTTAATTTTTGTATTCCTAAACTCACTGTGATCCACTAACAAAACGTGTATCTGAGCAGATGAAGCGCCTGACCTATCATTTAAAATTGCAGATTTAAATAATTTATTTGGTAATTTGGAAATATATGGCTCAATTAGATGAACTTTTCCTTTGTGCATTGAAACTACTTTTTCAGCTATTTTAAGTGCAGGACTTTCTCTAAGATCATCAATGTCTGGTTTAAAAGTTAGACCATAGCATGCAATCACCATCTCTTCAGAGGTCATATTAGAGTTTTCCTGCAAAAATTGTCCAATTGCTTCTTTAATTTTGCTTAATACCCAGTCTGGTTTAAAATCGTTGATTTCTCTTGCAGTACGGATCAGCTTGGCATGATCTGGACTTTCGCTCACAATAAACCAAGGATCGATAGCAATGCAATGGCCTCCGACACCTGGACCAGGAAGCAAAACATTTACTCTTGGATGACGATTGGCAATTGAAACTAGCTCCCATACATCGATATTTAGCTCATCACATACAATAGATAATTCATTAGCAAACGCGATATTAACATCTCTGAAACTATTCTCAGTAAGCTTTGACATTTCCGCTGTCCTGCAATTAGTTAGTATAAATTCTCCTTTTACAAATATCTTATAAAGTTTTTCAGCCAACTCTCCGCATTTAGCGGTCATTCCGCCTATAACTCTGTCATTAGTTATTAACTCTTTTAAAACTTTGCCAGGCAATACTCTTTCCGGGCAGTAAGCTATATGCACATCTGAATCTTCTCCACTACTTTGAGGAAAACTCAAGTCTGGCCTAGCCTCCGCCAACCAATTAGCAATCTTTTCAGTTGTGCCTACCGGAGAAGTTGATTCTAGAATAACTGTATTTCCTGATTTTAAAACTGGAGCAATATCAAAACATGCTGTTTTAATATAACTAAGGTCTGGTTGTTTGGTTTCTTTCAAAAGTGGTGTTGGAACTGTTATCAAGAAAAAATCTGAGGTCTCAGGTATTGTGGTTGCTTTAAAAAATCCTTGATCAACTACCTGACTTACTAAGGAATCTAAGTCAGGCTCTAAGATATGAGTATGGCCTTTATTAATTGTATCCACTACATGTTGATTGACGTCCACTCCAATAACTTTAATTTTTTTAGATGCAAATACTGCCGCAGTTGGTAATCCAATATATCCCAAACCGATCACAGATATCTTTTTTGATTTCATGTTTTAACCTCTGATAATATTTTATTTTCAGATAAAAACTTGACGATACGTGCGCATGCGGTCCCATCTCCATATGGGTTGTGAGCTAGGCTCATCTCTTTATATTTAAAATCATTGAATAATAGATCCTCAATATTATGGCAAATACTTTCAATATTCGTTCCAACTAATTTCACTGTTCCTGCCTCAACTGCCTCAGGCCGCTCAGTAGTATCCCTCATTACAAGTACTGGTTTTCCCAAAGAAGGAGCCTCCTCTTGGACACCTCCAGAATCAGTTAAAATTATCTTTGCCCTTTCCATAAGGTAAACAAAAGGTAAATATTCCTGAGGGGAAATAAGATAAATATTATTCACGTCCTTTAGTAATCGATTAACTGGTTCTTTAACATTTGGATTTAAATGAACAGGGTAGATGATTTGACAATCTGGATGTTTAATAGCGACTCTACGAAGAGCTTCGCAAATGCGCTCAAAACCTTTACCAAAACTTTCTCGACGATGGCCTGTAACCAGTATCAAAGGCCTATTAGAATCCAGCATTGGGTATGTATTCGACAATTTCTGATTGAGACTAGAGTCAGCGTCAATCTTTTTTTTAACCCACAAAAGAGCATCAATAACTGTATTCCCTGTTACTATTATTTTTGAACCCTTAATATTTTCTTTAATAAGGTTATTTTTGGCTGCTTTGGTTGGAGCAAAATGCCAATCTGCTAGAACTGTTGTCAATTTTCGGTTCCCTTCCTCAGGCCAAGGAGAGAAAAGATTACCTGTGCGTAAACCAGCTTCAACATGCCCAATAGGTATTTTCAAATAGTAGGATGCCAAAGAAGCTGCAAAAGTAGTTGTTGTATCGCCATGGACAAGCACAATATCTGGTTTATAATTTTTTAATATCGAGGTAAGACCTTTTAAAATCTCAGCATTAATTCTAACCAAACCTTGTCTATCACTCATGATATTTAGGTCAAAGTCAGGGATTATCTCAAACAAATTCAGAACTTGATCAAGCATTTCTCGATGCTGTGCAGTTATACAAATCTTATATTCAAACGTTTTTTCGTTAGCTAGTGCTTTTATAAGAGGAGCCATTTTAATAGCCTCTGGTCGAGTTCCAAAAACTGCCAGTATTTTCATGAAATAAGCCTGCTTCTATAAATAAAGAATATAAATATGAAGTTATTGTATTCCAAATATTTTAGGATCATCAGCAATAATTTCCTTTAGGAATAATAATTTCTTATTGTTTCTCCTTATTTTTCTCTTCAAAAAAATAGTACTTAAATAAAACAAAAAGCACGCCTAGCAAACCGCCAAAAAACGTGAACAAAATCACAATAAGAGATCTATATGGTTCCGATTTTTGCTCCATTACCGAAGGCGGATAGATGTATTCAAAAACATAATCTTTATTTGCTTCAATTAAAGTCAACTTTTGGACTTCTTGCTGAAGAAGTGAAGCTGTAACCTGTTTTATTTCGGATAAACTAGTGCCTGAAATCTGTTTGTTAAGATAAATTGCGGCTTTTTCCGATTCAGATTTGTCTTTTTGTCTATAAAAAGCATTGACCTCTTTGACAATCATTTCAACCCATTTTTTTGCTAGAAAAGGAGATTGATGCTTAATAGATAAAATAATAAATCCAGTCTTTATATCTTCTTTTATGAAAAAGTGATCCTTCAAAAAAACTTCGAAGCTTTCTTGAGCACTTGGTATCAATTTTTTGGGATGGGAGAACTCTCTAACCCAAGTATTAGAGATACTGTTATATATACTATCGTCATAAATAATAATATTTTTTCTATCATCCCAAGACTCTACAGCCATAAGGTTGGGAAGAAAAATCTTTGGCATTAAATTATTTTCAAAAAAACTTAGAGAGCTCATTAGCTCTAATGCTTTTTTTGAATTACTATCAGTGTCTTCAGAAGGCAAAGTTATTCCAGCCAATCCTGCTAGGCCACTAAAATCATTTAAAGCACCGCCAATCAAAGAGGATTGCTCATCACTAGGAGCTAGCAAAGCTTCGGATTCGTATATATCGGACAAGAGAAGACTGTATATGATCCCAACTATAACGAAAAAAAAAGTGATATAACCAACAATCCGTTTGCCTTGGAATAGAACAATAAAAAGTTTTTGAAGATCTATTTCATCATCAAAATCATTTGTGCGATTTTTATTTTCTATTTCCTGCATTAAGTCTACCTTTGAATATCATATTTAAAATTATAGTTTTATTGAAATTTTTCATAAATAAATACTTTTATCATAGCTGTTATTTAAAACTCATAACAAGATAAAGATTTATTAAAATCTTTAAAATGGTACCCGGGGCCGGACTTGAACCGGCACGATATCACTATCGAGGGATTTTAAGTCCCTTGTGTCTACCAATTCCACCACCCGGGC
>MDTG01309017.1_pt1 | contig 14839 bp, 38 predicted proteins | sample 811421 | NCBI WGS metagenome assembly MDTG01 (sample SAMN05326645, study PRJNA326480) | marine metagenome | isolation source: seawater | place: Pacific Ocean: South East | collected 2011
ACGTAGGTCAGCTATAATCCTCCTTTTTGCTAGGTCTATGTGTGCTTCGTCTTCTTTTTTCTTCTTCGCCATATTATTCCTTTCAGCCATACTGCATCCATATTATCATCCCTATAAATATTATCACTAAGGCTAGCATAGTAAAATCATTAGGGTCTTTGTTATTCCAATAGCTCATATTCTTTTTCCTTAAAAATAAATTTCTTATTGCAGTAACCGCAGATAGCTTCACCATCTTTCAGTCTATAGTAGACCCTTGGGTGGTCATCTTCACACATAACTGCTTCTGTGTTTACGTACTCTACATTTTCATCCATATTCTACTACCTCACCAGTGTTCCACTTGTCTGCTTCCACTTGTGCTTCCTCCCTTGTGTCAAACAATTTAATGGGTGTGTCCACTGTCCACATAGCACCACACCCTGATTTTACATAGTCAGAGCCATCCTCTTCAAAAGGTTCAATCATTACTGCGTACTTCATTGCCATACTCCATCATTAGTTCTCCACTCCAAGCCTTCCCACTCTAGGTCATGCTCAATGTTTTTCCAAGCTAACTCGTACTCATAATCCCAACACGCAAACAAAGATTCTGTCGCATGAGTATTAACTATTTCGCACATATCATCAGCAGTCTTTTGAGCATAGTCATTCAAGCTAGGCTCATGGTCTAGCGGTAGTTCATTCTTGAATATCATCACTCCATTCCTCTCATTATGTGGGCGATTACATTTACAGTCCAACCATTGCCCAACATCTTGTATCGTTGACTGTTACTGATAGGCTTTATCTCATTAGACATAGATATATCTGGATACTTTCTATGAAACCTACCATACTCAGTGTATCCATCTGGTACTGTCTGTAATCTCTCACATTCCAATGGAGATAATGCCCTCCAATGTAACTCGTCTGTGTTTATCTTAGGTTCTCTGTGTCCACCTTGCATGGTAGTCAAGGCAGGTGACTTGCCTGATGTGGCATACACTCGTTTGATAATGTCATACCCTTTGATGTCAGCCTCACCAACCTGATGACAACCCTTAGTGTCAAACACTAACTGCCTTCTGGACTTCTCGTAGTACATCTTCATGCTACCCCCCTTGAAGTAGTTGGCATCTACACAGTAGGACTTATCTCTGTCCACCATGCCATCTTCAATTATGTGCTTGAGTACAATGCCCTTGTCCTCCCACTCCTCAATAGGAATGTTAGTCCAATACAATCTCTTGCGATTATGTGCAGAGAAGTCAGCACTGTTTATCGTTATGGGTTCACAGAACTCATCTGTACCTAGAGCTGCACTTATGCCCATAGTGATGCGTAACTCTTGTTCCTTCTTCATAGGTACATTCTCAAACAGAAAGTACTTAGGCTTCAGTCCACGCAAGGCATCAAAGATAAGGTCAGATAGGTCACGTTCATCTCCATCTGCCTTACCCTTGCCTGCCACCGAATACGGTTGACAAGGAAAACCACCCATCAGTAGGTACACATCCTTACCTATCATGTTAGTCCAATTCCTTGCGTCACCATGTCGGATAGCATTGGGATAAGCATACCTACTAACTGCTTCGGCATACTTATCTATCTCAAATGCATGGTACTCAATGTCTGTGTGGCCTAGCTTATCTAAGGCTAGGTGTCCACATGACATGCCATCACATAAACTCGCTACAATCTTGGTCATTAGTTCATCACCTTTTCTTTACTGAAATATTGTTTAGCCATATCTTGTGTAGTTATGTACTCCACACCACTCGCTATGTCCTTCATAAGATATGGCTTTGTCCTAGCCTTGCGTCTGTACCCTGACAGTATGAAAGTTTTACCATCCATCCTAGCAGTCTTAGACAGATCAAGATTGTGTATCTCTGCCCATTGCTCCAAGTCTTTCTCAGCTTGGGAACTAGCACCATCTACTCTTAGGTTCAGCTTGAATGTTACCTCATCATCATTGAATGATGCGTTACCTACTGTGACCTCGTAACCTTCTATCGCTACCATGCTTTGTAGACTATCTCTCAACTCTTTTACTTTATTTCTGTTTAGCATTTGTTTCCTCCATAATTAAATCTGTGTAGTAAGGACTATCACAATTCTCTGGTTGTGTAAACTTAAATATTTTTTGCAATGGATAAGAGCATCTCAGCTTATCTATTGTGTGATACTCAAGAGGTATACCTTCCGATACGTGCCTATCTAATTCACGCATTGTGTTTACAAGGTCAAGTATCTGTTGCCTCTCTTGTTTTGTTGCTTCGTATATATCCATCTGTTAGTTCTCCTTTAAAAATATTGTTGGTCGTTCAGGTGGCATAGACATGGGCTTGCTAACAGTCTCGTACATCTCAAAGCACTCGCCTGCATCTGCACCATACAGTTTTTCTGCATGGGCATTGCATTGGTCAAGCGTAGTGAAACGCATGACCATTAGCAACCCATATACTGTGACTTGTTCAAGCACTATGCTACTTTGTCCAAGCTTGGACGAGTTGCCTTCAACTGTGCCTTAACAGTCTTCAACTCAGCACGTAGCCTACGTAACTCTTTAGCAGTTTCTGATACGTCATACTTATTAGTAATCGCACCATCAGTAATCAACTTTGATGCTCTGTATCGTATACGATTTACTGGCTCACGCAGTGTGTCAGCTATGAACTGTGCAGTATGGTCTACGTACCCTTCAATCAAAGATATATCGGTAGGTGTGTAGTTATACGTGTACTTTTTAGCTTTCGGAAAGTGAGCAGTATGTGTGCTATAATCCTGCTTAGTGTCGTATGTTGCAAATGCTGTGTTTGTTGTGTTAGTCATAATAATTCCCTCCTTAGTGGGTTAATGTTGAGTTGTGTACATAGCTTTGAACCTCTGGCTCTGGCTCTATGTGCCATTCTTTGATGAAGTCAAACTCCACCTTGCTTTTTGGATACACCACTTTAATCATGCGTAACACATGGTCAATAGCTGATGTTCCATCTGTGACTGTGGGGTAGGTATCATCTACAATAACAGTACCATGCTCCCCATCTACAGTCAACCCTATATGGTAGTATCCGATAGGCTCTCGCTCATCTGTCATACCCCAATCTTTTTTGTATAAAAAGCTAGTCATTACTCCTCCAATTATTGTAAATTTCCATTGCTTTAGCATCTATCATATCTTGCCAGAACTTTTCTGGGTTGTTAAACCATTCCTTCTCTAGCGTGTGCCAGTTTCTATTAACCTCCATTTCTGCTTGTTCGTAGCATCTCTCTTTTATCTGTTCGTTGTATTCGTTACTCATGTTTTACCTTTCTGTTTTTTTTTTATTATGTAGCATGGTAGCTATACCTTGTCAAACATTTATTTTTTTCATCTCTCCTGTCAAACTGTTATATTTCAACCCCAATGTTTTGAGTACCTCATTAGCTAAGTCCATTCTGCCCTTATCATACGTTGACTCTGACACGTAATCTTTATGGTAGCGTGGATTTGATAAGACTATTTTACATAATAAAATCACATCTGCCACATTAAAATCTTGTTCACTCAGGCTCATGCTATCCTCCTAGCTTGCTTGTTCTTACGTGCAAGTTTACGCTCACGCTTCCACTCATCACGCTTTGGTTTTTGTCCAAGCTTGGACACTTTTTTAATTGGTATCTTCTCATATGCTTTAATCTCGTAGTACATTACGCTTCTCCTTTCCTCTGTTATACTTCGCACCTTTACCTTTCTTAGGTGGCACGATCTTAGGTGATCGCCTATCTTGTAGCATAGTTCTTGCTATAGGATTGATAGGTTTAATTAGGGGTAGTTTCATTATGCCACCTTTCTAATTACAAATCCACTTGTGTCATGCCTTGCATCACCTTTAGCTTTCAACCCTACAACTACATTGGTGGGGTCAAGGAAGCGTAGGTCATCAGTATCACCATCAATAACCTTTCTTCCTAAGAAGCATATAGGCAAATCACCTTCAAACACAACTGCCATGCTTGTATTTGTATCTGCACAAGCCAAGTTTATCTTTTTAGCATAATCCATACTAGCTTCACTATATGACAAGGTAAGGTGATAGTTGCTAGGCAAATCTTTATACACCCTAGTATAAATTTTAGTGTAGTCATAGAACTGCACCAATGGATTAGCTTCCATAATACCAAACTTTTCCCACATAATATCAGTAGTTCCATTTAATCTAATGCATGGTTGCTGACCATTCTTTAAGCAACGCTTAGTAAACTTAGTCATATCCTCCTGCAAAATTTCCATAAATAATTTTCTATTTGTATAGAACTGTATCAGCTTACGTTCCCTTGCTGACTGTACATTATGCATCTTACCCCTGCCTGCTGAAACAAGGCAACCTTCATGACAACTTGCCTGCTCTGCAAAGGCGCAAGGATTAACAGTTTTTCCTAGCTCCTCAATAAAAGTTTTGTATGACTTCATATATAAAATAGCAGTCATGTACTCATCACCATTGCCTTTAATTGTTTTGGCATCATTGCCAACGGAAAGTAATTTGTAGTCACCCATTTGTTTTACTCCTGATTTGTCCAAGCTTGGACAAGTTAAATGTTACATTTAAAATGTAGTATTATATAGTTATATTATAGATCGTTTGAATAGTCAAGTGCCACCTGCCTAGCTAGGCAATATAAAAACCATACAAACAAAACATCTCCTACGATTAGAATTGCACCCCCTATAAATAAGTATAAATTCATTTTATAATATTCCTTTCTTCTATTAAATATATAATGTTATTATGTAGCGTCACAATTTCAGCGCGCTTTTTATCTAACAAATTATTTTTATCATCTATTAGTTTACGTTGCGCCTTTACCTTCTCTTTGTATTCTTCAATAGTGTTTAACTTTTTCTCTAAGAATATTAACATTTCTTTATAGGCCATTTGCATAGCGTCCAATTGTTTTTGTAGTTCTATTGTGTCCATAGTTCCACCCCCTATAAATTATGCTTTAGTTTTAAAAGTTGTAGTAAATAATCTGAACTATCAAAATTAGTTTCTTCAGTCCTACAATCTCGACAAGCTACAGCTTCAAATTCTAGGCCATAATCCCTATCGTCTAAGTAAGTTTGTTCTTCATCTGATCTAAGCGTAAAAGCTTTATTACACCCCTCACAAATTTCAGTTGTCATATAATCTAACATTTTTTAAATCCTTTTTATGATTGTTAGTTGTCCAAGCTTGGACAAGTTGAAGCATATAATTGCTTCAGCAAGAACAGTATTAAGAACGTAAAAACCCCAAGCTTTTACACTTGGGGTCAATACTGTTTAAGCTGAAGGAACTAGGGGTTTATGCAACTTTTTTATTCTTAGCGTTTACCATGTCTAAAGTTCTTTTAGCTGATGTTAAAGCTGATATAACTTTTTCAATATCTAATCCTTTAGCGTGACAATGTACGGCCACCATTTTAGCTATTTCAATTTCAGACATTGGCAAGGAAGCTTTCTTTTCTTTAGCTTCAGTTTCTTCAGTTTCAGTGTCTTCAGTGTCTTCAGCTTCAGTGTCTTCATTAACCTTGTTAGCTTTATTCATTTCAGCAAAGAGATTAGTTAAGCTTGTGAATTGTGGATTGGCTCTAGCAAAGTCCATCACTTCATTATGCTCAGCTAATAGCCTTACGCACTCACTAACTCTTTGCTTTGGGAACTTGTCCAAGAAAAGCATCTCTTTAATCTTAGAAGGTATATTTTTATAGCCTTCACTATGCGCTAAAAACTTAGCGCGTTCTTGAAGCTTGCCCAATTCATAAAAGATACCGTTTGGTGATATATCAGCTATGAAAGTTGAGTGATCCTTCTTGGCCCTAGCTTGCCATGTATTCCAAAGCTTAGACGCTTTTGACATATCAGTATTTAAAACACTTGAGCCAGTTTGATTTACATCAACTGAACCTTTCTTTGGTGCTTTAGCTTTAACTGATTTAACAATCTTTTTTACATTAGCTTTTGTTTTAGTTGCTTTAGTCATTTTTTAAATCCTTTGTTTGTTTAAGTTGTCTGGACACAGCTTGCGCCAGAACTTTGTTAGATCATACATTTAAACTAAACACAATAGTTATTTTAAAAAATATTTCATATTCAAATTTCGTCCAAGCTTGGACAAGTTTATTGGGGTGTTTTTGGTGCATTATATATACAAGGGTTTTCAATCGTGAACATAAAGAGAACAAACGCTAGAAATTAATTTTATGTAGTTACATAGCTAAAATAGTAAATGGCTCTGTATGGCTCTTAATCTGGAGCTATGGCCATAGGGGGGTATATTTGCACGCACTAAGCAATTTTCACTCTTTTCACTCAAAACACGCTTTAAAACCAAGTATACTTGAAACAACTGATAGCATATGAGTTGTTCACCCTAGTAAATCAGTCTATTTCATTGGGGTTTAGGGTTTCTTGGTGGATTGTTTGGGGTGAGAAACAAAAACCATAGATTATATTTAACGCGATAAGTATTTTTTTCGCACGCGCTTGGGCAGGCGTGGGCCGTGTGGGGGGTGTGCGTTAGCGTATACACATAAATACACAGATCAGGTTTTTTCACTGTTAACCACTAAGGCAACTGGCAGCTATATATGTATCATTATTGCAACACTTACAAATAAAATGACTATATTGTGTGATATTTATGCAACACTAGGTATTTTTTACTTGACAGCCTTTACAAAAACTGGTATAATTAAGTATAACTAAAACATGCAGCACACTTAAAGTGTATACACTTAAACTATCCCTTATATATTAACTCTATAATACATTTAAATGAATCATTTTAAATGGTATATAGGTATATTATACGTACAAATTAAATTAAGGCTTGACTTTGGCACGAAAATCAGTAAAACTATACACAGATAATGTAATAGAGGCATTTTATGATGCTATACGTACTAATACACTACACAGATTACATATACCTCACAGTGATGTCTTCTACGTAAGGACAGCAGTAGAGGCACATTATGGTCGTTCATTTACATTGAAAGAAGTAGAGGACGCAATGAGAGCAGAAGGATGGAGTGACAATGGCTAGTAAGGGAATTATAAAAGTCAGTGAATTAAAGGGAATGTCAATGAAAGATTTGACTACGCTGATTAAAGAAGTTAGGGCTGTGTCTAATAAAGTGGCTGCAGAAGTAGCAGCTAAAATATTTGGGGGTACTGTTACTGAGTTAGGTGGACCAAAGTTAGAAGATAAAGAATATATAAATATTCCTCAAATGATAGAAACTCAAAAATTAAAAGAAGAAAAAAAATTTAGAGAGGCAGAGAAAGAAAATTTTAAAATAACAGATCCTGACAAATTAGAAAAGTTAAATAAGGGAGAACCTGTAGGTCTTAACTTTAACAACAGAGGTGGACTCACTAAGAGTGGTCATAAGGACTATCGTGGAACTGGAATGTTTTATGGTGGTATGTCTAAGAAAAAGTAATAACGGACTTGCAATAATGTCTGTGGTGTAGTATACTAATATATGTTATAACTACTTTGTATCAAATGATACATTTGTTTTAAAGGAGTTACAACATGAAATACGTACACAAACTTTGGTCAAGTTACTTAGACTATCAGGAAAAACGAGCAGCGTACATGGCTTTGCAAGCCCTGACAGATTATCAACTTAGAGATATAGGTATAGGCAGCCGCAGCGATATTAGACGAATGGTATGGCACAATAAAAATCAATGTTAGATCAGTACATAAAAGAACTACTAAGCCACTGGAATATGCAGAAGACTAAGACATTACTAATAGCATTATTTGTAATATGGTCAGCTTATTTCATAGTGGAATATTTATAAAGGAGACTAACTATGAGAAAATATTTTAAACGACTATGGTGTGCAATCATAAATAGAAAGTGTTCCGACACTTGCACATGCTTAGATGACTAGAGGATTGTTACCACTTAATACCCCAACGTGGAAAACAACGTCTGTTGTATTTGTAGACACAATATGCCTGTCATTAGTGGTAGGCTTACTTGTATCTATTGTCAATACGTGTTTGACTTTGAGATAGCAAAAGCGTGGATAGCCCACGTAAGTAATGTAAGGTATAATAATGACACAAAAGAAATTCCAACAGCACAGCGAGTACGAGGACTACGATCTAGATGGGGATGGAGTAGTGACTGACGAAGAGTTAGCACACGTTAAAGAGATCAACAAGACTGAAGCAGATCTACGTAAACAAAAAGCACAGCGTAGAATGGCTACAGCTACATTAATAGGTATGGGAGCATTTACAGCAGGAATGTTTTTTATGCCTATTGAGCATATAGAAGCACTATCAGACTTATCCAACTTGTTTTATATATCAGGAGCAGGTATAGTTGGTGCGTACATGGGAACATCCGCTTGGATGTCAAACAGAAGTAAATAAGGAGAATACTAATGGCAATGAAAGCAGCACCTAGTGGAAGTAAAGGAAAAGGTTTAAGTAAGCTACCTAAAAGTGTAAGAAATAAAATGGGTTACATGAAAGGTGGTGGCATGTCTAAAAAGACTAAAGGCTATGCTATGGGCGGTATGAAAAAAACTAAAGGCTACGCTAAAGGTGGAATGAAGAAAACCAAAGGCTATGCTAAAGGTGGCAAAGTAAAAAAATAAGTGTCGTACTTAATTAGTAACGTACCACATTTTAAATGTTGGGTACGTAGAGAGTTTACTTGTAACCACCAAGACTATCACGGTGAATTTTTACACGCAATGGTATTTGCAGTAAACACAATACCTGACAGGTCGTTAAGCTTTCAGCTAGTATTTACAGGCTGTGAGATAGACAGAGAAGATGGACCTGAAGAAAATGTACACGGTGGAGCAATGTGGGCTAGGATGCCCATACAGGCTCTTGTAGCCGATATACCAGTAGATGAGTGGGCAGTACCAATGGAAGACCACATGTGTCAACCTTGGGATTGTGAGTCAAGACATCACAGTGTAATAGTGATGGATAGAGTTAGTTCCTCACCGTGGCTATGTAAGATAGGCAATGAGTTTTATACAGGTAAGTATTTATTTACGGTTGACTATACAGACAGTGATATAGCTGATGATCCTGCACAACATAAACAGTCACATGTTTTATACTTGACAGATGCAGGACAGTGGACAGGAAACTTAGTAGCACTGCCCAATAATAGAGTTAGAGCTACAAGCCCTGCTCTTTGGAGAACTGGAGAGGGTGCGCCTGACTTTACACCGTCACAGTGGACGCACTCAGCAGAGAGCCACGAAAGTTATCTAGATCCATCGGTAACATTTAATAATTTATATAAGAGTAGATATGGCAACAAAAGCAAAAACAACAGTAAAAAAAGTAGCAAGTAAATTACGCAAAGCTAGTAAAGCCCATGCAGGTCAGGCTAAAACTTTATCAGCCTTAAAGCTAAATAAAGGTGGTAGCACTGTAAACAAAGCAGGTAACTATACTAAACCTACTATGCGTAAAAATATATTTAATCGCATTAAAGCAGGCACTAAGGGTGGTGGAGCAGGTCAATGGTCTGCTAGAAAAGCTCAGATGCTTGCTAGTGCTTACAAAAAAGCAGGCGGTGGCTATAAGTAATGGCACTAGCAAAAAGTCAACAAAGTCTTAAATCATGGACTAAACAAAAGTGGAGAACCAAGAGTGGTAAACCATCAGCAAAAACAGGAGAACGCTACCTACCTTCCGCAGCTATCAAAGCCCTATCTCCGCAAGAGTACGCAGCAACTACTAAAGCTAAGAGAGCAGGTAAACGAGCAGGTAAGCAGCATGTTAAGCAGCCAAAGAGTGTTGCAAAAAAGACGAGAGCATATAGAAAGGTATAAATGGCAGACAACGTAATTAACATAAATAAAAAAGACTACAAGGTAGATGACCTAGATAATAAGTCTAAATACATTGTAGCACAAATAAGAGACTTAGAAGGTAAAGTAGCCTCTGCTAAGTTTCAGTTAGATCAACATGAAATAGCTAAACAGCAATTTGTAAATATGCTTATCAGTGCCGTTGAGGGAAAACCTAACGGTAAGGATAGCTAATGTTTAATATTGCAGGTACGTTAATATCTTCAGTTGGCAGCCTAGCTTCCACTTACCTAGATGGTAAGGTTGCAGCCAATAAAGCTGAAGCACAGATTCGTTTGAAGGAAGCTACAGGCGATATAGATTGGGATCTAGCTGCTATTAGGGCATCTCAGAGTTCGTGGAAAGACGAGTGGATAACTGTACTTTTCTCCATTCCTTTAGTACTGTCCTTCTGTGGTGATTGGGGTAGGGAGATAGTAGCAAACGGCTTCACTGCTCTGGCAGGGATGCCTGATTGGTATCAGTATAGTTTAGGTGCAGTTGTAGCTGCGTCACTAGGAACTAAAGGAGTAGCTAAATTCTTTGGTCCTAAGAAGAAGTAATGAAAGTATTTCTTTATGTTATGTTTTTAGTAAATGAACAGTGGTGGATTGACCCTAACTTTCCTCCTGTAATTATGCAAGATGCACAACAATGTAGAGCAATGGAAAATTACTTTGATATTAATATAGGATTAATACAAGACAACGAACATAAAATAGGGTGTATTCAAACAAATGACATATGGGAATTTCTTGTTGAAACATATGGATCAAGGCCCTATAAAGATAGTAAAGTTTAAACCCCAATATTTAGGCGAAAGACGGATGCCTATGGAAAGACTTAAAAATAAAAGGAAGTACACAAATGGCTTATACACTGTCGAGCAGATCTCTAGACAAACTAGAGGGCGTAAATGAAGATCTAGTTAAGGTTGTTAAAAGAGCAATAGAACTAACTAAAATTGATTTTGGTGTTATTTACGGAATGAGAACACAAGAAGAACAGCAGAAGTTGTTTGACGCAGGAAAGTCACAGACTATGAAGAGTAAGCACCTAACAGGTGACGCAGTAGACTTGATGGCATATGTAGATGGAAAGGCAAGTTGGGAACTTAACCTGTATGACGATTTAGCTGACGCTATGAAATGGGCAGCTACAGAGTCTGGAACTAAGGTTCGTTGGGGAGCAGCTTGGCATATACCTGACATATCTACTTGGGATGGCACAATGGAAGAAGCTATGATGGCTTACATTGACCTACGCAGATCTCAAGGCAGAAGACCATTTATTGATGGTCCACATTTTGAACTTAATTAAAGGTAAGTAGTATGGCACAAGATTTAGAAAGAATAGAAGACCTTCTTAAATATAAAAAAACTGGTTCAGGAAAACTGGCTGATAGATTAATTGCTGATGTAGTTAAAAAAAATATTATAGATAGTGATAAGACAGATAAAAAAATGAAAGAAAATACAGAAAAGTATAAAGATAGAGGCACATCTGGTAGAAAACATGCTAAAGAATTAAATAAAAAATTAGCAGCGGCATATAGAAAAAGGATGCTTAAACGAGTAGAGAAAGGTAACAAAGATTTACAAATACTTGGAAGTTACGGAATAGATGCTCCAAAGTCTAAAGGTTTTAGGACTAAAAATACTGGAGATACTAAGGACGATATAAAAGTAAGTTTTGGTTCTCGTGTACAAGATGATCGTTTTGATTTTGATGATAGTCCAGATCCAGATCCAAGGGATAATCCATTTAGAGAGAAAAAAGATTTACCTCCAAATAGAACCCCAAACAGACCAAAGCCAAAACCAAAGCCAAAAGATGAAAAACCAAGACCCATGAATAGAGGTGGTCTTACAGGACACACAGATTATCGTAAGACAGGCATGTTCTATGGTGGAATGGCTAAGAAAAAGAAGTAATGGACATCAAAGTATCCATAGGGCTTGCTGCAACTTTGGCAATGCAAATCTCTGCTGCAGTTTGGTACGTAGCTCAGACGGATGCTACCATTAAGGACTTATCAGCTACGGTTGCTGAACTAAGTTCTGCTAACTTAAAGAGAGATGTAGATGTTAACGCTAGTAATATTACAAACATTGACGGTGACGTTAAATCTTTAGGCACTCATTTAGCTAGAGGCATAGGTGATAGCAATGACATACTTAGACGTATTAGCGTACTGGAGACAGATGTAATGTACATGCAGAGAGAAATATATAGGAATGATCGCTAATGGCAAAAGGCACAATGAAAGGTCATACTATTGGTGGAGGTCACAAGCGTCCTACTAAAGCAGGCGCAGGTATGACTAAGAAAGGTGTAGCTAAATACCGAAGAGATAATCCCGGCAGTAAACTGCAAACGGCTGTTACAGGCAAAGTAAAACAAGGCAGTAAAGCTGCGAATAGACGTAAATCATACTGTGCAAGATCAGCAGGACAAATGAAACAATTTCCTAAAGCAGCAAATAATCCTAATAGTAGACTGCGACAGGCAAGAAAAAGGTGGAAGTGTTAAATGGCAAATGTACCTCAACAATCTACAGAATCACAAGATGCACAAATTCTAATAGAACTTATAGGAAGAAATGATCCTGATATAAATACTAATTTTTTATTAGATAAGTTTACGCAAAAACATGGAGAAACAGCCACCAGTAATTTAATCACTCATTTATTTTCTATTGGTTTAGTTGAAGGTGGTCATAGAGGTATGATACATATGCCTCCAACAGAAAAAAATAAAGATTATAGAGATGTACAGCGTATAAAGAGATTTATGAAACCTATAGTGGATCAATTTAAACAATACCAAGGAACAGGGAATCCTATACCAGAAGAGTTAAGAAAGCGTTATACAAGAGTATATAATAAATTTATTGCACCTTTTGAGGAAAGAAGAGCTATAAAGGATATGCAAAAATACTTTGCTTCTCGTCCTGATATGTCTATGGAAGAACGGCAAATGAGAATGATGAAGATGCGTCAGGAGTTAGCCGAAAATAGAAGAAGGGCTACTGGTAATGAATACTTTGACATGATTAGTAGACCCAGACCTCAAGACATGGCACAACAAGCAGTAGATCCAAAAACAGGTAAACCCTATACACAGGAGCAACTACAAAATATTATGAATCAAAGAGAAGCTGCACGTAGGCTTCAACAAGCCACATCTAGATTTAATCAATTAATGAATCAACAACGAAAAGCAGATGCCTTTAATGCTAGACCAGAATCAGAACGTAATGGATTAATGGCAGCAGGTTTAACCGATAAAGAAAAAGAAGAGGTAAAACAACTACAAGCGATGTTACAACAAAGGGTTATGCCTACACAAACTATAACTGACGAACAAAGAGATATGGCAATAAAGGCTCTTAATCCTGATAGGAAAATAGTAGATGCGCCTAGACCGCCAACACAAACTAAAGAAGATAAGAAACCAAAAATAAAAAAACCACCAAGCCGTCCACCTCGTAGACCTCCTGCTCCTGCAGGATGGAGAAGAGATCCTAGAACAGGCAAGTTAATACAGGGTAGCACCAGAAGAATAAGAAGAAGAGAGCAGACAACAGACACAAAAACAGGAATGGGCAATAGAAGACAGTTTACTGCTACAGGTTATTACGGTCCTGCAGATAGGTTTTATACGTATGGAACTGGTCCTGCTCCTAATTTTACTAAAGATAACTTTACTAAACAACAAGCAGGAATTAAACCTAAAGGAACTTTTGTTTCTACCCCAATATCTATACCTAAACCAAAAATGGGATTAGGTTCTATGCAAGGACCAGTATAATGGCACGAGAATTAACAGATAAACAACAAAAGTTTTTACAAGTATTATTTGATGATGCTTATGGTAGTGTAGGTAAAGCTAAAAAACTAGCAGGCTATGCTGAAGGCACAAGCACCACAGATATTGTAACTGGATTAAAGGAGGAGATACTTGAAGCGACTCAAATATATATGGCATGTAATGCTCCTCAAGCTGCCGTTGCACTGGCAGGTGGGGTACTTGATCCAACTCAACTTGGCATACGAGATAAACTCTCGGCTGCGAAAGAATTACTTGACCGCACTGGTCTGGTTAAGACTGAGAAGCTACAAGTAGAGGCATCAGGTGGGGTAATGTTAATGCCTCCTAAGAAACAAGAAGAGGAAGAATAAAATGTCTGAAAAACTCATAGCATATATAGAAAAACAGATGAAAAAATTATCTAATAAATTAAACAGTTCTGATTTATCAAAAAAAGATAGAGTAGGAATTGAAAAAGATATAATTAGATTACAAGGAGATTATAATAAAATATTAGGTATAAGTTCTACTTTTAGTAGGGGTGGTAGTGTAACATCTAAAAAGAAATATGGTATAGTAGATAATCTTAAAAAGAAAAAATGAATAGATCATTAGGACGTTTTAAACTACCGCAGCCAGTAGATATACAAGAAGAAAATGAATGGCTACCCATACCTAAAATAGCACGTACAGTTCCCTTTGGGTATAAGACTAATGAAGAAGACCCAGATATACTAGATCCTATTTCAGACGAGTTAAACAAATTACAGCAAGCTAAGAAATATCTAAACCAATATTCTTATAGAGAGGTAGCAAACTGGTTAAGTACAAACACAGGCAGATCTATATCCCACGTAGGTTTAATGAAACGATTAACAAATGAGCGAAGACACAAGAACCAAGCTACAAGCCTCCGCAAATGGGCAGACTATGCGAAAAAGGCTCTCGCCAAAGCGGAAAAAATTGAAACCCAAAGAACAGGTGCAAGAGGAAAAGTCGCTACAGCCTAAAGTAGAGGCACAACCACTTAGAATAGAAGAGACACGTAATGTTATATTCAAACCTAATGATGGACCTCAGACAGATTTTCTTGCCGCTTCCGAAAGAGAAGTTCTCTATGGAGGCTCTGCAGGTGGTGGTAAGTCTTATGCTATGTTGGCTGACCCTCTC
>MDTG01327221.1_pt1 | contig 14839 bp, 12 predicted proteins | sample 811421 | NCBI WGS metagenome assembly MDTG01 (sample SAMN05326645, study PRJNA326480) | marine metagenome | isolation source: seawater | place: Pacific Ocean: South East | collected 2011
GGCATCTTTATTGAAATTCTCAAACTTCCCTAAGTTTCTCGGATTTTTTCCATGGTCTAAAATTATTTCTTGGTATAATTCTTTCAAGTTCATTATTTACTAAATATTTTTTTACAATTATTTAAGGACTCATTTAGCTTATCAATGTCGTCTTTACTATTATAAACACCTAAAGATGCTCTTGCAGATGCCGTAATTCCAAGTTTTTCATGTAATATTTGACAACAATGATGGCCTGCTCTAATAGCAACACCATCTTCATCAAGGATTGTAGCAATATCGTGAGGATGGATACCATCTATTGTGAAAGAGAGAACAGCACCCTTGTTTTTTGGATTACCGATTAACTTTACTGAATTGTTTTTTTTTAATATTTCTTCACCATAATGAAGAAGTTCGTTCTCATGATTAATTAAATTTTGAACGCCAATTTTATTTAAAAACTTTATTGACTCATCAAATGCAATTACTTGTGCAGTTGCCATAGTGCCTGCTTCAAATTTATTTGGTAGCTCTCCATAGCTAACGCTGTCTTTTTTTACCTCATTTATCATTCCCCCTCCACCTTGATATGGAGGAAGATCTTCTAACCATTTTTTTTTTGCATATAATACACCTAGACCTGTTGGTCCATACATTTTGTGACATGAAATGGCGTAAAAATCACAATCTAAATCCTGCATATCCATTTTCATATGAGGTGCACTTTGACAGCCATCAACAAGTACCGGAATACCTTTGGAGTGAGCTAATTGCGTAATCTCTTTAATTGGTAGGATTGCGCCTGTTACATTTGACAAATGAGTTAATGCGATAATTTTGGTTTTATTTGTAATATTTTTTTCAATATTTTCTAATGATATGTCGCCATATTCATCTATTTCTGCAAAATTTATTTTAACCCCTTTAGATTTTCTTAGATAATGCCACGGAACGTAATTAGAATGATGCTCCAATTCAGTTAACAATATTTCATCACCTTTACTTAGATATTTTTGTCCAAAACTATTAGCTACCAGATTAATAGCCTCCGTAGCTCCTTTTGTAAAAACAATCTCATTTTTGTCTTTTGCATTTATATATTTTTGAACTGATGTTCTTGTATTTTCATATAAGTTAGTGGCAGCAACTGCTAAATAATGTACACTTCTACCGACATTTGAAAATTCTTTTGTGTAAAAATCATAAATTCTATCTATTACTACCAAGGGTTTTTGAGAAGAATTTGCACTGTCTAAGTAAACAAGATCATTGTTTTGAATTTTATTACTAAATATCGGAAACTCTTTTTTTATATTATCTATATTCATTTTATGTTCATTAAATTTTTAATCATTAGCTTAATTTTATCATCTGTAATTTTTTCTATGACCTCTAAAAAATAACCATCTAACAAAATTTTTTTTGCTTCATTTTTGCTCAAACCTCTTGTCATTAAATAAAAAATTTTATTTTCATCAAGGTTTCCAGAACTTGATCCATGTGAACATTTTACATCATCAGCATATATTTCTAATTCCGGTTTACCATTAAATTCCGTTTCCTTGTTTAGCAATACAGCTTTACTAAGTTGATATCCATCTGTCTTTTGCGCTTTTGAATCTACGAATATTTTTCCTTGATAGACTGCTTTAGATTTATCATTAAGAGCACACTTTATTAATTGATAACTTTTTGTATCCTCACTTAAGTGATTTATTTTTGTTCTAATTTCATGTTTTTTTTCTTTATTTACATCAACTACACCATTAACAAATGCAGAGCTATATTGACTGTTTAAATTACATGAAATTTCGTTTTTTGAAAAAATTGATCCGTAAGAATAAACAAAGTTTTCTGATATACTATTTTTCTGAAGGTCTATATTTGTATTTGAATAATTTATATTATGGTTTTCAAATGGGTCTAAAACATAGTTCTTCAATATACTTCCATCATTCAATTCATAGTTTTTTTTAATATTTATGAAATTATCTCTAGAATTACTCAAATTAATATCAACAATACTCAAGTTGGAATTTTTACCCATCGTAATATCAATGCATTGATTTAAATTAGTGTTTATAATTTTATCTTCTATAATATTAATTATAATTAAAGGCTCTTTGAAAATATAATTATCCTTTACTGATATTTTAATATAATCAAAGTTTAAAGCATGATTTAAATTTTCTAAAGAACTTTGTTGTTTAATTTGAAATTTATTTTTTTTCCTTATGCATTTTATTTTATTAATATCTTCATTTTTAAATTTTATTTCTTTAATAAACCCATTTACATAAATTATGTGATTAAAATCTTTAACTTTTAAATTAAAACTATTTAAAGTTTTCAAATAATCAGATTTTATTAGAACTTGATTATTAAAAAATCTTAAATTCGGAAGTTTCTGAGAAATTATCTGATTTAAATCCATAAATCTCCATTCCTCTAAGGTTTTTGACGGAAACCCATCTTTTATAAATTTTTCAAAACATTCTTGCCTTGTTTCTATATTTTCATCATTAATTTTTAGTTTTTTAACAAAATCTTTGATTTTTATTGTCTGCAAATTCATTAAATAATACCCTCGTAACCTTTATTTTCTAATTCAAGTGCTAATTCAAAGTTACCTGATTTAACAATCTTTCCATTTTTCAAAACATGTACAAAATCTGGTTTAATGTAATTAAGCAATCTTTGATAATGTGTAATGATTAGAAAAGAATTATTTTTATTTCTCAAGGTATTTACTCCATTTGACACAACTTTCAATGCGTCAATATCTAAACCAGAATCTGTTTCATCTAAAATGGATAGCTTAGGCTGGAGAACTGACATTTGTAATATTTCGTTTTTCTTTTTTTCTCCACCTGAAAAACCAACATTAAGTTGTCTATTGAGATTTTTTTCGTCGAATTTTAAATCTTTAGCTTTTTGTTTAATTATCTTTAGAAATTCTAATGCATCATACTCCTTTTTACCGTTTGCCTTTCTTATTGCATTAACAGAAGTTTTTAAAAAATTATTATTATTTACTCCAGGTATCTCCAAAGGATATTGAAAAGCTAAAAATAGACCTTTGTGGGCTCTTTCTTCAATTTCTAAATCTAATAAGTTGTCTTTTTCATAATAAATATCACCACTAGTCTCGTACCCCTTTTTACCTGAAAGTATATTTGAAAGTGTGCTTTTTCCTGAACCATTGGGCCCCATTAGAGCGTGAACCTCTCCTTGATTAATCTTTAAATTTAACCCATTAAGGATACTTTTATTATCGATCTTTGCTTTTAAATTTTTAATTTCTAACATTATCCAACACTACCCTCAAGACTAATACCCACTAGTTTTTGAGCTTCTACTGCGAATTCCATTGGCAATTGTTGTAGAACCTCCTTACAAAATCCATTAACAATTAAACTTACTGCCTCCTCTGAATTTAATCCTCTTTGTTGACAATAAAACAACTGATCTTCACTTATTTTAGATGTAGTGGCTTCGTGTGCAATATTAGATTCTGAGTTTCTATTTTTAATGTAAGGAACAGTGTGTGCCCCGCATTTGTTTCCCATTAACAAAGAGTCACATTGTGTAAAATTTTGTGAATTGTCAGCTTTTGGAAATATATCAACTAACCCTCTATATGTGTTGTCTGCAAAACCTGCTGATATTCCCTTTGAAATTATTTTGCTTTTTGTATTTTTTCCAATGTGAATCATTTTTGTACCTGTATCAGCTTTTTGATGATTATTGGTAATTGCAATAGAATAGAATTCACCAATAGAATTATCTCCCTTTAATATACAACTTGGATATTTCCAAGTTATTGCTGAACCTGTTTCTACTTGTGTCCATGATATTTTAGAATTTTTTTCTTTACAAAGTCCCCGCTTAGTAACAAAATTATAAATTCCTCCATTACCATTCTCGTCACCCGGGTACCAGTTTTGAACTGTTGAATATTTTATTTCTGCACCTTCTAACGCTATTAATTCAACATTTGCAGCATGTAATTGATTTTCATCTCTCATCGGAGCTGTGCATCCTTCAAGATAACTTACATAGCTATTTTTATCTGCAATAATTAAGGTTCTTTCAAATTGTCCAGTTTGTGAGGCATTAATTCTAAAATAGGTTGATAACTCCATTGGACATCTGACTCCCTCTGGAATGTAAACAAATGATCCATCTGTAAATACTGCTGAATTTAGTGTTGCAAAAAAATGGTCGTTTATAGGTATTACAGAACCTAAGTACTTTTTAACTAGATCAGGATGTTTTTGTATAGCCTCGGATATTGAGCAAAAAATCACTCCAACTTCAGTTAATTTTTCTTTGAATGTTGTTGCAACAGATACAGAGTCAAATACTGCGTCAACAGCTATACCACTTAGTTTCTTTTGCTCCTCAAGTGGAATTCCCAATTTTTTATATGTTTCAATTATTTTTGGATCTACTTCATCGAGACTTTTTGGCTGAGACTTTGCACTTTTTGGTGCAGAATAATAGTAAAGATCTTGATAATTAATTTTTGGATATTTTGGTTTTTGCCAATTTGGTTCTTTAATCTTTTGTAACCTTTCAAAAGCTCTCATTCTCCATTCTAACATCCACTTTGGTTCATTCTTTATATTAGATATAAATTCAATAGTTTCTTTTGATAAACCCTTAGGAGACTTAATATTTTCAATATCGGTTGTAAAACCATATTTATATTCTTTTAATTTATCTATTTCTTTTTCTCTCATTATATTCTCTTTTGAAAACTTCTATTTGTAAGGTCGCTTAGATTTTTATTCTCGAAAAATGAATTTATATAATTATCAAATTCATCCCAAAGTTTATGTGTATTACATTTTACAGATTTGCCTGTGCAGCCTTTTTTTAAATGTTTAATACATTTTACAGTTTTAACATTTTCATTAACGGCTAACAAAATTTCTGACAGCTTAATTTCGTTTGAATTTTTTGATAGCTTATATCCTCCTTTATTCCCTCTCATGCTTTTTACAATGTTATTTTTTTTTAATTTCAAAAAAATTTGCTCTAAGTACATTAAAGATATATTCTGTCTTAAAGAAACGTCTCTTAAAGAAACAGGTCCCATTCGATCATAAATAGCTAAATCAGCTAACGCCATAACTGCATATCTTCCTTTAGTTGATAGTTTCATAATACTAATTAAATTGCGGTTTATTTATATATATCCGACTGATTTAGTCAACTTAATCAATTTTTAAACTTGCATTTTGCCACGCTGTTTTGATAGATAAATATAAATTTTTTTTGAGAGTGATAATCAGTTTCATTTATGGATAGCAAAATTACAGAAGTATTTATTCCAGGTCCTGCAGGAAGATTAGAGGCTAAATATTTTAAAAGTAAAAAAAATACATCCCCAATAGCTTTGGTTCTGCACCCTCACCCACAGTATGGAGGCACAATGAATAATAATGTAGTCGCTGAAACATTTAATGCATTTATGGAGAATAATTTTTCAGTTTGCAGATTTAATTTTAGGGGTGTGGGTAAAAGCGATGGAGAGTTTGATAATGGACAGGGTGAATTAGCTGACGCAGCAGCAGCCTTAGATTGGATTGAAAGAGAAAACTTTGATAATTCCCATTGTTGGATAGCTGGTTTTTCATTTGGTTCACTAATTGCTATGCAACTTTTAATGAGAAGACCAGAAATAAACAGGTTTATAGCTATATCTCCTCAACCAAATACTTTTGATTTCTCTTTTTTATCACCTTGCCCCACTTCGGGTATTATTTTCCATGGAAAAAATGATGAGCTTGTCCCAGAGGAAAGTATAAATGAATTAATTAAAAGATTATCTGCTCAAAAAGGAATAGATGTTGATTTTAAATCAATTACAGATGCTAATCATTTTTTTTCAAAAAATACTTTTGATCTAGTAAAATCTTTAAATAAGTATTTAAAAAAAGAAACCGCTTTATATTAATAGGTTAAATTAGTGTACCCCCGGAACATTCTTTGTCGCAACCTGTAGTGTTTGGGAATGTTATTGGTAAATTTAAATACGATCTTATAGCCAGATATCCGAAAGCTTGCGATTCTACAAAATCACCGTTTATCCCAAATTCGTCGATAAGATTTATCATATTGCTATACCGATCAAAATTTACAAGAAGTCTTTTTAATAAATATTTATTTTTTCTTCCTCCTCCACATAAAATTAATTTAGGTGTTGAATTAGACTCTTCTGTAATTTTCAATATATACAAATAATAATCAAAAATAATTTTTGCTGTATATTCAACTAAAGTTGCTGCACCATTCTCTAAACTTAAACCTCTTACGAACGATATATCAAAATCATTTATACTAAACGATTTAATGTAATTCTCGTTTAAAGTTTTTTTTTCATAATAATAAAAATTATCTAATTCCATGTTTAAGTTAATTTGTATTTTACCTTTGGAGCTTATTATTCCCTCTTTATCATATTTCATTTTTGAATTTAATCTAATCCATTTATCAATCAAACACATGCCAGGACCAATATCAGTAGCAAAAAATTTTTTATTTTCCAATATTGTGGTCGCATTTAAAATTCCTCCAATATTTAATATAATGCAAGATTGTAGATTTATTTTTTTTGATAGCAATGAATGAAAAATAGGTGTTAAGGGAGCACCTTGACCACCATTAACAATATCATTTTGTCTGAAGTTATAAATAACATTAATATTTAAAAGTTTTGATAAAAGTAAGCCATTACCTAATTGTCTTGAAATTTTTTCTTTAGAATTATGGTAAATTGTTTGTCCATGATATCCAATGAAGTCAATTTTTTTTGAGTAATTTTTCAAAACATCCTTTATAATCTCAGCATTAAAAAGAGTTAATACTCGCTCAAAATCATTTATCTCAGCTTTTAAATTTTCTAAATCAGATTTGTCATTAATTTTTTCAGTTAAAGTATGGTAAACTTTTTTAATTCTGTCAGGATAATCATAAAATTTATCCGAAACAGATGTAAAAACATCTTTCCCATCAGTTTTGATAACCGAAAGGTCCACTCCATCTCCTGAGGTACCACTCATTAAGCCTATAACAGTATACAATTTTTCCATATTTATTTTTTTTTCATAAATAATGTATATTGTAGCTTTATAAATCATGAATCAATTTTTGAAAGAATTTAAAGAGAGAGGTCTTTTTTATCAATGTACTGATGAAAATGAACTTAATGATCTTCTTAATAGTAAAAATATAAATGCATATATTGGTTTTGACAGTACTGCATCTAGTTTACATGTTGGCAGTTTACTGCAAATTATGTCCTTAAGACTTCTTCAGAAACACGGTCATCGACCAATAGTTCTTTTAGGAGGTGGAACAACCAGGATTGGCGATCCTTCAGGTAAAGAAGAGACAAGAAAAATGTTATCTGAAAAACAAATTGAATATAACATAAAAAATATTAAAAAAATTTTTCAAATTTTTTTAAGAACTAAAGATACAAGGCTAAAACCTATATTTGTAAATAATTATAAGTGGCTTGGTAAACTAAATTATATAAAGTTTTTAAGAGATATAGGTAAACATTTTACAGTTAACAAAATGCTTAGTTTCGATAGCATAAGACTAAGATTAGAAAGAGAACAATCACTTAGTTACATGGAGTTTAATTACATGATCTTGCAAGCATATGACTTTTTGGAATTAAACAGAATAAATAATTGTTTTCTTCAAATTGGAGGTTCAGATCAATGGGGTAATATTGTAAATGGAGTTGATCTAATAAAGAGACACTCAAATAAAAGAGTGTATGGTTTAACAACACCACTAATTACTTTAGCTTCAGGTGCAAAGATGGGAAAAACAGAAAAGGGAGCTATATGGTTAGATTCTAAACTTTTATCTCCATATGATTACTGGCAATTTTGGAGAAACACAGATGATAGAGATGTTTTAAAATTTTTAAAAATGTTTACAGATTTAAATCTAGAAAAAATTGAAAATATAAAAAATAAAAATATTAATGAATTGAAAATTATTTTAGCTAATGAGACAACTTCAATGCTTCATGGAAAATCAGCAGCAAAAAAATCCGAAAAAATAGCTATTGACACTTTTACAAAGAGAGTAATTAGCAAAGACCTTCCAACAATTTATATTTCAAATAAAATAATTCAACAAGGTATAAATATTTTAGAATTTATTTTATTAAGTAAGTTACTCAGTTCTAAAAGCGAAATACGAAGAACTATAAAAAATAAAGGTATAAAAATTAATGATTCACTATTGGACGATGAGAAAAAAACCATTGATCGTAAAGATTTTATTAATAACAAGTGCAAAATATCTTTTGGCAAAAAAAAACATGTAATTATAAAAATAAATTAATTTTTTATTTTTTCTAAAGTTCTAGTAATAAATCTTGGAGCAAGCGTCTTAATTGGATTTACTGTTGTTTTTAGATTTTTTGGATTTCCTTTAATTTTAAAACTTACACCAAAAACACCCTCACCGACTTTTTTTCCAACGAGAATATCACCCAATATAGGAATAGAAGCAATAGTTCTATTTATTGTTGTGGCTGGTACCAAGGTACCACTAAGGCTAGTAAAATTATCTTTTTCAATATAACCGTCTAACATTAATGAGACTGCGGGCCCAATTGCATAAATTTCGTTAATAATCATTTTATTTTTTACATAAGAATATTTCATTTCAAAATCAGTAAATCTTATTCCTTCCCCAGTTAATAAATCTGCTATGCCCTGAAGAGAAGCGAGGGTTAAAATTTTGGCTAAAAGAGGAACTTGTTTGACTTTAAAATTATCAATAATTAAAAGTGAATTTGAAATATTGTTCTTTTTAATTGATTGAAAATCTAATACACCCTCTTCAAATCCATCGATAAATTTATACCTTTTTATTAAAGGTTTAGGAAATTTTGTATAAAGATTCGTTATTTGTTCTCTCTGGTTATTTGTAATTATATTCAGTGTCAATTTCTCTCCATTTTCAAAATTAGAAATGATATTTAAATCTGAAATTTCACCCTCTTTAGTTTTAAGCGAGCCTTTTAAATTTAACAAATAATCTTGGTTATTAATAAAGAATTTTTTTAAATCTATTTTAATTAAGCTTTTGACATTTAAAAAATTGTTTTGTTCATTATTATTCTCAAAAAATTTGTTAATTAATTTTGTACCATCCAAGCTATCACCTTGAATTTTTATTATATCACCTTCTTTAACTATTAAAATTTTATTCAAATTATTGTTAGTATTTTTATAATTTAATTTTATTTTTTTAAAATTTTGAATTGTTTTATTTTCATTTATATATAACTCTAAAAATTCAAATTTATTTTTATTATTTTCAATATAGATTTTTTCAACCAATATATCTTTGTTCTCTTTAATGTCTAATTGAAATTCTAAAATTGATTTATCGTTTTTTTTTTTTTAAAATCAAACATTTTTATAATGAATTCATTATTTTCAAAATCTACTTTTGTTTTTATAGTTTTTTTTTTTTTATTTTTTATAAAACTATACTGAATTTTATCAGCAGTATTATTAATTAATATATTGCCTAAACCATTTATTTCTAATGAACTATCTTTAATGTTATTTAGAGATTTTGTATCGAGTACTAAATTTATTTTTTGATTTAAAATTGAAATATTTGTATCATAATTAAAAAATTGATTTTTAATTTTATCATTAATTAATAATTGAATTTCTCTGATACTATATTGTGATTTTAAATTTAAATCTGATATTTTTAATTTTTTCTTTAATATAAATGAAAATTTATTTTTACTCTCAAATTCAAGCTGATTATTTTTAATAAATTTTAAATTATTCAAAAATTTATTTGGAAGAGAATTCAACTTTAATAATACATTGTTAGTTGAAACATCGCCTTCAACTAAAAAAAGTTTTTTCTTGTTTGCTGATATTTTTATAATATCAGAATTAAATATAATTTTGTCATAAATTATTTTGCTATTTACTATTTCAACTAAATTATTCTTTATATTAAAATTAAAATTTAATTTAAAATTGTAATCTTTATTTAATATTTCTAATTTTAAATTATCAACAATACCTTCAACAATATAATTATCCTTTATATCCCCGTTTTTATCGAAGTTTAGATTAACAAAAAAAATTAAATTACCGCCCCTTATTGATTTATCAAGTATCATTGTTTGAAAATTATTTTCATAATTTCTGAGTACTTTCACTAAACTTTTTGCGCTATTTTTTTTACTTTTAATTTCTATTTTTTTTAGAGATTGTTTATTTATGATTAAAGATAAAATTGATATTTTAGCTTCAGCTTTTTCAATTAATATATTTTCGTCTTTAATTATTAAAATAGGATTTTTTGTTTCTATATTTAAATTTAATTTTAAGGGTTGTAAGGTAAACTTAAATTTATCAAATTTAAATTTTATGCCTAGACTTTTTTTTATTATTTTTTTTTCAATAATTTGATTAAATTTATTTGTACTTATTCCTATAAAAGTAAGATATGCTATAATAATTACTAATAATAATATTAAAACTAAAGTTAAATTTTTTATTATTCTAGTCATTCATCTTGTGTAATGATCTCTCTAAGAAACTATCTATTTCACCATTTAACACTTTTTGGGGGTCCGTGCTCTGATAATTTGTTCTATTATCCTTTACAAGTCTATATGGATGTAAAATATATGATCTGATCTGGTGCCCCCAACCTATATCAGACTTATTTTTTTCGTTATTTTTGTCTTCTTTTTCTTTTTTTTGAAGCTCAAATTCATAAAGCCTAGCTTTTAGCATTTTCATACATGTCTCTTTATTCTTATGTTGAGATCTCTCATTTTGACATTGTACAACTATTTTAGTTGGAATATGAGTAACTCTTACAGCACTATCTGTTGTATTAACATGTTGCCCGCCCGCTCCACTCGAACGATAGGTATCTACTCTTAAATCCTTTTCGATAATATGAATATTTATATTTTCATCAACAACAGGATAAACCCAAACGCTTGCAAAGCTTGTATGTCTTCTAGCACCAGAGTCAAATGGTGAAATTCTTACTAATCTGTGGATTCCTGACTCTGCTTTTAAAAAACCATAAATATAGTTTCCTTTTATTTTAATAACTGAGGATTTAATACCCGCTTCGTCACCTTTGTGTTCACTTATTAAATTAAATTTGTAATTTTTATTATTTGCCCATTTCATATACATTTTTCTAATCATTTCTGCCCAATCTTGACTCTCTGTTCCACCTGCTCCAGCATGTATTTCAATATAAGCATCAAAGGAATCGCTATCTTTTGATAAAAAACATTTTACATTGTTATTTTTAACGTCGCTTTCTAATTTATTTAAGTTTTTGAGAATTTCTTTAATTACAATACTATTATTTTCATCAGAAGCAATTTGGTATAATTCAATTATATCTTTTATTTCGTTGTCTACTCTTTTATGAGAGTTCATTAAATTTTCATAATGTTTTTTTTCTTTAATTTTTTTTTCAGCTAAAGATTTGTTATCCCAAAATTTTTGATCTTGAATTTGTTTATTTATTTTGTCTAATTTGTGATTGATATCTTTTTCGTCAAAGATACTCCTTAATTCTTTGATTTATAATATTAATTTCTTCAATTATTTTTTTAATCTGTTCTTCCATTAATAAAAATTAAATATATTATCATTAAATAATTTATAATTTATACTTATATCTTCTTTGAAAGGGTTTTTCTTTAAATTATTTAGATTAAAAGCCTCAATAATCGTATCAGTTGATCCATAATTTGCTTTTTTTCCTGTTTTTGCATCAACAACAACCATTTTTATATTTTTTGATACCTTAAAAGGACGAGCATTCGATTTGTTTACAGCTTCTTCGATAAAATATTTAAAAACTGGCATTGCAGTCTTAGATCCAGTTTCGTATCTACCTAAGCTTTTAGGTTCATCATATCCAATATAAACTCCTATTACAACGTTTGATGTATAGCCAATAAACCATGTGTCAGTGTTTTTATTTGTGGTGCCGGTCTTTCCGGCGAGATCCAACTTTAGTTTTTTTAATTTTTTTCCAGTTCCTCTTTGAACAACTCCTTCAAGCATTGATGTAACCTGATAAGCAGTTTGTGGACTAAAAACTTGAGTAAAATTATTTTCTATTTTAGGAAAATTCTTACTTGTGTAAGAAATTTGATCACAATTCTCACAATATCTTTTTTCTGTATTGTATATTGTGTTACCTTGACTATCCTGAATTCTATCAATTATAATTGGATTAACCAATTTTCCGCCATTTACAAAAGAGCAATAGGCAGTTGTAAGCTTAAGTAAAGTTGTTTCAGCTGATCCCAATGAAATTGACATGAGCTCTTCAGGATTGTCGTAAATATTTAATTTTTTTGTCATATCAGTTATTTTTTTTAAACCTAATTCTTGGGCAATTCTTACTGTCATCAAATTTCTTGATTTTTCTATCCCTGTTCTTAAAGTAGATAGCCCATAAAACTTTTTGCCGTAATTTTCTGGCTTCCACATTTTCAAGTCCTCTCCTTGATCAAAAACTATTGGCGCATCTAATATGAGTGTATTTGGATGGAAATTATTTTCTAATGCTAGTGCATAAATAAAAGGTTTAAACGCAGATCCTGGTTGTCTTAAGGCTTGCGTTGCTCTGTTAAACTCACTTTTTTTAAAACTAAATCCTCCCGATATAGCTTTTATTCTACCATTATAAGGATCCATTACAATTATTCCACCATTAGCATCGGGGAGTTGTTTTAAGCTGAAAGTATTATCTTTGATATGTTTTACATATACTATATCCCCAGTTTTTAATATTTGGTCAAATTCCTTTTTTGTCCATAAAATATCTTGGTAATTAATTTTTCCAATTCTATTATCTGATAGTTCAATTTCTACAGAAAATTTTTTAATTTTTTTAATTATAGAAATCTCCCAGTCAATTGATTTTTCTAATTCAAGATCCTTCAAATTTTTATACCAATCTTTACTATATTTTATATTTTTGAGCGGCCCGCGCCATCCTCTCCTTTTGTCATATTCAATTAAACCTTTTCTAAGTGCTTCAGTAGCTATTTTTTGAATTTGTAAGTCTAATGGTGTTTTAATGTTAAAACCTTGTTTGTAAACCTCATCAAAACTATATTTGTTTACAATTGCTTTCCTAACATCTTCTACATAGTATCTAGCATCTTCTAAATAAATTTTTTTTCTTTTATTTAGTTTAATCTTAGTATTTAAAATTTTATCTAATTCATGCTTTTTAATAAACGAATTATCATATAAATTTTTAATTACCAGATCTCTTCTAAATTTAGCTAAATCTGGATTTTTATAAGGATTATATTTGCTTGGGGCTTTTGGTAAAGCTGCTAAAAGTGATGCCTCAGCATAATCCAAGTCACTAATCGGTTTATCAAAATATTTTAAACTAGCTGAAGCTACTCCATAACTGCCCTCACCAAGATATATCTGGTTTAAATAAAGTTCTAAAATCCTTTCTTTAGCTAAGGCTCTTTCAATCCTAAAAGCTAAAATAGCCTCTTTTATTTTTCTATCTATACTTACCTCATTGGAAAGAAGAAAGTTTTTTGCAACCTGTTGAGTTATGGTGGAGGCCCCCTCAAGCCTTTTTGATGACAATAAATTAAATATATTGTTGTAAAAAGCCCTTACTACACCTTTAGCATCTACGCCAGGATGAGAAAAAAAATTTTTGTCCTCTGCGGACAAGAAAGCATTTACAACTTTTGGGGGTATTGAATTATAAGGTATAAAAATCCTTTTTTCTGAGGAAAAATCAATTACTAATTCGCCTGTGCCAGAATACAATTTGCTTGAAACAGGTGGTTTATAATTTTTAAGAAATTTGTAGTCCGGCAACTTACTTGAATATATCCATAAAATAGAGATTATAAAAATTACAGTTAATATAAGGAAAAAAAGGCTTGATATTATTATTTTTTTCAAAAATCTGTTCATTTTGGTTTAATTTATTTTACGAATTTGTTAATGTTAAGGCAATGTCTAATAAAATGAAAATTAAAATATTAAAATTATGCCGAAGAATTTATATATCGATGCATCGCATCCAAATGAAACTAGAGTTGTGCTTAAATCAGAAAATAATATTGAAGATTATGAATATGAAAGTGTTAATAATACATTAATTAAAAATAATATTTATCTAGGTAAAGTAAGTCGAATAGAACCGTCACTACAAGCTGCATTTGTAGATTTTGGAAGGGATAGGCATGGATTTTTGTCATTCAATGATATTCAAAGTGATTATTATCAATTACCAAAAGATGATTTAGAAAAATTAAAGAGAGAGGAAGAGGAGACAAGAGTAAATTTATTAAAGGAAAGTGAATTTAAAGAGACAATTGATTTAGAAAAAAACAATGAAAATAATTTTCAAGATACGGCTTATAAATCAGAAGAAAATGAAAATTTAGAGACTAAAGTTGAAAAAAAGTATCCATCAAAAAGGTATAAAATACAAGAAGTAATAAAACCTAATCAAGTAATTTTAGTTCAAGTACTTAAAGATGAACGTGGATTAAAGGGAGCGGCTCTGAGTACGTTTATTTCTATTGCTGGTAAGTACATTGTTTTAATGCCAAATACTCCTAAAGGTGGTGGAATATCAAGAAAGATATTTAATCCCATTGATAGAAAAAAAATCAGATCTATATTGAATGAAATCGAAATTCCCAAAGAAATGGGGATTATTGTTAGAACAGCGGGATCAAATAAAACTAAAAATGAAATTAATAATGATTTAAAAAACTTAATTAATTCTTGGAACAAAATTA
>MDTG01139977.1_pt1 | contig 14838 bp, 10 predicted proteins | sample 811421 | NCBI WGS metagenome assembly MDTG01 (sample SAMN05326645, study PRJNA326480) | marine metagenome | isolation source: seawater | place: Pacific Ocean: South East | collected 2011
ATCATTTTCTATATTTATAAATGATTTAAGTGGTCAAATATTTACTTTATTTATTTTAACAGTTGCAGCAGCAGAAGCGGCGATTGGTTTGGCAATTATTGTAGTATATTTTAGAAACGCTGGAACAATTAGAGTTGAGGAAATTGGAAAATTAAAGGGATAGCATGGAAAAATTAATAATCTTCTTACCTTTGCTTGCGGCAATAATCTCAGGCTTTTTTGGAAAAATAATTGGAAATAGAGCATCTCAAATAACTACTTGTTTATTTGTTTCTATTTCTGCCTTGTTGTCTTTTTATGTTTTCTACAATGTAATAAACTACGGTTACTCAAATAACATTTTAATTGGTAAATGGATAACTTCAGGACTTCTAGACGTTAATTGGTCGATAAAAATTGATCAATTGTCAGCTGTAATGCTTGTTGTTGTTACTTTGGTCTCTGCGATAGTCCATGTTTATTCAATAGGTTATATGTCTAACGACTCTCATCAACCTAGATTCATGTCATACTTGTCCCTATTTACTTTTGCAATGCTAGTATTAGTTACCTCTGATAATTTTTTACAGTTATTTTTTGGCTGGGAAGGAGTCGGGCTTTGTTCTTATTTTTTAATTGGTTTTTGGTTTAAAAAACCAACTGCTAATGCAGCAGCTATTAAAGCATTTATTGTAAATAGAGTAGGAGATTTTGGTTTTGCCCTTGGTATATTTTTAGTTTTTTACATTTTTGGAACTTTAAACTACGAAGAAGTATTTAACAAAGTATATTTGTACAAAGATAATAATTTAAATTTTTTAGGACTTGAGCTTAACGCAATAAATTTAATTTGTTTTCTATTATTTATTGGAGCTATGGGTAAATCAGCTCAGATTTTTTTACATACTTGGTTGCCAGACGCCATGGAAGGTCCAACACCTGTTTCTGCATTAATTCATGCTGCAACAATGGTAACTGCAGGAGTATTCCTTGTTGTAAGATGTTCACCAATTTACGAATACTCACCAATTATATTAAATTTTATAACTGTCATTGGTATGTCCACAGCTTTGTATGCCGCAACAGTTGCCTTGGTTCAAAATGATATAAAAAAAATAATTGCATATTCTACATGTAGTCAACTAGGTTATATGTTTTTCGCCGCTGGTGTTGGAGCTTACAATATTGCCATGTTTCACTTATTTACTCATGCATTTTTCAAAGCTCTTTTATTTTTAGGCGCAGGATCCGTTATTCATTCATTTCATGATGAGCAAGATATAGAAAAAATGGGTGGTGTTTATAAACACTTACCATACACCTATGCATTAATGATTATTGGAACATTGGCTTTAACAGGGTTTCCATTCTTGTCTGGATTTTATTCTAAAGATTTAATTATTGAGTTTGCTTATTTAAAAGGAAATGTATTTGGATATTATGCATGTGCAATAGGCATATTTACTGCTCTTTTAACTTCAATTTATTCCTGGAGATTAATCTTCAAAACGTTTCACGGTGAGTATAATAATAAAAATCGACCTATATCTAGCATGCATGAATCGCCAATTGTTATGTTGGCTCCATTAATAATTTTAGCTATTGGCTCAGTATTAGCTGGGTTTGTTTTTAAAGATTTATTTATGGGATACGGTTCCTTTTCTGATTTTTGGAAAGGATCAATTTTCTTCTTAGAACCATTAACAACAGAACATCCTCCTGGTTATGTATTATATTTAACTCCAGTATTGGTAACTATATCCATACCATTTAGCTACTACATATTTATAAAAAACAAATCATTTATAGAATCTTTGGTTAATTCAAACAGACCAATTTATCTTTTTCTAAAAAATAAATGGTATTTTGATGAACTATATGAATTTTTATTTGTGAAATCTTCTAAGTTTTTAGGAAAATATTTATGGAAAAAAATAGATGGATTGATAATTGATAGATTTGGGCCAGATGGACTGTCAAGTTTGTTTAAATATTTTTCTATAAAAGCCGTAAAATTTCAAACTGGATTTATATATCAATACGCTTTTGTAATGCTAATTGGTTTTTCATTAATATTAACAATAATTATAATTAAATAATGAGTTTTCCTATATTATCATCGTTAATTATCCTCCCTACAATTGGAGCAATATTTATTTTATTTGGCAGGTCATCTTCGAATTACAATGCTGCAAAATATATTTCATTATTTGTTTCTTTAGCAAATTTTGTTCTATCTTTATATCTTTGGTATGCGTTTGACAAAAATAATTTTGGATTTCAGTTTGTTGAAGAGAAAATTTGGCTAGAAGGATTTATAAATTATAAAGTTGGAATAGATGGAATTTCAATACTATTTATTATTTTAACAACTTTTATCAGTTCACTTTGCATTATTTCAGTTAATTCTACAATCAAGTATAGACTTAAAGATTTTCTTATAGCTATTCTTTTAATGCAAACAATGATGATAGGAGTTTTTTGTTCACTTGATTTGGTTATTTTTTATTTATTCTTTGAAGCGGGCCTGATCCCAATGTTTTTAATTATTGGAATATGGGGTGGTGAGAGAAGAGTTTATTCTGCATTTAAATTTTTCTTATACACTCTATTAGGATCTGTTTTAATGTTAGTTGCAATTATCTCTATATATTGGATAACAGGCACTACTGATGTCGTAGAATTATATCAAATTGGCATTAATGCTAAGTATCAAAATTTGTTGTGGTTAGCATTCTTCAGTTCTTTTGCTGTAAAAACTCCAATGTGGCCAGTTCATACATGGCTTCCAGATGCACACGTTGAAGCGCCTACCGCTGGTTCTGTTTTACTGGCAGCTATTTTGTTAAAGATGGCAGGTTATGGATTTATAAGGTTTTCCGTCGGGCTTTTTCCAGTTGCATCAGAATACTTTGTTCCTCTTGTTTTTGGTCTAAGTTTAATAGCGATTATTTATACATCTTTAGTAGCTTTGATGCAGGAAGATATGAAAAAACTTATCGCTTATTCTTCTGTTGCACACATGGGGTTTGTAACGATGGGTATATTTACAATGACACCAGAAGGTATTGAAGGAAGTATATTTCAAATGATTAGTCACGGAATAATTTCTGCAGCGCTTTTTTTATGTGTTGGGGTAGTTTATGAAAGAATGCACACAAGAGAAATAAGTAAATATGGTGGTATAGTTTCTGTAATGCCAAGATATGCAGTTGTATTTATGGTTTTTACTTTAGGTGCGCTAGGCTTACCAGGCACAACTGGGTTTATAGGTGAATTTTTAATATTGTTAGGTACTTTTAAAGTTAGTTTTACAGTTGCTGCAATTGCAAGCCTCGGAGTAATTTTGGGAGCCGCATATATGCTGTGGCTTTATAGGAGGATAGTTTTTGGAGAAATAACAAATCCAGAAGTAAAAAAACTTGTAGATTTGAATAGGTCCGAAATGATTATCTTATCAATACTAGCTTTTGTATCGATTTTATTTGGTTTTTATCCAGACCCTTTATTAAGCACAACTTCAGCTTCAGTAGAAGGTTTAATTGACTTATTTAATACAAATATAAAAATATATACAGCAAGTAATTAATGATGAATTTAGATTTAATTTTTCCTGAAATTTTTTTATCACTTTCGATTATGTTTTTATTAATGATTGGTGTATTTAAAAAAAATAGTGAAAAGTTAGTATACAACCTTTCAATAATTACACTTATAATTATGTTAGCGCTAGTCGTTAATTTGTTTTCTCATAATGAAACACTTATTTTTAATGAAAGTTTCAAAATTGATATTTTATCATCATTTATGAAATCGTTGACAATAATAGCAGCAATCTTCGTTATGATTTCCTCATCTACTTACGTGAAATCATTAAATATTTTAAAGATTGAATATCCAATATTAATTTTAAGTTCAATTCTTGGAATGATGGTTATGATCAGTTCTAATGATTTAATTGTTTTTTATTTAGGTCTAGAACTTCAGTCTTTAGCACTATACGTGCTTGCATCATTTAATAGAGATAATATTTTATCTACAGAGTCTGGTTTAAAATATTTTGTTTTGAGCGCATTATCGTCGGGATTGTTGCTTTATGGTTGTTCGCTAGTATATGGATTTTCTGGTTCTACTAATTTTATTTATATTGCTAATTCATCATCAAATATTGAATATGGAGTTATATTCGGTTTAGTATTTATAATAGTAGGTTTGGCATTCAAAATTTCTGCTGTACCTTTTCATATGTGGGCGCCAGATGTTTACCAAGGTTCCCCAACAGCTGTTACTTTATTTTTTGCAGCTTTGCCAAAAATTGCTGCATTAACAGTATTTATAAGGTTTTTATACACGCCTTTTGTAAATTTAATTGATCAATGGCAAACAATACTTGTTTTCATTTCAATTGCTTCAATGATATTTGGTGCAGTTGCTGCTATTGGACAATCAAATTTAAAAAGACTAATTGCTTATAGTTCCATAGGTCATATGGGTTATGCTCTCGCAGGATTGGCATCAGGGACAAATCAAGGAATTCAAAGTTCTGTAAGCTATATTTCAATTTATTTAGTTATGACGTTGGCATTTTTTTCATGCTTATTTATGTTGAGGAAAAAAAATATATTTTATGAAAAAATTGAAGATTTATCGGGTTTATCTACAAATCACCCAATTCTTTCAATTGCCTTTTTAATTGTATTGTTCTCTTTAGCAGGAATACCTCCATTAGCAGGCTTCTTTGCAAAATTTTATATTTTTATGGCTGTTATTGAACAATCAATGTACTTTTTAGCAATAGTAGGACTTTTATCTACAGTAGTAGCTGCATTTTATTATCTAAGGTTAATTAAAATTATTTATTTCGATAAACCAAAAGAGAAATTTGAAACAGACCACAATTTTGGATTAAAGGTCACTCTAGCTATTTCCACAGTAATTCTAGCTCTATATTTTATATATCCAGGGCTACTTAATGAAATGGTTTCTAGAATTTCTATTATTTAATGAAACTAAAAAAACATTTATTTAAAACAGTTACAAGCACAAATGATATTGCAATTAAAAAAATTAAAAAAGGCACATCTGCAGGATTAATTATTGCAAAAAAACAAACAAAGGGAAGAGGAAGATATGGCAATAAATGGATATATATGAAGAATAATCTATTTATGTCCATTTTTTTTAGCTTAAATTCAAATATAAGTATAAAAAATTTAACTTCTATAAGTTGTAAAATAGTTAAAAAATCATTATTAAAATTAATTAATAAAAAAATTACAATAAAAAAACCAAATGATTTATTGATAAATAAAAAAAAGGTATGTGGAATTTTACAAGAAACGATAATTTATAAAAATAATAAATTTGCAGTTGTTGGAATAGGAATAAATATTCATAGATCTCCCATAATTGATAATTATCCTACAACTTACTTAAATTTTTTTACAAAAAAAAAATTAACTAGTTTTAAAATTTATAATGAAATAAAGAAGAACTTTGAAAAATATTTAAATAACTAAAGATGAAAATAATAGGCGATATTGGAAATACAGAAGTAAAAATTTGTTTAGTTGGTAATGATTTTAAAATTAAAAAAAAAATAAATATTAAAACAACTGAAATAAATAAATTTATAATTAAGAGCAAACTAAAACATTTTTCAAAAAATAAAAAAAAAATTAATAATATAGTGTTTAGTAGTGTAGTGCCTAAATTATTTAAACAATTTTCATCTTTTTTTAAATTAAATTTTAATAAAAAGATCATCGAGATTAAAGAATTTAAATTAACTAAATTGATTGACGTCAGGGTTAACAAAAAGCAAGTTGGTTCTGATAGGTTGGCAAATTCAATAGCCACTATAGACTCAAAAAATAATTATATTATTATAGATTTTGGAACAGCTACAACTTTTGATGTAGTAATTAAAAGGAAATATTTAGGAGGTATAATTTCTCCAGGTATCAATTTATCTTTAAATACATTAACATCGAAAGCATCTTTAATTCCTGAAATTAATCTAAAAAAAATATCATATGTAATTGGTAAAAACACAAATGAAGCAGTAAGATCAGGCTTTTACTGGGGATATGCCGGTTTAATTGACAATATGATTAAATTAATTAAAAAACAAACTAGATCTAATTTTAAAGTTGTATTAACAGGTGGCCTTGCAGATTTATACAAAAATTCAATTAATACTAAGTGTATAGTTGATAAGGATTTAACCATAAAAGGAATTATTAAAATTACAAAAAATTTGATTTAGTATATGAAGGAAGAGTTATTATTTTGTCCACTTGGCGGTTCTGGTGAAATTGGCATGAACCTTAATCTTTATGCTTATGGCAAACCAGATAATCAAAAATGGATAATTGTTGATGTAGGAGTAACTTTTGCTGACGATAGCATTCCAGGAATTGATCTTATATATCCTGATCCGGGATTTATTGTTGATAAAAAAGACGATGTCCTAGGAATCGTATTAACTCATGCGCATGAAGATCATATAGGTGCAATAGCTCATATTTGGCCGAAATTAAAATGCAATATTTATGCAACTCCTTTCACAGCTGTATTAGTCAGGGAAAAATTTAAAGAAAAGAAAATTGATATCAGTTCTAACTTAAAAATAGTTGAATTGAATGGAACTTTAAATCTAGATCCTTTTAATATTGAATTTGTAACACTAACACACTCAATTATTGAACCAAATGGGTTAAAAATAAACACTCCATCAGGCACAGTTCTTCATACAGGCGATTGGAAATGTGACCCAAACCCACTAATTGGAAATAAAATAGATGAAAATAAGCTGAAACAAATTGGAGATGAAGGTGTTCTTGCAATGATATGTGACTCAACCAATGTATTTAGCATGGGTAGAGCTGGTTCTGAGATGGATGTAAGAAAAAATATGCTTAATTTAATTCAAGGATTAAAAAAAAGAGTTATTGTTACATCATTCGCCTCCAATGTTGCAAGAATGGAAACTGTTTTTTATTGCGCAGAACAAACAAAAAGACAAATATCTCTTGTAGGAAGATCTATGCACAGAATATTTAAAGCTGCAAAAGAGTGTGGATATTTAAAAAATATCATTGAACCTATTGATCCAAGGGATGCCAAAAATATTGGGAGAGATAAAATAATATATTTATGCACCGGTAGTCAAGGTGAGCCAATGGGCGCTATGATGAGAGTAGCAAACAATGTTCATCCAGACGTATATTTAGAAAAAGGTGATGCAGTAATATTTTCTTCTAAAATAATTCCAGGAAATGAAAAAAAACTATATAAATTACATAACCAACTTGTTAAGGAAGGTATTGAAGTAATTTCAGAAGAAAATGAATTTATTCATGTTTCTGGCCATCCAAATAGAGAGGACCTTAGAGATATGTACAATTGGATAAGACCACAATCTATAATTCCAGTTCATGGAGAGCACAGACACATGTTAGAACACATTAAATTTGCTAAAGAGATGCAAGTACCATACCCTGTAACAGTAGAAAATGGTGATATAGTTAAATTATTTCCAGGAGATAAACCTGAAGTTTATGATAAAGCGCCAAGCGGTAGGCTTTATCTTGATGGAAACATTGCTGTTGAAGAGGATTCAAGATCCATAAAGGAGAGACGCAACATTTCAGCAAACGGTATTCTTGATGTTACAATTTTAGTTACACCTAAAGGAAACATACACAATAAACCAATATTTAATTATAGTGGTTTACCAATAGAAAATGAAGAAGATTATAAATATGAATTAGAAAATATAGTTGAAAGAACTGCAAGGACATTTTCATTAAATAATTTAAGTCAAAAAGATAATATAATTGATGCAATCAAAATATCGTGTAGGAAAGCAACTAAAGAGATTACTGGTAAAAAGCCTCTTACAAGCATTAAATTAATAAAGATTTAAATAAGAAATTTTTTGATGTAATTATATATATTATGTATTTTTCTAAGTCTTTTATTCCAATACTTAAAAATAACCCTACTGAAGCAAAAATAAAATCGCATCAACTAATGCTTAGAACAGGAATGATTAAACAATCATCAGCAGGTATTTATTCATGGCTTCCTTTAGGTTTTAAAATAATGAAAAAAATCGAGCAGATTGTAAGAGAAGAACAAAACAATGTTGGTGTTCAAGAAATACTAATGCCCACAATTCAGTCTAGTGAAATTTGGAAAGAAAGTGGTAGATACGAAGATTATGGAGAAGAAATGTTAAGAATAAAAGATCGTCAAAATAGAGAAATGTTATACGGACCAACCAATGAAGAGTTAGTTACAGAAATATTTAGATCATCAGTTAAGTCTTACAAATCATTGCCACAATTATTGTATCATATTCAATGGAAATTTAGGGACGAGCTAAGACCTAGATTTGGCATAATGAGATGTAGGGAATTTTATATGAAAGATGCTTATTCATTTGATATTTCAGATGATGAAGCTATTTATTCTTATAATAAATTTTTCCTTTCTTACTTAAACACTTTTAAACGTATGGAACTTTCAGCTATCCCTATGGCTGCAGAAACAGGGCCGATAGGTGGAAATTTATCACATGAGTTTATAATATTAGCTGACACAGGTGAAAGCAAAATATTTACTGATAAAAGAATATTTGATGTTGATAGTTCAAAAGCTAGGATTGAAAAAGGATCTCTCAGCAAGTTAAGAAGTGATTTTGAAAAATATTACTCTGTAACAGATGAAAAATTTAATAAAGACGAATTTGAAAAAAATGTGCCTAAAGATTATAGATTGCAAACCAAAGGTATTGAGGTTGGACATATTTTTTACTTTGGTGATAAATATTCTAGACCAATGAATGCTAGTGTTGATTATAATGGAAAAAAAGAATTTGTTAAAATGGGATCATATGGAATTGGAGTTTCAAGATTAGTTGGCGCCATTATAGAGGCAAAATATGATGATAAAAATGAAATAATGAAATGGCCAATGTCCGTCTCACCTTATGATTGTTCCATACTTCCAATTGTAAACAAAAATGACAACTCTAATTTAGAAAAAGCAACCAATATTTATAATAATCTAAAAAAAAATAATATAGACGTTTTAATTGATGATACGGACGAAAATCTATCGTCAAAAATAAAAAAATTTAATTTATTAGGAATACCTTTTCAAATTATAGTTGGTAAAAATTTTAATGAGCAAAAAATTGAATTTAAAGAAATTAATAAAGATCCTTCTTTTATTTCTTTAGAAGAAATAATCAAAACTATAAAAAATAAAAAAACAAATTGATCACTCTATTAGAAAGAAAAATAGCGATTAGATATCTATTTACTAAAAAAAAAGATGGATTTATAAATATAATTTCAGCTTTTTCATTTATAGGAATTACATTGGGTGTGGCCGTTCTCATTGTTGTAATGTCGGTTATGAATGGGTTCAGAACGGAATTAATTAATCAAATAAATGGTTTTAATCCACACATAAAAATATTTTCATATCAAAATGAAGTAGATTTATCAAAATTAAACAACAAAAAAATAAGAGAAATTTCAGAAAATTATTTTTTAAGTAATAGCGGCGAAGCTGTAATTATTCACAACTCATATACAAAAGGTATAATTTTAAGAGGGTATTTAAAAGATGATTTTAAAAAATTAAATGTTATAAAAAATGATAACTTTTATGGCAACAAAGTCCTTTCATATAATTATATTTCAATTGGTAAAGAACTAAGTTTTACATTAAATTTAGATATTGGTGATAAAATAACTTTGATATCTCCAAGCTCTATAACTTCTCCTATTGGAAGCTTACCTAAACAAAAGTCATTCATTATAGACTCTATTTTTGAGAGTGAAATTAATGAATTTAATCTAAATATAGTATTCTTAAACTTAAATGATTTAGAAGATTTTTTTGATTATAAAAAAAATGAAAGATACTTGGAAATTTTTTTAAACGATCCAAAAAAAATCGAAATTAAAAAATTAATATTTCAAGACGTATTTCAGGATAATTTAATAAATACCTGGGCAGATCTAAATAAATCTCTTTTTTCAGCACTTAAAATAGAAAGAAACGTTATGTTTATTATTTTATCTTTAATTATTTTGATAGCTGCATTTAATATTATTTCAGGATTGACTATATTAGTTAAAAATAAAACAAGAGATATCGCAATTTTAAAATCTATAGGTGTTCAAAATCTATCCATAGCAAAAATATTTTTTTTAGTAGGTTTTTCAATAGGTTCATTAGCCACAATAGCAGGAATTATTTCAGGTATTGTATTTTCAATAAATATCGAAACTATAAGATCCGCAATTAGTGGTTTATTTAATATTAGTTTATTTCCTGAAGAAATATATTTTTTAAGTAAAATGCCATCCGAAATAGAGCCTTTTTCAATTATTTTAATAAGCTTTTTTTCAATTCTTATAACTTGTTTGGTTTCAATATACCCAGCAATTAAAGCATCAAGGATGGATACTATAAAATCACTAAAATATGAATAATTTTATATATATTAAAAACCTAAACAAGCATTATCACAACTTTAAAAAAGTCATTGTATTAAAAAATGTCAATTATAAATTTAAAAAAGGAAAAACCTATTCTTTAGTTGGACCTTCTGGTTCAGGGAAATCAACCTTGTTAAATATATTATCTTTAATAGATAGACCTACTAGTGGAAATTTATTTATACATAATTATAAAATAGATTTTAATGAAAAAGATAAAAATGATTCCATTAGATCAAGTAACTATGGAATTATTTATCAAGAAAAGAACCTCCTTAATGATTTTACAGCACTAGAAAATATTTCAATAGCTGGTATTGCAAATGGAAAATCTTCAAATGAAAGTTTTAATTTATCAAAAAAAATATTAAAAAAATTAAAGCTTAATAATAGATCCAACCATTTTCCTTCGCAACTGTCAGGAGGAGAAAATCAACGAATCGCTATTGGAAGGGCTTTAATTAATTCTCCAAATATTATTATAGCCGACGAACCATCAGGCAACCTGGATCATAATAATGCAAAAAAATTCTATAAATTGTTATTTAAGTTAAAATCTAAAAATAGAATAATTATTTATGCAACTCATAATAGATATTTTGCTAATTTAGCTGATTGTCGATTACAGCTAATTAATGGTAATCTAAAATCTGTTAATGCAAGAAAATAATCAAGATTTTAATCATATCAAAATACATACGCAATATTCTATTTGTGAAGGTGCTATTAAAATAGATGACTTAAAAAATTTTTGTAAAGAAAAAAAAATTAAATCTATTGGATTGTCAGATACTAGTAATTTATGTGGAGCTTTGGAATTTTCTGAAGAAATTTCAAAATCTGGCACTCAACCTATAATTGGAACGCAAATAAATTTTAAATTAAATGATGAAATCGGCATAATTCCATTAATTGCCAAAAATCAAAAAGGTTATGAGACAATTTTAGAATTATCATCAAATTCTTATTTGCAAAATAAAAATGATTTATTGCCTTATTGTGATCTCCAAAATCTACTTGATAAACCTGATGGTATAATTGTTTTATCAGGATCTATAAATTCATTGTCAGGAGATCTTTTCAAAAAAAACAAATTAAAAGATTTAAGTAACCTTTATGAAAAATTAAATAAAAATTTTGAAAATGATTTTTATGTTGAAATTCAAAGACATAATGACCCAAACGAAAAAGAATTTGAACTATTTAATTTAAATTTATCTCACATTTTGAAAATACCTATAATAGCCACACATGAAGTTTTTTATTTAGAAGAATCTATGCATGAAGCTCATGATGCATTATTGTGTATAAAAAACAAAACCTATATCAGCGATAAAAGAAGATTTAAACTATCTAGCAACCACAACCTAAAATCTAATTTTGAGATGGTAAAATTATTTTCGGACCTTCCTGAGGCATTAAAAAATAATTATTACTTACCTTTTAAATGTAATTTTAAAGCAAATAACTCAAAACCATTGTTGCCAAAAATTGCCTCAAACAAAGAAGTTGGACCTGATAAAATTCTAGAACAGCAAGCCGTTAAAGGTTTGGAAGAAAAATTTAGTAATAATTTAGTTATGATCAATAATTCTCAAAAGAAAGATGATGTATTTAAAGTTTATAAGAAGCGATTAGAACACGAAATATTAATTATAAATCAAATGAAGTATTCAAGTTATTTTTTAATTGTATCTGATTATATAAAATGGTCAAAAAGCAATAATATCCCAGTTGGACCCGGAAGAGGATCTGGCGCAGGATCTTTGGTTGCCTGGTGTTTATCTATAACAGATATAGATCCAATAAAATTTAATCTGATTTTTGAAAGATTTTTAAACCCTGACAGAATTTCGATGCCAGATTTTGATATTGATTTTTGTGAAGAAAAAAGAGATTTGGTTTTTGATTATCTAAATAAGAAGTATAAAAATAGTGTAGCTCATATAATTACTTTTGGAAAACTTAAAGCCCGGATGGTTATTAGAGATGTTGGCAGAGTTCTTGGTTTACCATATGGATTTGTAGACTCAATTTGTAAAATGATTCCTTTTGATCCATCTAGACCTATGAAATTGCAAGAGTGTATTAATTCAGAGCCACGTCTCCAAAAATTAATTAAAGACGACAATAGAGTAAAAAAATTAATTGATTTATCATTAAAATTAGAGGGACTTAATAGGAATTTCGCAACACATGCTGCTGGAGTTGTAATTGCTGACAAAAAATTAAGCACAATCGTACCATTATATAAAGATCAATCTTCAGATCTTTTATTACCTTCAACACAATTTGATATGTACTCAGCTGAAAATGCTGGTTTGGTTAAATTTGATTTTTTAGGACTAAAAACATTAACTGTTATCAATAAAACCCAAATATTAATTAGAGAGAAAACAAAAAAAGAATTTAATATTGAAAAAATTAATTACGAAGATCAAAAAGTTTTTGATCTTCTATCTGAAGGTAAAACAGTTGGGCTTTTCCAGCTAGAGAGTTCAGGTATGAAAGATGCTTTAATAAATATGAAGCCAAATAGATTAGAGGATATTATTGCACTTGTGGCGTTATATAGACCGGGTCCAATGAGCAATATTCCTATTTATAATGATTGTAAACATGGAAGAAAAGAGCCGGATTATTTACACCCAAAATTAAAAGAAATTCTAGAACCAACTTATGGAGTAATTATTTATCAAGAACAAGTAATGCAAATAGCTCAAGTATTATCAGGATTTACCGCAGGTGAGGCAGACATTCTTAGAAGAGCAATGGGAAAAAAAAAGAGAGCAGAGTTAGAAAAGCAAAAACAAAGATTTATAAATGGTGCAGAAAAAAATGGAATTGCAAAAGATATAGCTGCAGGAATTTTTATGAAAATAGAACCATTTGCTGAATATGGTTTTAACAAAAGTCATGCTGCCGCATATGCAGTTATAGCCTATCAAACTGCTTTTTTAAAAACTTACTATCCGAATGAATTTTTTTCAGCCTCAATGTCCATGGAACTATCAAATCAGAAGAAACTTAGTGAATTTTTTGAAGAATTAAAAAGAATGAAGATTAACATACGTAGGCCCAATATTAATGAATGTTTTGCAGATTTTAATGCAGTTGAAAATAATTTTTATTACGCTTTAGGAGCAATCAAAAATGTAGGATATGAAGCTATTTCAAATGTTGTCAAAGAAAGAATTAAGAACGGAAAATTTGAAAATTTATATGATTTTATAAGTAGAATTGATCCAAAAGATATTAACAAACTTCAATTAGAAGGATTAGTTAAAGCTGGCGCATTTGATGCTTTTACTAGTAATAGAAAATCTTTTTTTGATTCCATACCAAGTTTAATCTTAAAATCAAAAAATATTCACGAAAATAAATCAATAAATCAAATTAATTTATTTGTTGAAAATAAAGATCAGACTGATGATGAACTGTTTGTAAAAACGAATGATTTTAAATTTGAAGAAAGATTAGCAAAGGAGTTTGAGTCATTAGGCTTTTTTATTTCCGATCATCCACTTAATGAATTTAAAGATTTAATTACACAGTATAACGTTATTAATTTTAATGATTTTTATAACAACGATAGTTTAAGAGATGGTGTGGTAGCGGGTACTATTTTAAAAATTCAAGAGAAAAAAAACCAAAAAGGTCTTTCCTATGGGATCATTAAATTTTCAGATTTAGACAGTGTTTTTGAACTATTTGTTTTTTCTGATTTGTTTGAAAAAAAAAGAGATACATTAAAAGAAGGTAATTCAGTTTTTTTAAATGTAAATAAGAATATATCTACCGAGAATAGTAACTTAAGAATAAATGTTAGATCAATAACTAAAATTAACGAATTAACTCAAATACCTATAAATTCTATTGAAATCAATCCTTTAAATTTAGACGATATTATTAAAGTAAAAGAATTAATTTCTTCACCAGGTCAAACTTATGTGAAGTTGGCAGTTAAAAATAAAGCTAAAATTCATTATTATAAGTTAAATGAAAAAAGAAAAATTGATCAAAAAATCATTACAGAGCTCAAAAACGCTGGAGTTACATTAAAAATAAACTAAAATAAAACTTGTAATTATTTAAAATAATTGTAAAAAATTCCAAAAATAATACGCACACAGTATTTGGTTGAAAAACCTCCGGTCCCTATGGGCAATTACTGTGGAGGCATAACCGGAAAGGAATATGACTATACCTAATATAACAATAGAACAGCTTTTAGAAGCTGGAGTTCATCTTGGTCACAAAACATTAAGATGGAATCCAAAAATGAAAAAATATATTTTTGGAAGAAGAGATACAATTCATATAATCGACCTAACCC
>MDTG01365553.1_pt1 | contig 14838 bp, 13 predicted proteins | sample 811421 | NCBI WGS metagenome assembly MDTG01 (sample SAMN05326645, study PRJNA326480) | marine metagenome | isolation source: seawater | place: Pacific Ocean: South East | collected 2011
TGGTGATCCACATAATGAAAATTTACATTCTTTGATAATAAGTCGTTTTTAAATAATTTATTTAAATCATTTTTTAATGATCCTTTTTTTTTAAGTCTTTCAATTATTTCATATTTTTTTTTACCGAATAAATAATTTTTAAAAAAAAATGTTGTCTTATAAAATAGGTTTGAAAAAGGATTAGTATTAATTGCTATATCAGTTATTTCAGAAAGTTTTGTATTAGACTCTTTTAAAGATAATAAAATAGCATCATAAGGTATACCTGCCCAGTGTTTGATACGATTAATTCTTTCTTCTTCAATTGCAGTTACTAATTTTCCATTTTTTACAATACATGCAGAAGAGTCAGCATGATTACAGTTTAAACCAAGTACAATTCCCATTTATTATTGGTTATGCTTTTTTTTAATCTCTGAAAAAATCCATTTATATGTTTTTTCTAGACCTTGAGAAAGTGTAAATTTTGTATCCCAATTTAATTGAGATCTTATTAAAGTATTATCGCTATTTCTTCCTCTTACCCCTTTAGGTTTATCAAGTTGGTAATTTTTTTTCACTTTTATACCTGATATACTCTCAATTTTTTCAATCATTTCATTAATAGAAACCTTTTCCTCACTTCCAATATTGATTGGTCCATGATATTTAGAGTCAAATAATTTTAAGGTGGCTTCAACACAATCATCAATATATAAAAAAGATCTTGTTTGTTCACCATCACCCCATACATCAATTTTATCTGTTTTATTAATTTTTGATTCTATTATTTTTCTACATAATGCTGCAGGCGCTTTCTCTCTACCTCCATCGTAAGTTCCGTTTGGACCAAATATATTGTGATATCTTGCAACTTTAACATCTAAATTGTAATCCTCTAAAAAATGTCTACACATTCTTTCACTGAATAGCTTTTCCCAACCATACCCATCTTCTGGATTAGCTGGGTATGCATCTTCCTCTTTTAATCCAGTTATACTGGTTTGATTTTGCAGATCTTTATTATATGCACATGCACTTGAAGAAAAAAAATATTTTTTTACTTTAAATTCTTTGCATGCCATAAGCAAATGAGTATTAACTAATACTGATAGCATACATAATGCTTTATTATTTTCTATAAAGCCCATACCACCCATGTTGCAAGCCATATTAATAACTTCGTCAGTACCTTTAACCATCTTAAAACAATTATCCTTTAAGCTCATATCGAGTTCAAAATTTTCCGCTTCAGAAAAAGTTTGATACCAATCTTCAATAGGCTTTATATCCACTGCTCTTATTTTATAGTCTCTTTTTAGTAATTCTTTAACTAAATGGCCACCAATAAACCCACCTGCTCCTGTAACTAATATTTTTTTCATATTTTTTTAAATAAAAAATTGTTAAAAGAAATTTAAATTATAACTATTTATTTTAATTATATTAAAAATAAAAAATAGTCCATTGATAATATTCATGATTTTTTTAATTATATAATAAATGACGATTGCAATTGATTTTGTAGCTACAGATACTAACAGTGGTACAAAAACCTATATTTTAAATTTTTGTGAGGAAATAAATAAATTACCCCTTGAATACAATATAATAATATATTTAACCAAAAATTATTATAACCAAATAAGCATTTCGAAAAAAAAAATAAAAAAATTAAGTATGTGATTAAGTCTAATATTTTTTCAAATATTTTTTTTCGATTAATATGGATGCAATTTATTTTATTATTTAATTTAAAACGAGAAAAGGTGCGAACATTATTCTCTCCAATGAATTTTTGTCCATTATTGTCAAATGTGTTCAAAATAAAAATAATATTGGGACTTCATTCAAATTTACCTTGGGTATACTTTAATTTAATGCCTGGGGGCAAAATTAGAAATTATTTAACAAAAAAGTTTAGTGAAATTTCATTAAGATTATCCTCAAAAATTATTGTGTGTTCCAATTATGCAAAATATGAAATTTCAAAATTATTAAAAATTGACGAAAATAAATTAGTAGTTGCTTATTTAGGAATTGACAATTTTTATTTGGAAAATCAAAAAAAAAATGAATTATTTCTAAATAATTTCAAATATGAAAATTATATTTTTAGCGTTATGTCTACTGTCAAATATCATAATATTATAAATTTATTAAAATGTTTCAAAAAAATTGTATCCAAAAAAAATTCAAACTATAAACTAATTATTGCTACCCAAGTTTTAGATAAAAACTACTTTAAGCAAATAGAAAAATTTATATCTGATAACTCATTAATTAATAATGTAATAATTTTAAAGAATTTAGACAAAAAATACCTAAAAAATTTATATAAATATGCATCTTTGTATGTTTTTACATCTTATACAGAGGTATTTGGTCTTACTACTCTTGAAGCTATGTCTCAGGGAGCTAAAGTTCTTGTTTCAAATACATCTGCTCTTCCCGAAATAAATGGTCAATCAGCAATTTATTTTGATCCAGATGATATTTTAGATTTAGAACTAAAAATAAATAACAATTTATCAAAGAATAAGGCAAAAAAGATAAATGAAGATTTACAGTTAAATTATATTAAAAAGTTTTCTTGGAAAAATACTGTCATTAAAACTTTGAGTATAATATCTAAATAAAATCTAAATTTATTAAAATTCAAAATATAACGTCATAATTAAATATTTTAATATAATTTTTGTTTTCTAATGATAAGTTTCCAAGAGGATGACCGTCAATCCATCCTGTGTAATATGTAAATCCATTTAGGTTATTTTTGATTGGCTTGTAATACTTTCCTTGTTTTTTAATCAATTGTATAGGATCATTTTTAAAGTTTTGTTTATTAATTCTAATCATATTTTTGCTAAAATTAAATATGAGTGCAATACATAAAATTATTAAAAATGTTTTTTTTTTAAATAAGTAATTAAAATCAAAAAAATAAATTAAATATGTTCCAATGCTAATAAAGAAAATATGATGATATCTAGTGACTGGAGATTTTAAAAAAATAAAAATATTTAAAGCTAAAATCAAAAATGCTAAAACTTTATGCATATTATTAAAATTGAATTCACGTTTAAAATTATTAATTTTTAGAGATAAAACTGTTAAAATTAATGAAAATAGAATTGTATATAAATAATTTAAAAACTCTTCTAGGAATTTTGAAACCCAGGTATCAATCCAATTAAAATTCTTAATATATTCTTGTAATTGAAATTTTCCTATATAATTTGGAAACCCCTTTGCGGCAGCTTCAGTATTTATCAGCAATTCTGAAGCCACGATTTTACTGTTCCATGGTAGTATCTCAATACATGTAAAAGAAAAGGGATAAATAATACAACCACTAATAAGTGCATTTTTTAAACAATATATAAATAAAAATATTACTGGAAATGTATAAAATATTAATAATTTTTTATATTTTAAATAATCAGAAAATAAAAAAGTTAAAGGAATTATAAAAGAGAAAATAAAAAAAATTTTTATTGAAGTTAAAAATAAACAAAATAGCACTAATATTGTATTTAATATTTTCTTATCCTTTAATTCATTTATAGATTTAAAATATTTAAACGAAAAATAATTTATAAAACAAAAAATTATTACTCCCGGTCTATCCAATCCAAATTCTTTCAAACGAGTATATTTAAATAAAAAAAATAATATTAAAAAAATTGCTAAAACTTTTGTTTTAAAGTTATTTTCATCAGTTATAATTTCAGTAAGTAAATAAACTAAAATACCAAAAAAAATAATACTGTTTAGTACATGAATGTCTTGAAGAAAATATTTGTTAAAATTTAAATATGAATGAAGATACAACCACATAGAGTTATATCCAAAATGATTATGTAAATTATTAATTCCAACTATTAATTTTGAGTTATCATAATTTTGTATAAGACTTGCATGATAGTGGTTGATATCATCGGAGAAACCGCTACCGTATATGTTTGAAATACATATAATAAATAGAACAGCATAAAAAATATGTAATATTCTAAATTGAATTCCTTTAAATTTACTAAGGATAAATAAGGTGAAAATTAAGTTAATGTATAAAATTAAATCAGAAAGAGAAAAAAAAAGAGATATTAGTTGAGCTACAAAGCCAGTAGCGACAATTCCTACAAAAAAAACTTCTAGATTGTTAATCTTAAAATTTTTACTTATAAATATATTTTTTATAATTTGCCCATTAGAAAATATTACAATTGTAAAAATTAAAAAATGGGCAATAACAACCGTCATTTTCTAAATTTATAAATAATAAAGAAGTAAATAAATAAAAAGATTAAAAATGTGATGTAGGTATTCAACAAGAAATTAGCAAATATAATCGGCATAGCTGTTAAAATTGTATATGGAACAAAAACATATTTTGCTTTAAATATATTGTTCATATAGTGGTGTAGATGTGTCCTATCTGGTGCTAATGGACTTTTCTTTTTTATTATTCTTTCAATTACAACTCTCAGAGCATCTATAGATGGTATTAAAACAAGTAATATAATTTCGTCAAAATAAATTATATTTGAGCTATATTCTTTTAAAAATATAAGAGCTATTACTATTGATAATAAATTCACTCCAGAATTTCCAATAAAGAATTTACTAAAAATATTTGGTATCAAACAAATTAATAATGACAAAGATAAAATTAAATAAAATTCATTGAAGTGAGTTACATATAAAAAATATAAAATTGAAATTAAACTAATACTAATAGAAATACCGTTTGCACCATCTGAAAAATTAAGCGCATTGTTAAAAAAAAATATACAAAGAACTGTAAAAAAAATTGATCCTTGATTTAAAACTATAACAGTATTTATATCCCTGAATTTTAAAGATTGTATGATTAAAGATGTATCCAAAGGTATTATTATTATTAAAAGACTTATAAAAATAAATATTTTAGCTTTAGCATTAATATGTGTTCTGTCATCTAAAAAACCAACAAAAAAATAGGCAATAACTAATGACACCCAAATTAAAAAAATTTTTAAAGATATTAATTTTTCAATGTAAATATAAAAAAAAACTTCTAAAAAAACAGGAAATAAAATTAATCCTCCAATCGAAGGTGTAGGTTTTAAGTGGGTTTTTCGTTCATTTGGAAAATCAATTATTTTAAAAAACTGACTTATCTCATGACGATAAATAAAAATTAAAAATGATTGGAAAAAAATTAGTATTAGTATGTATAACAAATGCATTATATTATATATATCATTTTTACTAGCAATGAATATTAAATTTGATTATAGAAAATATTATTTATTAGATATATTTTTATATATCTTACCTTTCACAATTATTCTAGGAAATTCAACTTTAAACTCTACGAGATTTTTAATTTTAGCAAGTTTTATATATAATTTTTTTAAATATAAGCTTTACATTAAATATAAAATAATTTTAAGATACATCTATTTAATTTCAATTTGTATTATTCTAAATGTAATATTTTCCGAAAATTATATCAAAAGTTTAATAGGCTCCCTGAGTTTGATTGGATATTTAATATTATTTTTATCAATATTATTTATGTTAGATGACTCTGAAGATTTCAAAAAAAATTTTACTTTAATACTGTTATCCCTTACAATTTTTGTAATTATTGATCTAATTATTCAATACTATTTTAAATCTGATATTTTTGGTTATGAAGTATCATCTTCACATGGATATAGGTTATCTGGACCATTTGGTGATGAATTAGTACCCGGATCATTTCTGAGTAAATTATTATTTTTAGCTAGTATTTTTTTGGTAATAAAAAGGATAAATAATTTCTATATATTAATTTATTTATCTATAGCATCTTTTATAATTGTTTTGACAAATGAAAGGTCTGCTAGCATCATGTTTGCTAGTGGACTATTTATTTTTGTGTTTTTGAGTTTAAGATCAATCAAAATAAAACTTTTATCAATTTTTTTTTTAATGTTATGTTTTTATTCAGTTTTTTCTTTAAATAACGAATTAAAGAAGCATTTTATAGAGATACCAATAAAATATTTAAATGATAATCATCATTTAGCTCATTTTCAAACATCAATAGAGATATTCAAAGATCATAAAATTTCAGGAGCCGGGTTAAAAAATTTTCGAATATTATGCGATGATCAAAAGTATGAAAATATCAAATCTAAATATGTAGATAATCGTTGTGCAACACATGTTCACAATATTTATTTTGAAATATTGTCTGAGTCAGGGCTTATAGGATTTATTATTTTTGTCACTTTAAATTTAAATATCTTATTTTTTTTTATTCAAAATTTTTTTAAAAAGCTCGATACTGAAACAATGCTATTAATGAGTAATTATTTTGTTCTTTTTTGGCCTATACAAACAACTGGAGCATTTTTTTCATCTTGGAATGGTGTTTTTTATTGGATTTTTTTAGCTTTTTTCTTTTATAAAAAAATGAGCCTAAATTCTAACAATCAAATTTAAATAGGTTAATTTCCTTAATATCTTTTAATACAACCCATCTGTTACTTCTATAATAGTAAGTTTCAATTTTTTTAACGTTTCCACACAAACCAGTTTTTTTTAAAAAATTATCTAGGCCTCCAAACTCACCCGACATTGGATTTCCCTCCCACAATAGTAATTTTGTGTCATTTTTATTAGAAATGAAATAATTTTTGTCAAATTCCATTACATACTTTGGATGGTATATTGGAACAACGTTATTGAAAAAATAAAAACTATTGTGAGAAGAATAAATTTTATGATTTGGATATTCTGAATTTATTTTTTGAATAATTGAATATGAATTATTAAATTCATTTAAAATTAGATTTTTATTTAGTATCTTGGCTGAAATTAAAACTGAGGTCAAAGCCATGGGTATAAGGATCATCATAATAACAAAAGACTGAAAATATAATATTTTTTTAAAAAATTTATATTTGTTTAAATCTGCATAAAAACAAATAAAAATTAACACAGGCAAAAACCATCTATTCTGAAAATTATTTAAAACTAAAACTGATAAAATAAGGAAAATTAATAAAAAAGCTAAATCTTTATTTTTTTTTAAGTTTAAGGTTAACAAATATAAAAAACCAATCCCAAAAATCTTAAAAAAATCTTTTAAATCTAAAGGTAAAAATAATTTATAAATGATCGCTATAAATTTTAATAAACCATTTTCTAAACCTTGTGAACTATCAAGAGTGTGATTTTTTATAAACGAAACATATTCACTAAACCATAATTGATTGGATCCATTAATTGAAATGAAGGGAAGAAATGGATCATCATAAATTTTATATCTAAAATATATTATTGGTCCGTATATTATAAAAAAACTTAAAATTGAGATTAATAAAAAATATATTTTTTTTTTTCTTTCTAAACACATAAAGCTTAAAATGTATGAGATTAAAAATAGAGGTGCAAAAGTTGGTTTCAGTGCTAAACAAAAAATAATTGATAACAAAATTAGTACTATAGTTCCAAAACTTAAATTATTTTTCCTTTCATTAAATAGATAAAAAATTGACAATGCAATTATAAACGATGGAAAGAAAAATAACTTTTGACTAACTATTTGTGATATTAAGAAAGGTGCAGATAGCAAAATTAAAGAATTACTTATATTTGATTTATTTTTATATTTTACGCTAATAAATTTACATACAAATACAAATAAAACTAAAAATAAAAAATTTATAGATGATGTTGTATTTAAAAAATTTAACTTTAAAAAAATAGCATTGATGAATTCGTGTGGTCCAATACCCAAATAATCCAACCAGGTGTTCTCATAAAATGTATTATTATTAATTTTTTTTGCAATGTTAAGATGATAACGTAAAGAGTCCTGATCATATGATGGCAATGTAACTGTTAAAAAAAATAATAAGAGAAATATAAATAAAAGTTTATTTTCTTTAACAAAATCAAGAAGTGTATCTTTTAAAAATTCAATTATTTCCTTTCTGAGTACATAAGTTGATATCAAAGTTAGTATAATTAGTGAGTATAATAAGTATATTAAGTTTACATTTATTAAAAATAAGTAAACAGAGAATAAAAATAGTAAAAGTACAAAGTTAGATATAACTATTGATTGAATAATAATATTGTTATGGTGATTAAATATTTTAGATGATACTTTTTTTGATAATAAGAATGCGTTTAAATATATTATTATGAGTATTAAATATTCCATAAAACTGCTAAAAAAATAATGAATACAAAAGTTTCAATAATAATTCCATGTTATAATGAAAAAAATTCAATCCTGGAAATTGTTAAAAAAATAAATAGTTTAAATATATCTAAACAAATTATTTTAATTGACGATTACTCTCTTGACGGCACTAGAACAATAATTGACCAAAAAATAAAAAATATTGTTGATAAGGTCATATTTCATGAAAAAAATGAGGGTAAGGGTGCATGTATTATTTCTGCAATACCTTACATAATAGGTGATATAGTTATAATCCAAGATGCTGATCTTGAATATAATCCAGATGATTATCAGAATTTAATAGATCCAATAATTTCAAATAAAACTAATGTTGTATATGGTTCTAGAGTTTTAAATAAAAAAAATTATTTAACCAAGAGAAATTTCATATCTAATTTTAGAATATTTGGAAATTTTATTCTTACAAAAATTTCAAATATCATAAATAATCAAACTCTCACAGATGCTCATACTTGTTATAAAGTTTTTAGAAAACAAACATTTATAAGAATTAATTTAAAAGAAAATGGATTTAATTTTTGTCCAGAGGTAACGACTAAACTTTCAATATTAAATGAAAATATTTTAGAAGTTCCAATTTCATATAAAGGGCGTTCAATCGATCAAGGAAAAAAGATTAGATTTTGGCATGCTATTGAAGCGTTATTTACTATTCTAAAATATAAATATATTTTTAAAAATGATTGAAATTAATAATTATATTTTTGCTCATTCTTTCTTACAAATTTTTTTTATATTTGGATTGGCTGGTTTAGCAAAAATTATAACTCCTACTTACTCTGAAAAGTTTCAAGTTTACTTTGTTTGGAATATTATATTCTTAATTATATTCATATCTTGTATATTAGGCTATTATTTCTTTCTTTCTACAGTCAATCATTCTCTAATTTTGTTTTTTTTATACTGTATCAGTGGTTTGGGAATTATTTTTACTTTATTAAATTATAAAACAATAAAAAAATTAGATTTTAATAATTATAAAATTTTAATAATTTTTTTTATTTTATATTTTATCTTATCACTTTCTCCCCCAACAGATATTGACAGTATTGATTATCATCTTGGCGCACCGTTAACAGTCTTTGAAAATAAATCTTTTTTTCCAAGATCCGACTGGTTACATTATAGATTAGTAGGATTAGGTGAAAATCTGAACATAATTGGAATTTATTTCAAAACATTTAATATAGGCCAAGTTTTTCAGTTTTTGGCTATTTTAATTATTATTTCTTTTTCATGGAATTATTTATCCAGTCATGAGCAAAAAAAATATTTTTCTCTTTACATACTATCTTGTCCGTTATTTCTTTTTCTATTAACAAGTCAAAAATTCCAACTTTTTCCTGCTGCATTAATTTATTGTTCCATAATATTTTTAGTTTATGAAAAAAGTTATAATAATAAAGAAATTTTTTATATATTATGTGCCCTTTGTTTTGCAATAGGGTGTAAATTTTCATATGTTATTCCATCCTTTTTGGTTTGGGTTTTTCTGATTTATAGATCGATAAAAGATAAAAAATTTATAATTACTTTAGTAATCTCTATTTTCACTTTTTTATTTATATTAGTATTTCAACACTATTTAAAAAACTATTTATTCTATGGTGACCCTCTATCACCAATTTTAGAAGGTTTAAAACAAAATCCAGACCAAAATTTAATAAAATATTTAAATTTTAATAAAACATTTTCAATAGATCAAAGTAATATAATTTTTTTGATATCGTTATTTTTACCACTAAGTTTTGGCGTTTTTACTACTTCACTGGGCCCCTTATCTCTGATGTCAATATTCTTAAAAACAACAAAAATGGATAAAAAATCTAAAATTCTGATTATTTTTTCAATAATCACGTTTATCTTAATTTTTTTTTCTTATAGAGGGATATCAAGATATTACTTAGAAATTTTTTTTATAATAGGATTTATTATTTTTAAAAATTTCGAAAATTTACGTTTCAAAAAAATCTTTAAGTTTTTAGTATGGTCTCAGTCTGTAATAATTTTAATTATTTTAATTTACTCTAATATTACATTTTCATCTGGAATTTTATCAAAAAGATTATGGGAATCAGTTTTATCCAGTAAAGCTTTTGGGTATGACGTAGCAAAGTGGGCAAAACAAGAAACTGATTTTAATACTTATGATAACACTAAAATTTTATTGAGTGATATAAGGTTTTATTCATTTTTCAAAAAGAATTTTGTTTCACATCAATACTATAAATATGGAAAATTAGAAAATACAAAAAATTTGATCATCAAAGAAAATATTAAGTATATTTTATATCCGGAAGGTTCGTTTGCTCAATCTTATTTTGAAAAATGTGTTAAACCTTTAGAAAAAAAAGAAAAAGATTTTGATCTAATTTTTAGAAATCCATTTAATACTTCTCAAAACAAACAGATTTATTTTCTCATCAAAATTAATAAAGTAATTTGCTAAATAAATTTAATTGAATATCAAAACTTACATTTTTTACTTCTCTATGTATTCTTTAAAATACTCGACTATTAAAAATATATAAATACCAGACGTTTGATACATTATTCTGTCAAGACCAACAGCAGTGTGAAAATACCACCTATCATCATTGGTAAAAAAGAATATGGCGCATGTAAATAATGCGTAAATTATGAAAAATAGCCAATATTTTATTAAGTATTTTTTCTTAAAATTTAAGATGAGAATTATTAACGAAATTAAATATATTGGATATTTAAAAAATGAAATGATTAGCTGATATCCTACCCCAAACAATTTCATAAGACTGACATAACTAAAAAGCTCATTTATAGTAATAAATTCATAACCTTTCCAACCAAGAAAAAAGTTATCAAAGTAATATAAGTAAGCCAATTTTTTAATAAATATTAAACAAATAAATGCTAAAAATATAAAATTTTTTTTTCTAGTACCTAGGTCATTATTGTAGAATAAGAAAATACTCAGGAAACAAATTATAAAAATTCCCTCATTTTTTGTCCATATTAACAAATTTCCAACAAGAATTAATGAAAAAATATATAAAGTTGTATCTTGGTTTTTTCTAATTTTATCTAATATTATTAAAAACATTATACACAATGAAAATAAAAGACACTCTTGGTATCCAGAAAATAATATTGAATCATAAGATATTAAAGTAATGAAAATTATTAAAAAAATTCTGTTTGTAATGCTAGTTTTTATTAAATTAGATATCGCAAAAATACTTGTAAAATAAATAAAAAAATAAATTATCCTCCCAGTGAATTCTTCATTGATAAAACTTATTTTCCAGAACATTGCCCATAAATATGTGCCAATATGTGGATATTCTATAACTCCAGGTAAGTTTTTTAAATTTTCAAAACTATTATCATTGTAGAAGTTTAATACTTTAAATATCCAGTTAACAGAAGCATCCCACTCTAAATAAGGATATGCTGAAATATGAAAAAAATAGATTAAAATAAAAAAAATACAAAATGAAATAATAATTATTTCATTTGTAAAAAATTTTTTTTTTACATAAAACAAATTTATAATTGCCAAAAAATATAATACGGTACATATATATAAGATCTTTAATTCAAAAAATGACAAAATAAGTAAGCAATTTGAAATAAATAAAATATTTATTATATAGCTATCAAAAAAACTTAATTTATAATTTCCTAATCTCTCTACAATAATTTTGTTGCTAAGCGGGAAACTAAAAATCAGAAACAAGGAAATTATTAGGAATAATGAATTTAATATTTCAATCATTTTTTAAATAAAAGCAATTGTTAAAATTTTTTATAATACGGTATTTCCCATATTCTTTATTTTTAAATAGAATTTTCACAGTATCTTCATTTAAGAAACGTAAAGTTTCTTTATTATTTATTAAAATAATATCGTTTATTGATGTTGTTTTATTAGTTTTATAAAAAAACCAAATGCTATTATTAAATGTAAAATTAGGATTTTCATTTAAGATTAAAAAATTATCTTTTATTGGAAAATGTTTATTAATATCATTTATAAATCCAAAACTAGATTCTCCACAATATCCATAAGTCATAGTTTTTCTTTGCTCTTTAGAATATTTTAACAACATATATATATTGTGGAAAAATCCTGAATTATGAGATATCAAAATTATAAGTATTATAAATATTAAATATTTAATACGTTTTTTAAATAATACTGATAACATAGTTTGTATTTAACATATTTATTTTAATAATATCTAAAATGTTTAACATTAATAATTACTTAGAATTTATACGTTGTCCATGTTGTGATAATGATGAGTATCGTGTAATTAAGCAGGCAAATTATAACAATATAAAAACTCAAAATGATCTAGTACAAATATACAAGTCATCAGGAGATGAAAAATTGCTTGATAGGCTCGTAGAATGTAACAATTGTGCTTTTCAATATCTAAATCCTAGAATTCAATCAAATATAATAAATAAATCCTACGAAAATATTGTGGATAATATTCATGTTAGTCAAGATAAATCAAGAATTTATACGTTTAAAAGAAGTTTAAAAAAAATAATTCGAATTCTCAAGATTTCAAATACAAAAAAGATTAATTTTTTGGATATTGGATCCGCATCCGGAGCTTTTTTGAAAGCTCTTAAGTATAAAGGTTTTAATGAAACTGGTTATGAACCCAGTAAATGGATGGTAGAATATGGTAGAAGGGAATATTCAGTCAATCTTCATCAAGGAAGAATTCAAGATATAAGTAACGAAAAAAAATTCGAATTCATTTCATTTTGGGATGTAATTGAACATGTCACAGATCTAGATGCCACATTAAAGAAAATTGATGGTATTTCAAAAACTGATACAATCTTAATAATAAATGTTCCTGATATTGATAGTTATGCATGTAAAATATTGAAGTTCAAATGGCCATTTTATTTAAACGTTCATTTATATTATTTTAATAAAAAATCGATAAAAAAAGTTTTTGAAAAAATAAACTTTGAATTAGTAGACTCTTTTCCTCATATTCAGTTTTTAGAACTTGAATATCTATGCAAAAGAGCATCAAATTATATTAAATTTTTTGCACATATTGAAAAGTTTATAAAAATTCTAAAAATTGGAAAATTATCAATTCCATATAATTTAGGGCAAACGACCTATATTTTAAAAAAGAAATGAAAAATAAAGATTTTACTTTTATTTTACCTGCCGCGGGTAAAAGTAGTAGATTTAAATCAAAAAAAAGTAAGATATTTTATAAATATAAAGATAAAATTTTAATTTCTCACGTATTGGACAAATGTTTGAATTTTACTAATAACATAATAATCGTCTCAAACAAAAAAAATTTAAAAGAGCTTAAGAAAAATTTATTAAAATATAAAAAAACAAAAATTAAAATTTTTATTCAAGGTAAACCGCTTGGTATGGGACATGCTATAGATATTGCATTAATGAAAGTTAAAACAAAATATTCTGCAGTGATATGGCCTGATCAAATTTATTTAAATGAAAATACAATACAGAAAACGATAAATCATTTTCTGAAAAAAAAATGTATATTATGTTTTCCGGTCTATAAGAAAAAATATCCTTATGTATATGTAAAAAACAATAGTAAGAATAAATTTGAAGATATTATTCAAACGAGAGAAACTAATAAAATTAAAAGCAAAGGAGAGTCAGATTGTGGTTTTTTTGTTTTTAATACAAATTTTGTGAGGAAAAATTTAAAAAAATTAATTAAAAAAAAACTAATAATCACAAACAAAACAAAAGAAATAGACTTCCTGCAATCATTCAAATATTTAAATAAAATTAGTCCTATTGAGACTGTTAGAGCAACGAACTTAAAAGATACAATAGGTGTAAATATTTTAAAGGATTTGATGTGATTTTATTATCAATAATTGTTCCAGTTTTTAATGAGGAAAACAGCATAGATTTTCTTTTGAAAAAACTTCTTAAATTAGACTTGACTAAAGTTGGTTTTAAACATGAAATTATAGTAATAAATGACGGATCAACAGATAAAACCTTGGAAATATTAAAAAATTTTTCTCAAATCAAAATTCTTAACCAATCTAATATGGGCAAGGGAAATGCTGTTCAAAATGGTATTAAGCATGCCTCAGGCGAATATATCCTAATTCAGGATGGAGATCTCGAGTATGAACCGTTGGACATTATAAAAATGTGTTTATGCATAAAACAAAATGTCAAAATTACAGTATACGGTTCTAGATATAAACCTTTTTACCTTGGTATAATTCCGAAATATTATAGTGGACAAAATTTTAGCTCATATTTTGCAAATATTCTTTTCATAATTTTATTTTATTTACTCTATCAAAAATTTATTTCTGATCCACTAACAGGATACAAACTATATAAGAGGAGTTTTTTTACCAATTTCAATATTAAGTCAAAAGGATTTGAGGCAGATCATGAAATTTCAGCTAAATTAATAAAAAATAAATATCAAATTATTGAAGTTCCAATTTCTTATTATCCAAGAACTAAAAATGAGGGAAAAAAAATAAATTTCTTTGATGCAATTAAAGCTATAATAACGATAATAAAATATAGATTTAAAAATTAAAATGAGTGCAGTTTTTATTAATCCACA
>MDTG01228605.1_pt1 | contig 14836 bp, 14 predicted proteins | sample 811421 | NCBI WGS metagenome assembly MDTG01 (sample SAMN05326645, study PRJNA326480) | marine metagenome | isolation source: seawater | place: Pacific Ocean: South East | collected 2011
GAAAGAAGAGCTAATCAGTTGAAAGAAAAGGGTATGAGCGTTATCATGCACGACCTTTTGGAGCAAATTCAGCAAAGGGACCAAGAAGACATGAATAGAAAGATATCTCCTTTAAAACCAGCTGATGATTCGCTAGTAATTGATACGAGTAATCTAAGTATTAAGGAAGTAGAAGAAAAGGTAATGGAGAATTTTAGAAAATTATGACAGATACAGCATTTGAAAAACTTTTAGACGAAAGTCTCACAACTTTAAATTTTGAACAGGGCGCATTGATTTCTGGTGTTATAGTGGACTTAACGTCAGATTGGGTGACTGTCCATGTTGGCCTAAAATCAGAATCTCTTATTCCCAGAAATGAATTTTTAGCAGACGAAGTTGATGGGAAGTTATCAATAGGTGACGAAGTAAAAGTATCACTTGAAGCCGTTGAAGATGGACATGGCTCTACAAGAGTTTCTAGGATAAGAGCAATGCATGATGAAAGTTGGAAAAACTTGGAAGAGGCATTAGAAACAGGAGCATTGATCAAAGGTTATATTTCTGGAAAAGTTCGAGGCGGAATGACTGTCGATGTCGCGGGTGTAAGAGCTTTCCTTCCTGGATCTTTAGTAGATTCTAGACCTTTAGATAGCTTTGATCATTTAGAAAAGACCTTTCAAGACTTCAAGGTAATCAAGCTTGACAAAGAGAAAAGTAATGTCGTTCTTTCAAGAAAAGCAGTTCAAGAGGATCTTAATTCAGAAGAAAGAGAAAAGATTTTTGCTACCATTCAAGAAGGTTCATTGATCTCAGGAACAGTCAAAAATCTAACTGATTACGGTGCATTTGTTGACCTTGGCGGAGTTGATGGCTTGCTTCACATTACTGATATTACTTGGAAAAGAATAAATCATCCTTCGGAAGTTCTAAATGTCGGAGACAAGCTTGATTTTAAAGTTACCAATTTTGATAAAGAAAAGCTAAGAATTTCTCTTGGGCTTAAGCAACTTTCAAGCGATCCTTGGGAAAATATAAAAGATACTTTTCCGATTAACTCAATTCATAAAGCTAGAGTTTCCAGCATAGCTGAGTATGGATTTTTTGCAGAATTAGATTCGAATACAGAGGGATTAGTTCACATTTCTGAAATTGACTGGACTAACAAAAGCATCCATCCTTCAAAAGTAGTCTCTACAGGGGATGAAGTTGATGTAATGATCTTAGAAATTGATATAGATAAAAGAAGAGTTTCTTTAGGAATGAAACAATGCCAAGAAAATCCGTGGCTAACTTTTTCTGAAAATAACAGTCTTGGAGATGTTGTTAAAGGCGAAGTTAAATCAATTACAGATTTTGGAATGTTCATAGGTATGGACGGAAATATAGATGGACTTGTCCATCTGTCAGACCTTTCTTGGAATCAATCTGAAGAAGAGGCTGTTAAGTCTTTTGCAAAAGGCCAACAAGTAGAAGCTGTTATTCTTGGTATAGATCCTCATAAAGAAAGAATATCTTTAGGGATTAAGCAACTTTCTGAAGATCTCTTTGACACATTCACCAAAAATAACCCTAAAGGAACAGAACTAACTGGCTCGGTAAGCTCGATAGGAGAGGATTTGATTTTTATAAATTTAGCTGAAGACATAATTGGAAAAATTAAGAATAAGGAATTCAAAGATAATCTTCCCTCTGAAGGTGAAAAAATTACCTCTCTTGTAACTTCAATTGATAGAAAAAATAGACAAGTAAACTTATCTGTCTTTGCTTTAGAAAAATCTCATGAAAAAGAGTTGATCAAAGAAAATATTTCTAAGAACAAACAAATAGAGTCAGAAACTAAAACTTCAATAGGAGATCTTATTCAAGACGAATTAAAGGATTCTTCAAAAGACTAAATGAAGAAATCTGATTTCATTTCTTTACTTTCTCAAAACTTGAAAGACTATAATGAAATAGACGTAGGACTCTCAGCAGACTTGATTCAAAAAGAAATTATAGAATCATTAAAAAAGAGAAAAAGAGTAGAAATAAGAGGCTTTGGATCTTTTTGTATTAGAGATAGGAAATCTATTAGAGCAAGAAATCCTAAATCAGGTGAGTCTATAGAGCTACCAAAAAGATCTATACCTTATTTTAGAGCTTCCAAATTATTGAAACAAAGAGTTAATTAGGTTGTGTTAAAATAACATTATGAAATATTTTTATTTCATCATACTAATTCTTTTCACCGCATTCTTATTTATTTTCACGAATCTTAATCCGGATATGATTACACTGGATTTAATTTTTATAAAAATTGAGGGAGTATCTGTCGGATTTTCTATGATTTCTTCTGTTCTTGTTGGAGCTATTATCTCTTTGATCCTTCAGTTACCCAGATTACTCAGACTTAATTCAAAAGTTCTCTCTAATGAAAAGGATGAAAATCCTTAGACCTAAGCAAGTTATTGTAGCGTTGGATGTTAATTCCCATGAGGAAGCAGGCTCCATTATCAGGTATTTAGATCCAGAAATTTATAGATTAAAGATCGGGAAACAACTTTATGCTAGCGAAGGTCCTAAAATTTTGGAAAGTTTAAATAAACAAGGTTTTGATATCTTTTTAGATCTAAAACTTCATGATATCCCTAACACTGTATATAAAGCTATGAAAAACTTACTTGATCAAAAGGTTTGGATGACAAATATACATCTTTTAGGAGGAGAAGAAATGATTCAGGCCGCAAGAGAAGCAAAAGAGCATGTAAAAAGTGAAGCTATTTTAATTGGAGTTACTATCCTTACTAGTTTAGATAGAAATAATATAAAAAATATGGGATTTGCTCTTCAAATTCCCGAACTGGTAAAAATCCTATCTATAAGTGCAAAACAAAATAACATTGATGGCGTGGTGTGTTCAGCAAAAGAAGTTCCAGAAATCAAAGAAAATTTAGGCGAAGACTTTATCACTGTAACTCCAGGCATAAGAATTCATCAAAATAAAAATGATCAATCTAGAGTAACAACTTTAAAAGAGGCCATAACGAATGGAAGCGATTATATTGTCTTAGGAAGAGAAATCACTTCCTCAAAGAATATTTCGAAAATGATAAAAAAAATTGAATCATATATAATTTAGATATGGACAATAATTGGCATATAGTAAAAGAGGATGAAAGATATGTTGTATTAGATAACAGTTCTTTATCAAAACTCGTTCCCAGCATAACAAAGTTGAATCCAAAAAAAAGCACATCTGGCCATAAACATGAAGGCCAGGAAGAAGTTTATGTTTTCTATAAAGGAATAGGGATAATGCAAATTGATGATTCAAAATTTGAGGTTAAGCAAGGAGATGTTATACCGGTTCCAGATGGCGCATTTCATAGAGTTTTTAATGAGTCCAATGAGGTTTTAGAATTTGCCGCAATATTTAATGGTGAAAGGCATACCGAAGACAAGCCAAATTAGCAAAATCTTTATTTTAAAATATCCTGTAATATCGCTCTTTCTGAGCCTGTTATTATTTTTTTCATCATTTGTAAAATCAGAATCTTACGCTGTCGCAACAAGACATTATCTTGCTACAGATATTGGAATTAAAGTTTTAGAAGAAGGAGGTAATGCCGTTGATGCAGCAGTAGCGGTGGCATTCGCACTCGCTGTAGTTAATCCATCGGCTGGAAACCTTGGCGGTGGTGGATTCATGTTATTACATTTGGCTGAAACAAATCAGACTTTGTCTATTGACTATAGGGAACGAGCTCCAATAAGGTCTTTTGAAAAAATGTATCAGGATGATTTTGGAAAAGTTATAAAAGGGCTAAGTTTAAATTCTATTTTGGCTTCAGGAGTCCCAGGCACAGTATCCGGAATGTTCTATGCCTTAGAAAAGTTTGGAACGATGAAAATAAGTACTCTTATGAAGCCATCAATTGAACTGGCAAGAAAAGGTTTTGCTTTGTCAGATTTTCAGGCTAAAAACCTTAATAAATATAAACAAAAATTTTTAAAGAACATAGAAGCAAAAAAAATCTTTTCAAGACCCAATGGATTTTCTGAAGGAGATATTTTGGTTCAAATAAATCTTGCTAAAACATTAGAAAGTATTGCTAAAAACGGAAAAGAGGAATTTTACTCAGGAAATACTGCAAAAAAAATTGCTAATTTTTTTCAAAATAATGGAGGTATTTTAAGTTTAGAGGACTTAAATCAATATAAGCTGAGGATGCTAAAACCGGTTTGTGGACATTATAGGAATCATAAAATTTGTTCCATGGCTCCTCCTAGTTCAGGTGGAATTGCTTTAATTCAAATTTTAAATATTCTTGAAAATATTGATATTAGTAAGCTTGGTCATAATTCAGAAGAATATTTAAAAATCCTAATATCTGCTATGGATTATGCTTATAGAGATAGAGCTAAATATCTAGGAGATCCAGATTTTTTTAAAGTACCTCAAGATTTACTTACTTCAAAAAAATATGCAAACAATATTTATCAGCTAATAAAAGAAAATAAATTTCCCTCGAAAGGAAAAATCAAAATTATAGAAGGGGAAGAAACAACACATTTTTCTATTTTAGATAAATGGGGTAATGCGGTTAGCAATACTTATACATTAAACACTGCCTATGGATCAGGTATAGTTCCTTCTGGAACTGGAATTCTCATGAATAATGAAATGGATGATTTCTCATCAAAACCAGGGCATCCAAATGCATATGGTTTAATTGGATCGAATGCAAATAAAATAGAGCCAAAAAAAACTCCTCTCTCATCTATGTCGCCAGTAATAGTTTTTCGTGACAATAAGCCATATCTAATCACAGGCTCTCCTGGCGGTTCAACAATCATAACAAGTGTATTGCAGGAGCTTTTAAATGTTATAGATTTTCAAATGTCTTTAGAGGAATCTTCCAATAAGAGTAGGATACATTTTCAGCATTTACCAAATATTTTATTTCATGAAAAACTTGATAATAGTCTTATAGAATCACTTAAGAAGAATAAAAAACTTATAAATAGAAAATTAGGAGAAATACACTCTATTTTATTAAAAAAAGACAGTGTGGAAGCATTTTCTGATAAAAGAAGACCTGATGGAAAAGCAAGCTCAATTTACAAATAAAAGATTATTGTTCGACAAAAATATCGACTTTCCAGATTTACCTGGCGTCTATAAATTTTTTAATTCCCATCATGAAATCATATACATAGGGAAAGCTAAAAATATCAAGAATAGAGTAAAGAGCTACTTAAATGTCAGAAAAGGCGAAGGAAAAAGAATAGCTAAACTTAAATCATCAATTAAATTTATAGAAACAATTATTACCGAATCAGAATCTGATGCTTTAATTTTAGAGCAAGGTTTAATTTCGAAAAAAAGACCTCCGTTCAATATTCAATTTAGAGACGATAAATCATATCCTGCAATACACCTTTCGACTTCAAAAGATTATCCGGCTATTTATGTTTCGAGACAAAAAGATTCCGCAAGTACCACATTCGGGCCTTTTGCGAATGTTGGAGCTATGAGACTTAATGTTAGCTTGATAAGGTCTTTATTTAAAATAAGGAATTGTAAAGATATAAATTTTAAGAACAGATCTCGTCCATGTATTGAGTATCAAATGAATAGATGTTCAGCTCCATGCGTAGGAAACATTTCTAAGAAAGATTATGCACTTGACGTAAAAAATACGATTAATTTCCTTTCAGGAGATACAAAAAAAATAATATTTGATCTTCAACAAAAGATGGATTCATACTCCAAGAAGAAAGATTATGAGAGAGCAGCAATATATAGAGATAAAGTTCAATCCATTAGAGATACTCAAAAAAAACAAAATGTTTTAACAGGATTTGATTACTTAGATGTTTTTGTAATAAAAAGGAATAAATTTAATTGTTGTCTCAGCGTTCTAAAAATTGAAGATGGCTGGATAACAAGTTCTCAAAATTTTTATCCTGATTCAAAAGATAATATATCTGATCAAGAACTTTTATCGGCTTTTTTAGAAAATTACGTAATTGAAAACAAAGACAGAAAAATAATCAACTTACTCTTTTTAGGACAAATTTCAAAAGAAACAAAAGATTTTTTAATAAATTTAAATTCTCCCAAAATAATCATCCATAAACCAAATAAGCAAAATAAGAATTTAATCGATATATGTTCCTCCCAAGTTGACGATGCATTGTCAAGAAATTATAACTATTCTTGGCTTCAAAATTGTTTAGACCATCTTGCTAATTTTTTGCAAGTAGAAACAATTAACAGGATAGAAGGTTTTGATGTTAGTCACACTTCTGGAAAAAATGTTTCTGCATCCTGCGTATCTATTAAGAAAGATGGACCCGACAAAAAAAATTATAGAATCATGAATATCAAAAAAGACTCAAATAATGACTATCTTGCTTTAAGTGAAGCTATTCATAGAAGATGTAAAAACTTACAAAAGAACGATATAAATCTTCCTGAAGTTATTTTGTTAGATGGAGGAAAAGGTCAATTGAATACAATTGAAAAAAATGTTGATAAAAAAATTCTAGAAAAAATAAAAATAATTTCTGTTTCAAAAGGACCTAATAGAAATGAAAAATATGATGTCTTACATTACGGAAAAAAAAGTTATGAATTAGGCGAAAAAGAAGAAATTTCAAAGCTTATCCAATTAGTAAGAAATGAATCTCACAGGTTCGCAATCAACCATCATAGAAGGAGAAGATCTAAAGAATTTTTCTCATCAACTCTGGATGGAGTAAATGGATTGGGTCCTAATTTAAAGACAAATCTCATTAGATATTTTGGGGGTATTGACAAGGTTAAAGAAGCATCTTTGGACGATTTAAAATCTGCTCCGGGGATAGGAATAAGCAAAGCAAAAAAAATCTACCTCTACTTTAAAGACTAAAATGAATCTTCCGAACATCCTATCTGTTTCACGAATATTTCTTCTTATCCCTATCATTATTTTTTTTGTAAATGATTTATTTATATTATCTGCACTTACTTTCGCAATTGCTTCTATTACTGACTATCTTGATGGTTATTTAGCTAGAAAAAAAAATTTAATTTCAGATTTAGGAGCTTTCTTAGATCTATTGGCTGATAAAATTTTTGTTTCAGTAATTTTAATTTGGATGACATATAATTTTGATAGTTTTGTCATTCTTATCTCTTCAATTCTTATAGTTTCTAGAGAAATATCAATCAGTTATTTAAGGTTATTTATTATTACGAAATCAAAAAATACAGCTGAAGTAAAATCAGATTTACTTGGAAAATATAAAACAACTTTTCAAATGATTGCATTAGGACTTATTTTAATTTCCCCTATAACATCCGATTTGGTTTTCATTTTTAGTCTAACTTTACTTTTCTTCAGCGCAGTAGTTTCTTGGTATTCTTTTATGAGGTATTTAAAAAAATGGATTGTTTAAAGCAAATATATACAATACCCATTCGGCTGAGTGGCAGAGTGGTCATGCAGCGGATTGCAAATCCGTCTACGCCGGTTCGATTCCGACCTCAGCCTCCAATTTCTTTGATGATTATGCTAAAGAAACCTTGAAAACATTGTGATAAAGTTTTCTTGCATAAAATTAAAAAATTGCCCAGGTGGTGGAATTGGTAGACACAAGGGACTTAAAATCCCTCGAAGGCAACTTCGTGCCGGTTCAAGTCCGGCCCTGGGTACCAAGCTCTTATGAATCAAGACATATCAGAACCTAGTGAAATAAATTTAAGATTTATTTTCAACATAGTTTCTAAAAAAGCAAAAAGAATTCTCATTTATTCTTTTTTTGTTTTCTTAATTACATTATTAATTCTCCAGTTTATTCCTGACAAGTATTCTTCAACAGCAACTCTTTCGCCCAATAAAGAAAATCAGTCTTTAGATCAATCTGCTTTACAAGGTTTAGGTGCAATTTCATCTTTTGTAGGTTTTGGACAAGGATCTGAGAACGTATCAAGTTTTCAAATTGCTTTAGAAAAAATAAAATCTAGAGACTTCATAGAAAACTTTATAAATCGAGAAGAAACGAAACTTAAACTTCTGGGAGGTTTGAAATGGAATCCTCTTGAAAGAAAATTTGTTTATGACCCTTCAATTTACGACGTCAAAACTAAAGTATGGTTAATAGAAGTCCCAAGTGATTATAAGATTTTCAAAGAATTTAAAAAAAATCTAAGAATTACAAAAAAAGGAACTTCAGGACTTATTGAAATAAAATTCACGAGTACATCTCCAATACTCTCTCAAAAAATTATTGAGCAAATGATAACCCTTATTAATGAAGTCATGAGTTCCGAAGCTTTAAACAAAGCAATCATCAACTTAGACTTTTTAAACAGAGAAATCAATAACCAACAAAATATTCAAACCAAAAATGCTATTTATAGATTAATGGAATCTCAGCTGCAAAAGAAAATGCTTGCTTCCAACAAATTTAACTATATTTTCGAAGTAGTAAATCCTCCTATGGTTCCAGAAGAAAAATCCTCTCCCTGGAGATTAGGAATCATATTTTCATCAATAATAATTTTTAATTTCTTTTATATCTTTTTTCTAGTCATTTTAAACTTATATAGAAAATAAGGATTAATAATCAAAGTTTTATTTTAGATACCAAATGAGGAAAACTAAGAAGGCATTAATTTTAGGTATCACAGGTCAAGACGGAGCTTATTTGACAGATTTTTTATTAAAAAAGGGATACAAAGTCGAAGGTGTTTCGAGAAACCTTTCGAAAAAAAATTTATTTAGATTAGAAAAATTAAATCTGCTGGATAAAGTAAATTTAAATAAATTAAATAACAAAGATTTAAATAAATTAAGTAGTTTAATTTCGCATTATAAACCGGACGAAATTTATAATTTATCTGGGCTTTCTTCGGTATATCAGTCTTTCCAAGAACCCTATGAGGCTTATTTAAGTAATGTAATTCCAGTATTAAATATATTAGAAATTATAAAAAATTCTAGTAGAAGCATAAAATTTTATAATTCTGGATCAGGAGAAATTTTTGGAAATACTAATAAAGTTGTTGATGAAAACACAACACCAAAGCCTGTAAGTCCATATGGCTATTCTAAATTAGCATCTTTTAATCTTATTAAATCATACAGAGAATCATTTAGTTTAAGAGCATTTTCAGGTCTAGCTTTTAATCATGAATCAGTTTTGAGAGGAGAAAACTTTGTTACAAAAAAAATACTTTCTGTTGCTGTTGAAATATTTCAAGGTAAAAAAACTTCATTGAAATTAGGCAATATAAGTATAGAAAGAGATTGGGGATGGGCCCCTGAATACGTTGAAGCCATGTGGCTAATAATGCAACAAAAAAGTCCTTTAGATATAATTTTATCAACTGGAAAAACTATGCCTTTATCTTTTTTCGTATCTGAAGTTTTTTCAAAATTAAATTTGTCATGGGAAGATCATGTAAAATATGATGATTCTTTAAATAGACCGTCAGAATTGTTCAGAATTAAAACTAAACCATCCCTGGCGAAAGAAATATTAGGATGGGAAGCAGAATATTATCTATCTTCCTTAATAGATAAACTTCTTGAAGAAGAACTAAAAGATAAAAAAATTTAAATTAATGTTAGAAAATTCAAACATTTTAATTACAGGAGGAACTGGTTCTTTTGGACAAAGTTTTGTGCCTTTAACTTTAAAAAAATATAACCCAAATAAAATTGTCATCTATTCCAGAGATGAAATGAAACAATGGGAAATGGCAAAAGATTTCAAAGAGGAAGATAGGGTAAGATTCTTTATTGGAGATGTAAGAGATAAGGAAAGACTTTACAGGGCATTAGATGGAATAGATTATGTTGTTCATGCTGCTGCTACAAAGATTGTAACTACTGCTGAATACAATCCTTTTGAATGTGTTAAGACCAATATCTCTGGAGCAATGAACCTCATAGATGCTTCAATTGATCAAAAAGTAAAAAAAATTGTCGCTTTGTCTACCGATAAAGCTAGCAGCCCAATTAATATTTATGGGGCTTCAAAACTTGTCTCAGACAAACTATTTGTTTCAGGAAATTCGTACACAGGCACCCAAGATACTTCTTTTTCTGTTGTTAGATATGGAAACGTAATGGGATCAAGAGGCTCGGTTATTCCTTATTTTAAATCAATAAAAGAAAATGGAAGCAATACATTTCCGATTACAGATGAAAGAATGACACGGTTTATGATTACACTTGAAGAGGGAGTTGAGTTAGTGTGGAAATCTTTTGAGGAAATGATTGGAGGAGAAATTTTTGTAAAAAAAATTCCATCAATGAAGGTTATAGACATTGCTAAAGCAATTTCTGATAATCCAAATTTTGAAAACATTGGCGTAAGACCTGGAGAAAAAATTCATGAGCAAATGATTGGTATTGAGGATGCTGAATATACTTATGAGTACGAAAATTATTATAAAATTCTTCCTTCAATAAATAACTGGTCTACCGACTCTTCAAGAATTTTAGATGGCAAAAAAGTAGATAAAGATTTTCAGTACACCTCAGATAATAACAAAGAATGGATGTTAATTGACCAACTTCAAGACTGGATTAACTCTAATTAATCACATGATTCCTTATGGCAAGCAAAGCATTTCAAAGTCGGATATAAAAGCTGTAAATGAAGTTTTAAATTCAGATTTTATTACACAAGGGCCCAAAGTACCTGAATTTGAAAATAAAGTTAAAGCCTTTGTAGGTTCAAAATTTGCTTTTGCTATGAATTCTGCAACAAGTTCCTTGCATATAGCATGCCTTGCTTTAGGCCTTAATAAAGGTGACTATCTTTGGACTTCTTCTAATAGCTTTGTTGCGTCAGCAAACTGTGGGGTCTATTGTGGAGCAAAAGTAGATTTCGTTGATATAGATCCTATTTCTTTCAATATGGATATGAACATTTTAAAAAAGAAGTTAGAAGAAGCAAAAAAGAATAATTGTCTTCCAAAGGTTGTAATACCAGTTCACATGGCAGGTCAATCATGTGATATGAAAACTCTAAAAAAATTAAGCCAAAGGTATAAATTTAAGATTATAGAGGATGCTTCTCATGGGATAGGTTCAAAATATAAAAATAACTTTGTAGGATGTTGTGAATATAGTGACATAACAGTTTTTAGCTTCCATCCTGTCAAAATAATAACTACTGGCGAAGGAGGAATTGCAACTACAAACGATAAAAAGCTGGCAAAAAAATTAAATATCCTCAGAACTCATGGGATAACTAAAGATAATAAGGAAATGTTGAATGATTCTCATGGACCTTGGTACTTTGAACAATTAGAACTTGGCTTTAATTATAGAATGACAGATATTCATGCCTCTTTAGGTATCAATCAAATGAAAAAGCTCAAATCATTTGTATATAAAAGAAATGCTCTTGCAAAAAACTATAATAGTTTATTAAAAGACTTGCCCCTGAATATCCCTAAACTATCTAAAGACTGTTTATCATCTTTTCATTTATACATTGTCAGGTTAAATTTAGAAAAAATTAATACTAATAAAAAAGAGGTTTTTAATTTTTTAAGAAAAAAGGGTATTGGCGTTAACGTTCACTATATTCCTATTCATTATCATCCTTTTTACCAAAATCTAAATTTTAAAAAAGGATACCTTCCTGAAACAGAGAAATATTATGAAGAGGCATTGAGCCTACCAATTTTTCCAGATTTGAAACTTAAAGATCAAAAATATATCGTAAATTGTCTTAAAGAAGCTCTTAAATGATTGAAAAAATAGCTTTAGGCGCTGCACAATTAGGAGGGAAATATGGCATTACAAATACAGAGCCAAAATTAAATATAGAGAAAATTGAAGAAATTATTTCTTATGCAAAAAATAATGGAATAAAAACAATTGATACCGCGATTAATTATGATTCAGAATCATACTTCAATGATATAGATTTATCGGACTTAAAAATAAATTCTAAATTACCAAAGGTCCCTTCAAGAGTTAAGAAAATAAATGAATGGATAGGGCAAAAGATCTATGAATCTTTAGAAAACTTAGATATTTCCAATATAAATTGTTTGTTTTTACATAATCCAAATCAATTATTTGAAAAAAAAGGAGAGGAAATATGGAGGTCATTAGAAAATTTAAAGCAGGAAAAGCTTGTAAAAAAAATAGGAGTTTCTATTTATGATCCTTATCAGCTTGATGAGATTGATTTCTTATATGGTTTTGATGTAATTCAATCTCCTTTTAATTTGCTAGATAGAAGATTGCAGCATTCTGGATGGTTTAAAAAAAAAGAAAAAAAAGGAATTGAAGTTCAAGTTAGGTCAGTTTTTTTACAAGGCTTGCTTCTTTTAAAGAAAGACAAGTTACCTGAAGAGTTTTTAAAATGGACCAAACTCTGGGAGAAACTGGACTTATTTCTGAATAAAAATAATTATTCTAACCTTGACTTACTTTTATCTTTTATAAAATCTTTTGAAGAAATAGATACAATTATTTTAGGAATAGATAATTTAATTCAGCTTAAAGAGATCATTAATGCAATGAATATAGAAATCAATCATTTCCCGGATATTTACTCGCAAGACGAAAATCTCATCAATCCTTTGAATTGGGATCTATATAAGAATAATAAAAAAGAATTTTAAAGAAATGAAGGTAGTTGCTTTAATTCAGGCAAGAATGAATTCAACAAGATTACCGAAAAAGGTAATGATGGATATCAAATCAAATCCTATGATTAATTACTTAATTTCAAGACTTAAGTTATCAAAAAAAATAAATCAAATAGTTCTAGCCACCACCGAAAGAAACTCCGATGATATATTAGCTGAATTTGTCTCTAGTATTGGAATAGATATTTATAGAGGCAGCGAAAACAATGTACTTGATAGGTTTTATAAAGCAGCTAAAAAATTTGAAGCAGATATAGTTATTAGAATTACCGCAGACTGTCCTCTAATTGACCCTTATCTGATTGATAAAGTAATTGAAGACTTTAATGTTAATAATGAAGATTATCTATCAAATGCATTAAATCCATCTTTTCCTGATGGTCTTGATTGTGAGGTTTTTTCTTTTCAAGCATTAGAAAAGGCTTGGAAGGATGCAAATAAACCTCACGAATTAGAACATGTAACTCCATATATTTATGAATCAGGAAAATTTAAAATAAGAAACTATAAGTCTCGTCAAGATTTATCTCATCATCGTTGGACTGTAGATGAAGAATTAGATTTTTTAGTTATAAAAAATATATTTGAATATTTTCACCCTAGAATTGACTTTAATTTTACTGAGATTTTGAATTTATTTGAAAGACAGCCTGGACTATTCAAGCACAATAGACATATAGAAAGAAATGCGGGAAGCACTATGAGTACTGGAAAAAAATTGTGGGAAAGAGCAAAAAAGTCAATTGCTGGAGGTAATATGCTTTTATCAAAGCGACCAGATTTATTTCACCCTAAAAATTGGCCTACATATTTCTCAAGGGCAAAAGGATGTGAAATATGGGACTTAGACGATAATAAATTCATAGACATGAGCATCATGGGAATAGGTACAAATATTTTGGGTTATTCTAATGAAGAAATTAATGAATTCGTTATTAGTAATATTTCTAATGGAAACATGTCTACTTTAAATTGTCCTGAAGAAGTTCACCTTGCTGAAAAACTTATAGAAATACATCCTTGGGCTAATCAAGTAAGATTTGCACGATCAGGAGGTGAGGCTAATGCCATTGCTATTAGAATCGCAAGGGCAGCATCTGGAAAAGATAAAGTAGCTTTTTGTGGTTATCATGGATGGCATGATTGGTATTTATCTACTAACCTTAATAATGACAAAAATCTCGATAGTCATCATATTGAGGGACTTAATCCATCTGGCGTTCCGTCATCTCTTGAAAATACAGCTTTTCCTTTTTTCTATAATGATATCGAATCTTTAAAAAATCTTATTAAAAATCATGACATTGGCGTCATAAAAATGGAAGTGTCTAGAAACGATCAGCCTAAAGATAACTTTCTAAAAGAAGTTAGAGAACTTGCAACGGCAAATAATATTATTTTAATTTTTGATGAGTGTACCTCAGGATTCAGACAAACTTTTGGAGGTCTTCATAAATTCTATGAAGTATTCCCTGATATGGCCATGTTTGGAAAAGCTCTCGGAAATGGTTTTGCAATTACCGCTGTAATCGGGAAAAAAGAATTTATGGATTTTGCTCAATCAACTTTTATAAGTAGCACATTTTGGACAGAAAGATCAGGACCATCAGCTGGATTAAAAACCTTAGAAATAATGGAAAGAGAAAAATCGTGGGAGAAAATCACTGAAACGGGAAAAAAAATAAAAAATATGTGGAAAAAAATTTCCAAAGAAAATGAAATAGAGATTGAACAATTTGGGTTGGATGCTTTAGCAGGTTTTAAATTTAGTTCAAAAAGTCATACAGCTTATAAAACTTATATAACACAAGAAATGTTAAAAAAAGGTTTTTTAGCAAGTAATTTGGTCTATGTCTCAACAGAACATAGCCAAGAAATCTTAGAAGAATATTTATTCCATCTAGATAATATTTTTAAAACTTTAAAATCATGTGAAGAAGGACAAAATATATATGATTTATTAGATGGACCAGTGAGTACAGATGGGTTTAAGAGGGTAAATTAAGAATTATGAGTATAAAAGTTAAGTATATTTATTCTGCCTGCATAATTACAGAAACTCCAGACGTGAGAATATTGCATGATCCTTGGTTTACAGATGGGATTTATGATGGAAGTTGGTATCAGTTTCCAAAAGTAAGGCGTCCCTTAGATTCAATTGGCAATGTTGATTTAATTTATGTTTCCCATATACATCCAGAC
>MDTG01365614.1_pt1 | contig 14836 bp, 13 predicted proteins | sample 811421 | NCBI WGS metagenome assembly MDTG01 (sample SAMN05326645, study PRJNA326480) | marine metagenome | isolation source: seawater | place: Pacific Ocean: South East | collected 2011
CCTTTTTCCTGAAGAATCCCAAACAAACGCTCCTCTAGCTCTGGCAGCCACAACTGGAAGCGGATTGTAGTTATGCGCTAGGAAATTCTCTTCAAGAGAAATTACATCGTCACCTCTTGGACGGGCATTCATGACCGGAGCTCCAGGGTGCAGCACTTAACGCCCCCTCCGCCGAGTAACAGCTCGGATAGGTTGACGCCGATCGGATGAAATCCTCTATTTGCTAGCTCGAGAGAGAAGTTTTTGGCCTGCTCCGCCATAACTACGTTGTGGCCGTCGCTGAAGCAATTTATGCCAAGCTGAGCCGCATCTGCCTCTGAAACGAGGATGGCATCAGGAAACCTAGTCTCCAATATTTCAAGGGATTCATCATCGAAAGCGCTCGGCAAGTATGCGATTGTTTCATCGTCTATAACTGCTAGGGCAGTATCGAGATGGTAGAAATTTGGATTTACCAGTTTCAAAGACAGTACTTCCCGCCCAAAAATGTCGCCAATCTCGTCGTGACTGCGCGTATCACTCCGAAACCCGGAAGCCGCCAGAATGGTGTTTCCGGCCAAAAGAAAATCACCTTCTCCCTCATTGACCTCTAAAGGTCTCCTGACGTCAAATCCCTTCAACTGAAACCACTCCATGTAGGCCGGCCCTTCTAACTTCCTCTCCTGGTAATGAAACTTCGCCCCATAAGCGATCCCGTCAAGAACAAAACCACCATTGGCCGAGTAAACCATGTCAGGCAGGCCTGCAACCGGGCTTATCAACTCAACATAAAAGCCCAGATCGACGTAAATTTTGTAGAGCTCCTTCCACTGCCGCAAAGCTAGAGAATTATCAGTTGGTTTTTCAGGGTACATCCATGGGTTTATCCGATAGCTGACCGTAAAGTAAGTGGGCTCACACATGAGCACCCGCGGTCGAGCAGGTTGAAGGCTTTGGATATTTTTATTTTTCGGTTGGCCCGAAATACTTGTCATAAAGAAGAGTCTCTCACGCATAAAACAATGTTTTTCTGAATATGAACGCAAATATAATGCAATTATTGATGTAAAAAAGATGAATTATTGCGTAAAATGGCCATAATGGATAATTTAGATAGAAAAATAATCGGTGAACTCCGCCAAAATGCTCGAGCAAATTTTGGAGACATTGGTTTATCGGTAGGTCTCTCGGCATCCGCAGTGAAGCGCCGGGTTGACAAATTAGTATCAAAAAACCTGATCCAGGGCTTCACGGCCATAATCGATCCAACGGTCGAGGGCCTCTCCGTCGAGTCTTACGTTGAACTATTTTGTGAAGGAACAGTCTCTCCGTCTGAACTGAGACAAATGGTCTTGGATATCCCCGAAATAATAAGTGCCGGGACCGTTAGTGGAGCGGCCGATGCAATTATTCATTTGCGGGCTCAGGATATCGGGGCACTTGAGAAAGCACTTGAAACCATTCGCAGTGCTCCGAACATCAGAAGCACAAAAAGCTCGATTGTTCTTTCCAACCTAATCAATCGGGGCTGAAGCTAGAGCTCGAGGTTTTGGAAGACCTTGTCAACAGCTCCAAAGCGGTGAACAGTCAACGAAATGGACTGCTCAATAAGGAAAGGGAGAAGCTCTACTCTTCCCGACTCAGTTACCTCACTTGAAAATATCGCAACCTCCGGAGCACCATCAAAAGCTACCTCGAGGGCATCTGCTCTCGATCCCAGGAGTCGGATTCGGGATGGTAGTTCGTCAGACACTCGGGAAACAAATTCGCGCTCACTCTCAACCTCATACTCGCTCAGTGCCCCAAAGGTGCTGGAGCCGTCGAGTAATTTTGCAACTATTTGATCAGGTAGTGGATCAGTTACGGACAGGCTCACCCGCCCTCCGACTCGCAATCCAGCAAGTACAACCCGTAATGCGTCAGACATAGGCACAAATCTCGACACTCTAACTTGAACAGGGGTCGGTCGGTATCGCAGGAGATTACGTTCACTAGTTAGGTTCGCGTAATCGTGGGAGACTCCATAAATTTTCTCCCAAGCCTCCGAATCGCTAGCCATGGAACGAAGAAAGGCTTCTGCGTGCTCTTTACTTTGCAAGGCAATCGAATCATAAAAGGTGCCCACCGCGGAATCTTGCCGGACGTTTTTTACCCTGGCCTTCGCTTTGGACGTCCGCCATGATCCGAGCCCAAAGAGGTAATTCGGCCCACCAGCTTTCCATCCTGGGCCAACACTTGATTTCTTCCAGCCTCCAAAAGGCTGTCGTTGGACCACCGCACCGGTGATCCCTCTGTTCACATAACAGTTTCCAGCCTGTACCCGATCTAACCAATATGACACCTCGTCGGCATCCAAGGAATGAATTCCCGCGGTGAGGCCGAAATCGGAGCTATTTTGAAAGGCCAGAGCCTCGTCGAGGGTTCTCACGGTTGCAATGCCCAGGACTGGACCAAAATACTCAGTCGTTTGAAAATCGCTACCTAGTTTCACGCCCTCCCGTAATCCAGGAGTCCATAAACGTTCATCCGAATCGAGAGGTTGAGGTTCAATCACCCAACGCTCGCCAGGGCCTAACTCCGTAAGACCAGCTCTCAGCTTGGGTCCCGGGGGCTCGATAACGGGTCCCATAACGGCTTTGGGGTCATCTGGAAATCCGACCCGCAGAGTCTCTATGGCATCTAAAAGCTGGCGGCGGAATCGCTGCGATCGGCCCACAGACCCAACCAAAACTAGCATGCTTGCGGCGGAGCACTTTTGCCCAGCGTGGCCATAAGCGCTCTTAACAATGTCGGAGACCGCTAAATCAAAGTCAGCGCTCGGCGTCACAACGAGAGCATTCTTTCCACTAGTTTCGGCTATTACCGACAAGTCAGCCCTCCAAGACCGAAACTTCCGCGCGGTCTCAAATGATCCCGTCAGGATTATTTTGTCGAAACCCGGATGGGTTACCAACGATCGACTAATTTGGCCCTCCGCAACGTTTACCAACTGTAAGACGCTCTTAGGTACTCCACCGGCCCACAAAGCCTCAACCATTACGGCAGCGCACCGCCGAGCCTGGGGTGCGGGCTTGATAACCACTGCTGAACCCGCTGCCAACGCAGACAAGACTGATCCTGCCGGTATTGCCACTGGAAAATTCCATGGCGGTACAGCCAGAATGAGGCGAGCGGGATCGAATTGGGCGCCATCGACCTTTTCAAGTTCCTGGCTTTGGTATGCGTAGAATCGGGCAAAGTCGACAGCCTCTGAAACCTCTACGTCACCCTCTTGCAAAGTTTTACCGGTCTCCTGCATCATTACTGAAAGCAGTTCACCCCGCCTCGCCGCTAGATGGTCTGCGGCATCGAGCAAAATCGAGGCTCGCTCCGAAATCGGCCGATTAGCCCATTTGGCTCCGGCTGATCTGCCTCTTGATACTAGATCATCTAAAGAAATCCTTCCCTTTATGGGGCCGGCTGAGTCCGCAATCGTGAAACGAGCGAGGGTTTCTACACCAAGAGCCCTCCCGCGCTTAGACTTCGAAAAAACGCGGAGGTCTTCAATCCAAGCGCGATTTTGAAGAATTGAAAGATCAGAATCAGGCTCATTTCTAAATTTCTCTTCCCGAGGGGAATTTCCAACAGTCTCCGATTTTCTGTCTTGTGTTCTCTGCGCGGATGTAGCCTTTGCAGATAATTCAGACAGGGATTCGCGAAAACGCCGTTCCTCTCGACGAAAAATATCCTCATTCGCAGATAAGTCGAATACCGCCGACATAAAGTTTTCGGGACTAGCATTTTCCTCAAGTCGGCGAACCAGGTATCCGAAAGCGGTGTCAAATTCCTGCGGATGCACTACCGGCGTATATATAACCAATCCTCCGACAGTCTCCCGGACTGCGTCCGCCTGCTGGGGCGCCATTCCTATCAGCATCTCGAAATCAACTTGCGAATTCACGCCCCGGTTTGCCGCCAGGAGATGGGCAAAGGCCAGGTCAAATAAATTATGTCCAGCTACCCCAATTCGGACATTCTTAACCCGAGACGGAGTCAATGACCACTCTAAAACCCTCTTGTAATTAGCGTCACTCTCCTTTTTTGATGGAAAGACGGCCAGAGGCCAACTATGTAAGTCTGCATCGACCTGTTCCATCTGAAGATTAGCTCCCTTGACGACCCTCACCTTTATCGGAGCACCTCCATTCTTCACCCGAGCAGCTGCATAATTTTGGATACGCTTCATTGCCGCAATCGACTCGGGCAGATAAGCCTGGAGCACTATTCCTCCGGCGTAGCTATGTAGACTTTTCCTGCTAAGAAGGCGCTCGAACACATCTAACGTCATATCGAGATCCTTGAACTCCTCCATATCTAAATTAATGAAGGTTTGAGGGCTTCTAGATGCTGCTTCCTCATAGAGGGGTGCCAACCGCTCAACTACTCGGACAACGGCATCCTCATAAGACCACATTGAAAGCTGGCTGGCAATTGACGAAATTTTCACTGAAACATAATCCACATCGTTGCGCGTGATTAGGGACTTGACGCCGGCAAGTCGCCGGTCGGCCTCTTTATCTCCAAGGACTGCTTCCCCAAGCAAATTGATATTAAGTCGATCACCGTTTTTTCTTAGTTTCTTTAGTGATCGACCAAGGCGTCGTTCGCTGGCATCAATAACTAGGTGCCCTACCAACATTCTTAGAGCGCGCCGAGCAATAGGAACCACAACTCCAGGAAAAAGCGGCGCAAAAAATCCTCCCGTTTTTATTAGTATCTTCAGTGCTCTTGGCAAAAATTCGGGAATTTCCCCCGATAAATCCCTAAAATTTTTTGCGGCAACAACAACGTCGTCGGGCCTCGCAACCCGATCAACGAAACCGAGGGTAAATTTTGGCCCAATCGGGTCAGCTAGCACTCCAGCGAGACGCTGCGAACTCGAATCTGGCTTTTTATTTAAAGTTGAAGCACGATCAAGCCAATACTTAACAAGAGCTACTGAATCTTTTGAGATTGACTGTGCAAATTCGATTCCTGCCGTACCTCGTCGTTGACTCCCAGACTTAGCAAGCGAATTATCCATACTAGGTATCGTACGACCTAACCCTTGCAGACAAGAGCCAACACCCGAAAGAAATGCTCCTTATTCCAGCATTCTCTAAACTATAAATCAATGGATGATTCAAAATTTGATGTCGTGATCGTTGGGGGAGGCCACAACGGTCTGGCTGCGGCTGCCTACCTGGCGCAATCAGGATTATCTGTCTGCGTCCTCGAACGCCTGGATACATGGGGAGGGGCGGCAATTTCAGAACAGACTTTTGCGGGAATCGACGCCAGATTATCGAGCTATTCTTACCTCGTCAGCCTTCTCCCAGAGAAAATAATTAAGGACCTAAAACTGCCGATTACCCTGGCTAAACGCCGATTTTCTTCCTATACCCCTCTGCCGGGCGAACCGGCCGGCCTCCTGGTAGATAATCATGATTTAGCAGCAACAAAAAAATCGTTTGCACAAGTTGGAGCAGTGAAAGACTTCGCCTCGTGGAAAAATTTCTACTCAGCCTCAGGTGAGTTAGCAAGGTATTTATTTCCCGGCACCACGGACCCGCTCATCACACGATCGGAAGCCCGCGACCGTATTCATGAGCTTAAGGACGGAAAATCAATTTGGAGAGAATTCATTGAAACGGAAATTGGATTAACCATCCAGTCTTATTTCGAATCTGATCTAGTGCAGGGAATCGCTCTCACTGATGGCCTGATCGGAACCTTTGCCAAACCTGTAGATGAAACTTTTGAGTCGAATCGATGTTTTTTATACCACGTGATTGGTGGAGGAACAGGAGATTGGGATGTTCCGGTAGGTGGCATGGGGGCGGTTTCGCAGGCGCTGTTCAACGCCGCGAGCCAGGCCGGAGCTAAACTCGTTTCTCAGGCAGAGGTGACCCAAATCTCTCAATCAAAAGATGTTTTCTTTTTGCGCCAAGGTAGAGAGCAAGTCCTCTCGGCTCGCTACGTCCTGGTCAATGCGTCTCCAAAAGAGCTTTCTGCACTTTTAGGAACTGAACCATCTTTGGAAACTCGTGAAGGGGCCCAGGTTAAGGTCAATATGGTGCTTCGCCGGCTTCCCAGATTAATTGATCCGTCCACAGAATCCGATTCAGCTTTTGGTGGCACTTTTCACGTTAACGAGAGCTTCTCCCAACTTGAAGCGGCATATGCAAAGGCGAGCATTGGGGTTGTTCCAAGTCCAATTCCTTGTGAGATCTATTGTCACTCAATCACTGACCGGAGCATACTCTCGCCAGAGCTGTCTAGCTCTGGCGCCCACACGCTTACGGTTTTTGGCCTTCAGACTCCTGACCGTTTGTCAAGAACAATGGACAGCAACCACCTGCGAAAAAAACTAGAAACTGGGATTATTTCTTCCCTCAATTCTGTCCTCGGCGAGCCGATCGAAGACTTGGTTTTAGAAGACTCTGCAGGAAACCCCTGCATACAAACCAAAACGACATCCGATCTCGAGAAGACACTGAAACTTCCTCGAGGAAATATTTTCCACGGACAGCTCCAGTGGCCGTTTGCTGAGGATGGTGCGGACCTCTCAACGCCGGCCGGTCGATGGGGGGTAGCGACCGAAAACGATGACATTTTCCTGTGTGGTTCTGGGGCCCATCGAGGAGGAGCGGTTAGTGGAATTGCTGGCCACAATGCCGCGATGGCAGTGCTGGAGAGCGAAAGTCTTTAGGAGCTCAGCCGCGGAAAGTCCGACTCATCAAATCCCTGGAAATCGAATTCACTGAGGGTCGAAGAAACCAAAACCACCCATCCAATTAGTATCAGGAGCCCAATGATCATAAGGCCGCCACTGATGGCCACGGCTACTTTAGCGGGGAGATTGTTTACTCCCGCCCTATTAGACCAAACCCATGCTATAACCGCAAGAATTAGGGCCGGAATCTGGGTAAAAAAAGACAGCACAAGAGCGACTATTCCCATTGTCTGCCCAGGATATTCCGTGCTTCCCGACAAGGACGTGACCGACTCCTCACTTGTTACTGAGTTCTGATTTTCCAACTTTGCACTCGAGGCCATTAGAGCTCCTTTATCTGCCATCGACTAATCTACGGCTCTAGCCTATTCGTCGAGAGAAGCAAAAGACTACATCGCCCGTTTCGATGAGAGTTGGCTTTCTTTTTCGCTGGACTCACCTGAAAGAATGGAGATATGAGGATAGGGATACTTACAAGCGGAGGAGATGCGCCTGGGTTGAACGCGGTTATCAGAGCGGCAGTCCTTCAAGGTAGTCGACTGTTTGGCCATGAATTCACGGGATTTATTGGAGGTTACAAGGGTCTATGCGAGGCCAACCTAACATCCTTAGGCCGCAACGAGGTGAAGGGTATTTCAAAACAAGGGGGGACGATACTTGGCACTTCTCGCACAAATCCCTTCGATTTTGGTGGTCCAGACCGAGTTACGGAGGTGTTGGCTAAAAATCGAATTGACGCTCTGGTGGTGATTGGCGGAGAGGGTTCACTTGCAGCTGCCAAGGCTCTTAATGATGCCGGTGTACCTATTGTTGGAGTTCCTAAAACTGTGGACAACGACTTAAACGGCACCGACTACACTTTTGGTTTTGACACCGCTATCAGTATCGCAACCGAGGCTATGGACCGGCTCCGAACGACCGGGGAATCCCATTCTAGGTGCATGGTTGCAGAGGTAATGGGTCGCCAAGTTGGCTGGATAGCTCTGCATTCGGGCATGGCAGCCGGAGCTCACGCCATACTAATTCCAGAAAAAAAGTGCAATCTGAAAGAGATATCAAGATGGGTGAAGTCTGCATTTGATCGAGGAAGATCACCTCTCGTCGTGGTCGCCGAAGGGTTTACTCTCGACACCATGGAGGGCTTTCACTCTGAAAGAGGGAGCGACTCGTTCGGCAGGCCAAGGATGGGTGGAATCGGCGAGATGCTGGCTCCAATAATCGAAGCTGAAACCGGGGTCGAAACCCGAGCGACGACCCTGGGGCACATTCAACGTGGCGGAACCCCGAGCGCCTTTGATCGTGTTTTAGCCACTCAGTTCGGAATGGGAGTAATCGAACTAGTCAACAAAAAACAATGGGGCAAAATGGTCGCCCTAAGAGGTACAAAAATAGTAAGTATCAATTTCTCCGAGGCACTGGGTGAGCTTAAAACCGTGCCGGAAGAGCAATACCGGGCGGCGGCGATGCTTTTTGGGTGACCCTGACTCATGCTGGTGGGTTTCAGGGAAACCTGGACATAAGCCTGTGATTCGCTTCCGCCACAAAACGCCATTGAAAAAAGTAGGCGACGGTCAAGTTCTAATCGACGTGCGTTATTCATCGCTAAATTACAAAGATGCCCTAGCTTTTCAAGATCCCTCCCGAATACTCAGGAGACTGCCTCTGATTCCAGGAATTGACGCCGCTGGTGTTGTTTTAGAGTCAAGTTCTGAACAAATAGACAACGGCACTCGCGTAATTATCACAGGCAACGGGTACGGTGAATCCCGTCATGGAGGATATTCGAGCAAGCTATACGCTGATGTTTCTCACGTAATTCCCCTGCCGGAATCGGTGTCTCTGAAGGATGCGGCCACTCTCGGAACGGCCGGAATAACTGCAGCTTTAGCCATATCCGCGCTGCGGCAGGTAAAGATACCCCTGGCATCTCCAACTTTGCCTATCGCGGTCTCAGGGGCGTCGGGAGGTGTCGGTTCCTTGGCACTTTCAATGCTCGCTTCCGAGAAACTTCCGGCCGTCGCGATAACAGGGAGTTTAGACGAGGCTGATTTCCTCAGGGATCTGGGTGCTAGCGAAGTTATTTCCCGGAATGAGTTTCTCGAACCAAGCCATAAACCTCTTCTCCCGGCGCGCTTCTCGGGGGCAATAGATCAAGTCGGCGGTAGTGTTTTATCAAAACTGCTTGCCTCCACGGCGCCTGAGGGCTTAATTGCCTCGTGCGGTCTTGCCCTAAGTTCAGATATAGGTACATCTTTGATGCCTTTCATTCTGCGTGGAGTCACACTTAGGGGAATCAATTCTGTTGATGCCTCCCAAAAGACTCGGGGAGAAATCTGGGATTACTTTGGCAAGAACATTCCCAAACTCCAGTTGGACAAAATTTCCACGACAATAGCGCTACAAGACCTGAAGCTTTACACGCACAAGATACTTTCTGGGAAGACTCGAGGCCGAATAACCGTCGAAATTCCGCACTAGTCCTTGCCGCTGACGGCCCAAAGTAACGCCATAAAACCGCCCACTACCGCAGACAGTGTGCCCAGAATCCAGGGTTTCGAGTCTTTCTCGAATGATTTAGAGGCCCACGCTGCCAATCTTCCTCCAATGAACGCCGGCCTAAGGCGATATTCCGCCTCATTCAGGGTTGCCGACAACTCCTCCCGCACTTCGGCCGCTGTAACTGACTTTCTCGACTCTGGCATCTAATGATCACCGCGCAAAACTCTTATATCTGCCCTTATGCTTTCGACGGTTTTGTTAGCTATTTTTGCCCCACGCTTTGCAATTCTGGACAGGCCAACAGCTCCCAAAATCACTGCAACCACAAAGACGCATCCGGCCACTGTCAACGCCGCTCCCCACAAAGGGAGAATGAGCGACACAGCAAACACGGCAGATAAGACAAGCAGGGTCGCTCCAAGGGTCACGAACGTCAGGCTCACTACAATCAGCACTACCCCCGAACCAACATCCCTGAAGCCGGTCGCTAGCTCAGTCCGAAGAAGCTGTATTTCAGCGCGGATTAGTTTCGCTACCAGGTGGGGGATGTCGGTCACCAAAGATAAAAACGATTTGGCCTTGGCTCGCGATTGAGGTCCCTCGGAATCGGTCACGACTTCGATGGCCCGTCGTCGTCCCGCACGGCTCGGACAGTCTTAGCGACCTTCTTGGCTGCGCTCGACGCCCTGTCGGCAAAATCAGGAGCTTTCTCTTTCACAAAATCCTCAACATAATGAACTTGCTCTTGAACGCGAGGATCCAGCCAAATTTTCTCGGCTCCTGCTTTGATCTGCTCGAATCTTTGACGTCCTGCCCGAGTCCCGAGAACATAGCCCAACGCAAGGCCGAATAAAAATAAAATTCTGCGACGCATATAATCCTCCAGTATGTATTCCAATTATGGAATGTAAACCTTCCAAAATAAGATTACCTAGCTTTCGATGGAATTACCAGATTTCAACACGTTTATCCGGATCCAGCCACAACTTATTTGACGGCGAAACCTCGAAGGCATCGTAAAAAGCGTCCAAATTCCGAACGATTTGATTACACCGGAACTCGGGCGGCGCGTGGGGATCTATCTTCAACAACTTTTGAGCCTCCTCAAACCTAACCGCAAGCTTCCAGGACTGTGCCCACGAAAGGAAAAACCGCTGCGAAGCAGAAAGACCATCGATCTCGGGGGGATCCTCCTCTCCCAAAGATAGTTTGTATGCCTTCCAGGCAATCGATAACCCACCAAGATCACCAATATTTTCTCCCAGCGTCAGAGAGCCATTGACTGCGTATCCGGGCATTCCCCGAGGACTCAGCCCATCAAACTGACTAATTAGTTCTGCAGTTCTACTCTCGAAGGCAAGACGGTCTTGGTCTGTCCACCAATTATTCAAACGACCGTCACCATCATAGCGAGAGCCCTGGTCGTCAAACCCATGTCCAATCTCGTGGCCAATGACTGCGCCAATGGCCCCGTAATTGGATGCAGGGTCACGATTTGGATCAAAGAATGGATACTGCAATATTGCGGCAGGAAAAACAATCTCATTTAGTCCTGGGTTGTAATACGCATTTACTGTTTGGGGTGTCATAAACCATTCATCGCGGTCAATCGGCGAACCAATTTTGGCAATTTCTCTGTCGAATAAAAATTTATTTCCACAAACAACGTTGTCCCACAGTTCGCTGGAATTAACCTCAAGTCCCGAGTAATCTCTCCATTTCGAGGGATATCCAATCTTGGGATTAAACTTGCTGAGTTTATCGAGGGCTCTAGCTTTAGTTTCCTCACTCATCCAGGCAAGGCCGGAGATGCTCTCGCGATAAGCCTCCAACAAGGTGCCAACCAAAGAATCAATTTGCAGCTTTGATTCCGCAGGGAAGTGCTTATCCACATAAAGTTTGCCCACCGCCTCCCCCATAACGTTCTCAACTACAGAGACCGCTCGTTTCCATCGGGGGCGAATCTTCGGAATTCCAGAGAGCTCCCTGCCGTAGAAATTAAAGTGCGATTGCTCAAGATCCGGAGTTAGAAAAGGTGAAAAGGCGCGCAGAGCGTTCCAAAGCATCCAGTCACGAAGATGCTGAGATTCCTCAGAGCTCCAAATCACGCAGACATCTTTTATGAAACTGGGCTGGCGCACAACCACCGTTCCCAACTGAGCCTCGGAAACTCCGATGGAACCCAGCCACTCAGAAAGAGGGAATCCCTTCATGAGATTCTGCAGCTGCCCGAGATTCATTGGGTTATAGGTCTCCTCAACGTTACGTGACCTGACATTGTCCCAATGGGTTTTCGCAATCCGGGTTTCCAGTCCAAAAAGATGTTCCGCTCTTCGCTCGGCGTTCTCCAAACCCACCAGGTCAAAGGCAAGACGAAGATGTGCTCGATAAGCCTCTCTGATCTGCTCAAACTGCTGGTCATGGTAGTAAGACTCGTCTGGAAGTCCAAGACCGGCCTGTTCAACGAAAATTGAGTATTTTTCCGGGTCACCTGGGTCATTATCCACAAAAAGTTGCCATAATCCGGCAGCACCTGAACGTTCTAAACTTCCAAGCTCGCTGGCCAAAGCAAGCTTTCCTTTTATGCAAGCCTCATCAATCGACTCGAAAACATTGAGAAGCGGTAGTTGGCCTTTTTCTAATATCCGGTCTTCGTTAAGAAAGCTGCGGTAAAGATCTCCCACCTTTCTCTCCTCAGACCCCTCTTCGGCTGACGAAGCGTCCTCCAAGATAGTTCGAACAGCCCTCTCCGCCGCCTCTGCAACGACCGTAAAAGCTCCATACCGAGCTTTATCCTCGGGAATTTGAGCCCCATCCAACCAGAGCCCATTCATGTGATGGTATAGATCGTCTCCCGGTTCAACTTCCGGATTCCTCTTATCAATTTCGATTCCGCTACCTAGCATTCCTCCACTCTAATGACGAATCCGACAAAATTTGAACCAGGGGTTCAGCTGGCCCTGCGGAGGAACAGATAGCCTCAAACGTATGAGTTGAGTTCGAGTTCACATGTTGCCATGGGTGCTAGTTAGACTAAATCAGCATGCGACTAGTTTTAGCCAAATGTTCGGCTGACTACAACGGTCGGCTTCGTTCCCATCTTCCGGTTGCAGTCCGCCTAATAATTGTAAAAGCCGACGGGAGTGTTTTGGTGCACTCGGATGGGGGGAGTTACAAACCTCTGAATTGGATGCCACCCCCTTGCACCCTCGAGATAACAACAGCCGACGGTTTATCTGAGGAGCAAGGAGCTTCCTCGATCTGGAAAGTAAGAAGCAGAAAAAACTCTGACTTTCTAACAATACGCATTCACGAAATTCTTCTTGATCACAATCAACAGCTTGGAATTGAGCCAGGTCTCACCAAAGACGGGGTCGAATCCGAACTTCAAAATCTTTTATCTGAACAAATCGAACTTTTGGGCAAAGGTTTTAGACTCATCGCTCGCGAATACTTCACAGCGATCGGACCTGTCGACATCCTCGCCGTGGATAGCGAAGGCAACCATGTTGCTGTCGAAATAAAGCGAAGAGGAGAGCTCGAAGGCGTCGAACAACTCTCCCGGTATCTTAATATGCTAAATCGCGACCCAAAAATTTCACCGGTATCTGGAATTTTTGCTGCCCAAGAAATTAAGAAGCAAGCAAGAACTCTTGCTGAAGATCGAAACATCCGCTGCGTCATTCTTGATTACGACGAGATGCGGGGCGCTGATGACACCCAGCAAAGATTATTCTAACGACTAGAGTTCAAACTCAATCAGAGGTCTACGCTGGCTCTATGGGGCCAAGACGATCAAAAATCCCGAAGCGATGAATGAAGGTAGGAATTTGGCAAACAACTCGAATTACCGCAGAGGTCTCTTTCCAAGGGAGTCGGGCTCCAGAAACAAAGTCAACCGCGTCCGAAAAGTTCGGCAGAAAAGGCAATTCTCTTGGGTGCTTTTGGTCACAGCGGGCAGCCTTCTCACCATTATGACTTTCCCGGGCCAGACGGCCGGCCTGTCCCCCCTGACCGATCCGCTGATTAAATCCTTAGAAATCGACCGCACTACCATTTCGATTAGCTACCTAGTGGCTACATTAGCTGGAGCTCTGACAATGCCTCTGCTTGGAAAAACTCTGGACAAATATGGGACAAAACTTGCAATTACGGTTACGGGATTCGCATTTAGCGGCTTCCTGTATTTCGCGAGCTACGTTTCAGATATTCTCGGGCTAACGGTCTCATACATTGGTCTTAGGATGCTCGGACAAGGAGCTCTCACTCTCGCAGCTACGACTCTAATCGCCCGCAGTATCACTCATCGGACCGGTCTCGCCCTAGGAATCACAGGGGCCGTCGGATCAGCGGGGATTTCGCTAGCACCCATCGCAATCGAGCGCATAGTTACTCTTTACGATGTTGCAACGGCTTGGAGAATCGAATCTGCTCTTATCGCCATAGTTGTCCTGCCGATCGCCTTCTTACTTCCAAGGGAATCATCAAAAAAATCACAGTCGAGCTCAAGTGAATTAAGGGAGGGGCTGGCTCGGCCAGGAGACTATCAAACCAGCCAAGCAATTAAGACTGGTATGTTTTGGGTTTTGTCGGCGGCGGGCTTTACCACAGGAATGCTTTCGACTGGACTGGCTTTTCACCTAATTTCTATTCTTGGAACTAAAGGACTAAGTTCTGTTGAGGCAGCCGCCAACTTCATCCCACAATCTTTTGCAGCGGTCGGAGCAACCCTACTCATTGGAGCGATAATTGATCGTGTTGACCCCCGATGGGCTACCGCAGGCTCAATGTTGGCCCTAAGCTCGTGTCTCGTTTTTCTAATTTTCGTGCGTCCAGGGTTCAGCGCTCTTTTATTTGGACTTCTCCTTGGAAGTGCGATGGGCTCATTGTGAGGAATTGAGGCCGCAGCTTTTGTTCGCTATTTCGGGCCATCAAATATCGGCGCCATCCGGGGCTTATCCACATCGATAGCACTCGTCTCGACTGCACTTGGGCCCGTGTATTTTGCCCTCGGTTTTTCGATTTCAGGGACTTACACCGCTGCTAGTTTAGCTGCCTCGATTCTTCCAATAGCCGTTGCGTTCAGTGCCTTGCTCGTCAAGCCTCCTCCGCTCAGGAGAAATGAGAATGATGGATGATCTGGTTGACCTCGACTCCCTTCCGCTGAGATTCAACCCTCCGGATGGTTGGAGAGACCCAGATCCACTTTGGATCAGCCTTTACCAAGGGTACATTCCGAAGCCCGGTTGGTCACCCTACCGAGGCGCACCGGTAATCCCTGCTTCATGGCCATGGTGGGAAGAAAACGGCACAGCCTGGCACTCATTTTTTCGCAAGCTAAGCCCTCCACCAAAACGAATCATCGGCAGCTGGTTTTCCCTGGCTGCAACGGCCTTACTCTTACTTATGATCGTCCCATTCATTTCTAAGGGCGCGTCCGCGATATTTATAGGCTCAGTCGGACTAGTAGGAATAATTATCGGGGTTCACGGAGTTATCAAGAATCTGCGAGCTCGCGAAGAAATTATTCCCGAGCCAATGGAAATTATTAGACATTGGGCAAAATCACGAAGGGAGGTTTACTTTAAGCAACGTCTCCGAGAA
>MDTG01011359.1_pt1 | contig 14835 bp, 12 predicted proteins | sample 811421 | NCBI WGS metagenome assembly MDTG01 (sample SAMN05326645, study PRJNA326480) | marine metagenome | isolation source: seawater | place: Pacific Ocean: South East | collected 2011
ATATTCAGTAATAAATGAGTATGGACTCCAATTAGCATTATATTCGATTGCCCATGATAATATGTTTGGAACCAAAATAAAATCTACAGAAATTTTAATGTGTACACCAAATTTAATATTTCAGAAATTTGAATTTAAAGATCAAGAATTTGAAAAATTAAAAAAAGATGCAATGACTAGGGTTGAACAATATTATGATTTAAAAAATTGAGTGTCTAATTATAAATAGCTTTCATGTTCTGAAGCTAATTTTTCCAAATGTGAATTTATCCTTTCTACTTTTTCTAAACCGATTTTGTCATCTTTTTTTTCTTCTCTTAAGGTGTCGACTCTTGCCATTCCTTCTGGTATAGTTGGAAAAATTTCTTTATTGGTTGATAGTAATCTTCTACTTATATTTTTTCTAACTTTCCTATACTCCTCTTTAGAGTCAAAACCGTCTTTATCATATTTATCGAGTAAAATCATTTCAGATAGATGTTTTAATGGACCATCAAAATTTTTATGAATTCTTTTTTGTTCATCTTTATCATTAGTCATTACAAACTTATTCATTAATGTTTTGTCATTTGAAGATGGATTCAAATTAAAAATCATTTGTTCGGGAATTAATTCTGTTTGATCAATGGTTTGTTCTTCAAACTTATCATTAATAATTAAACATATTCTTTCAGCGATTTCTTTTCTATTTTTCATAATAAAATCTGCCCTCTTTTGCAGAACCTCATGTCCTAATTTTGCATATTCGTCATCAAATTTAGTGGCAAAAGACTTGTCTTGGATAAAAGGATTTTTACCCACTTTAATAGTTCTATATTTTTTTGGTGCACCATTAAGTGTTTTTTCTAATACTTTATTTGATTTTTCTTGAAAAATAAGCTCGGGATCATGCTTTAAATCGAAAACAAGATGGTAATTCTTAAATTGTGGGTGTTCACATAAATATGAAGAAGTAAATTGTCTAGTTCTTCCGTAAAAAGTCTCAGGGTGACAAAAATAATCAATTGCCTTGATATTTTCTAAAACATTTTGTTTGTTTGTGAAACTTAGTGATTGTCTAAATAATGAGGGATCTTTCTCTCTTAATAAGGCCATAAGTTTAGCTAAACCTTCAGTATCTCCTCTACTGCTGTGAAGATTTTTAATTTCGAATCCATTAGCTTTACATAAAGATCCCAAACGATATATTTTGTTATTTTTTTCATTTATTTCAAACTTAATTTTATTTGGAGAATAAAAATCGAAATTTTGAACTATAGGGAGACTATCTAATTGCCTTGCATTTCCTGTAGAAAAAATCCATGGCCATGTGTGTAAATTTGAAAATAAATGCTGACTAGTTAACATATAATCAAAACCATATCCATTATGCGCGCAGAAAAATGTTTCATTTTTATTTGTCCATTTGGTAAATGTATCATAAGTTTGCTTAGTCAAATCAAAATTTGAATTTGAACATTGATCCAGTTCAAATGGATCTAAATTATTTACCATAAATGCGTCAACTTCGTAAACTCTTGATTTTCTTAACCTAGCTTTGCAACTGAACTCTCCTATTAGATTGAAATTATAGTCATAGTATAATGCATCAATAGTTAAAATATCAGCTAAGCCTCGCCCACCACTTGTCTCGGTATCAAAAAAGATAAAATTAGGTTTAGGCATTTAGGCAATTTCCTTTTTGTCTTTATCCAAGAACAAGGGAATTTCAATATCATCTTCTTTTGGTAAGAATAAGTTTGGTTCTTCAGTAATATGTTTGAGGAAATCAATATCCTTAAAACTATTAGATCTCCAAACTACTTCTCCAAAAATCATAGGAATTAATTCAGCTAAATCCACTACATCATCCCTGTATAGTTTATTATCTGATATGATGTGCACAACTATTCTTTGTTTTAATTTTAAAAACTGAAGTCTCCTAATACAAATTTTGCCATTTAACTCAATTGCATAAATTCCATTTTTAGCGATTTCATTTTTTACATTTTGAAACTTAACAATTAAAGCCATATCCCCAAAATTTATTGTTCCTTGCATGTTAGTTTCTGCAACATTTAATAAGATAAGATCATTATATTTATTTAAATTTAAATTTCTTTTTACGAAATCTTTTGAAAATAATATTTTTTCCTCTGAATTTAGAACTGGTAACAAAAATGTTTCGTTAGGAGTAATAAAATTAGGCATATATTTTTTTCTTAAAATTTCTAGATGATCATAAAAATCTTTTAAAGAATTTAAAAGTATTTCTGCATTAGTTATTTTAATTGATACAGAAACACTTTTTGTTCGAGCACTTGTATCATCAAACTGATAATTTCTAAATTCTTCAATTTCTTCTCTTAATCCAGGAAGTACTTCATCAACATAGCGTTCTTTGTAATTCTCTTCATCATGTATAAATTTTGAATTTGATAGTTTGATGTGAATGTTACAATGGTATTCCAAACAAGGTAAAATTAATTTTTGATAAATGTTAAAATCTTTATATTTTTCTAAAATTCTATGAAAACTATTTTTTTCAGCGTTTTTAAGATCATCGACAAAAGCATATTTTTTCGATTTGCTTTTACTATCTTTTGAGAGAGATCTCGATGAGGCAATTGCATTTAAAAAAAAATAAGAAAAACTTGGAGGAAAATTAGGTTCAAAAAATCTGTAAAGAAATGTATCTAGGGAATTCCCATGTTTTCCTAAATAAATCTTACTTTGAACCTTAGTCAGGCCAGCAGATCTAAGCAATTTAAGCAAAAGATCTTTAGATACCTCATTAATTGTTGATTTTGCGCTGTGAATCATACTTTATATATATACTTTTTTTTACAGTGATCAATAGTATTTTTTTTAAAAAAAGACTTTACAAAAAAGTGATTATAGACTATAGTGTTTTTATGTTTAAACAATTGAAATTGAGTTCTTTGGTCTCTTCTTTCTCGTTTTCCTTTCTTTCTAGGGGGTCGAGGAGCTCAATTTTCAATTATTTTTTTGGTTTTAAAAAATTAAATAAACTATGGAGATAAAAATGACTGATAGCATTAATAGACTTAAAGATTTACTTTTAGACCTAACAGAAATCAAATCTGCAGAACATATTAGGAGTGTTGAAAGTGCAGTTACAACTGCCTGGGGAGAAGAGGTTTGGGATCATCAAAAACTAAGTCGAGATTGTTTGCAAAATATGGTGGATGGTTGTGTTGAGTCAAATATTGAAATAGATAAAATAAAAATTTCAACGGAAAACGATCAGATCAAAGTTTTTGCGCCCAATGAATATTCCCTAGAAAAATTATATTATATAGGGTCAGTCAAATCAGAAAAAGAAGTACGTCAAATTGGTGCCCATGGTGAAGGTATCAAAAAAGTATTTTCTGATTTAGCAAGAATTGGAATTTTTCACCCAATATTATTGTCGGGAGATCAGGCATTAATCATAAGTGTTGGCAAAGAGGTATCTGGAACTGAGCTCAGACCTTTAATTTATAACTATTTCAAAATAAATAAAATTAAAGGAAATTATTTTATTTTAAATACTATCGATAAAAAATTAAAACAAGCTTTTCAATTTGGTTTAAAAAACTTCTTTTACTCAAAGAACCCGTTAATAGGCGAAGTGTTGCATTCCTATAATGATATTACAATTTATAAATCAAAAGATAAAAATGGACATGGTTTTTATAAAGGTTTAAAACGAGTTGATATTAAGGGAATCCCTGTAATTATTTCTATAGACAAAGCTTATGCTGCGTTAGAGAAAAAAACTAAAATTGATAGAGATAGACAAGCTTTTGATACTAAGCTTCAAAGTACTTTTTTTTCAATCTTTGCAAGATCTGGATTTTACTACAGAGATATGGTTGGCAACGCAGCAATAAGATATGTTCTGCAATCTTCAAAAAACATCTGGGCTAAAGGTCATTTATTATTATCACAAATAGCATCAAATTCTTATGGATCGCTAAAAAATGATCAAACACTTAAAGATTTATTTAAAGACGGATATTATGCGGAGTCTAAATGGACTTGGAGCAGAGATATTTCGTATTCTGATTGGTATAGTACTAAAACTCAAAATTTCATAAGATCTAAAACTGAAAAAGAAAAGAAAAGTAAAAAACTTTTACCTGCTTATTTTTGTAGTTTTGGTGTGGAGTCTGCTTTAGATCGATTTATCAAAAATAAAAAAGATGCTGAAAAAAGAATCAAGAATAAAAAAACAAAAGATTTAACTCCTAAAGAACAAAAATGTATTAAATTTTTATTTGATGCAGCTAAAAGCATAAGTCCATCTTTTACTAAATTGTTTTATGGTGATAACTATGATGATCCATTATATGAAATAAAATTCAAAACTATCACTTGTAAAGAAATTTTAGGAGAATTAAAAAATGCATCAGATTACAATTCTAAAATTGTATATTTACACAAAGGTTTATTTTCAAAAAGCCTAGGTCACATTATGGCAATATTTCTTCATGAGCTCGCTCATAGTTTAGGTCATAATGACGGGAGTAGAGAATTTTCAGATAGCCTTACAGTTTTAATACAAAAGTGTATCGATAATAATCAATCAGTGAAAAAATATTCAAAAGAATGGGATAAAGGATTTAAGCTTTCGTGATAAAAATAATTAATGAAGTTGGAGATATATTATGAGAGATGAATTCTATTATATCTTAAAACAATGTCTTTTGAGTCGTAAAGATTGGATAAAATATCAAAGTAATTATTTACGTTTTAAGTCATTAAAAGAGGAGGCGTCTAAAAGAAGGTTTAACAGAAATATTTTTTTATCTATTACGCACAATATGATTAATCTTCCTTCAGCAGTTTTAAGTTTTCTTGTTAAAATCAATGAGTATTCTGAATACAACAGAGTATTAAGTGAAATTGAGGTTTTACAGGAGGAAATCAATAAATACAATAATAATCAAATCAATAACAAAAGGAGCTAAAAATGCCGAAATTTAAAAAAACAAATAAGAAAAAATCTTCAAATGTTATTCCTTTAAAAAAGAATTTTCTTAAATCAGAAAATGCTGAACAAACCTTATCTATAGAAGATCAAGAACGTGAGAGAACAAATAAGTTTGCACGTAAATTATGTGATGAGATTGATGAGTTTGTCAAGGAATGTAAAATGAATAGCGATTCTACATATTATCATTTTTTGTATCATATTAAACAGCGAGCAATAATGAATGTTTCTTATCCTTTATTCAAAAATGCTGACAAAGCTTCTACAAATGAGGTGATAGAAAATTTGTCAAATTATTTAAAAGAAAATGCTGCAGAGTTGAAATTAGATACGTCAAACACTACAATACAATAAAGGAGTCAATTAGATGGATATTTTGAGTATTATTTTAACTGCGATTGCTGTTTCAGTTTTATGGTTTTTTTATTTAAAATTTTTTAAAAAAAATGACCAATCTCTAAGTTTAAATGAAATAAAAGAAAAAGAACATCAGATAGAATTAACTAAACTTCAACATGAGAAAGAATTGAGCGTTTTAAAAGAACAGCTTAATAGTTTAGTGACAGAAAAAACTAACTTACAAGAAACTTTATCTAATGAGAGAATAACTACAGCAGAACAACTTAAAACTTTGGGGAAAGTTGATGCATTTAAAAATTCAGTGACTTCTAATATGGGGCAATATTCTCAAATGATAGAAAAACAACAAAAATTTATTGATAAATTGACAGGCAATCAAAAATATCAAGGCGAATTTGGTGAGAAATTTCTTGAACAAATATTAAATTTTGCCGGATTTAAATTAGGTATTGATTATACAAAACAAAAAAAAGAGGAAGTTTACGATACAGAGGAGGATAAATCCAAAACAACAAAACCAGACATCCGTTTAAATCTAGGTAATTTTCATATAATTTGTGACTCAAAAGTTAGTTTAGATAATTTCAAAAAGTTTGTGAATTCAGAAAATGATGAAGATAAAAATAAACAATTTAATAAACATTATGAGGCAGTTGTAAATCACATCGATGAATTGGCAAAAAAAGACTATGTAAAAAATTTAAATAAAGAAGTATTTCAAAAAGTTATAATGTTTATGTGTCATGAAGCTGCGTATCTTGCGGCATTAGAAAAAGATCCTGAACTTTATGAATATGCCTACAAAAAGAATATTCTATTATGTGGACCTAAAAATATATTGGCAGTAATATCAATAGTCCAAAGTATTCGTGATAAAGAGAAACAGATTAATAGTGTCAACGAGATAACTAATATAGCTAGAAATTTAATGGAGAAATATTCATTACTTAAAGGTAATTTGATTAAAACCATGAATAGCTTTAATTCACATGGTGAGAACTTGAAAAAAGTCATTAATGGTATCTACGCTGGTAGAAATAGTTTAGAACAAAGAATTGAGAAGTTAAGAGATCATGGAATAAGACCTCAAACACCAATAAAAAAAACCACTCCAGTACAAGATAAATTAATGGAATTTGAAGAGGTCAAAAATAAAGTTGAAGATGAAAATAAAGACCAATTAAATTAATCTAAATTATTAAAATTAGAAATTTTTAAAAATAATTAAATTTTATAAGATGAATATTGATAAGAAGAATTTTTATTCACCCACAATGCTTGTAAATTATATCAATTATAAGCATTTTATTACTGATGAATTTGATAAAAAAATATTTGATTTAAAAAAGTCAGAAAAAACAATTGCAGAAAATTTAAGAATAAAAAAAGGTTTAGAACATGAAGAAGAATATTTTAATAAATTAAAAAAAAAATATAAAAAAGTTAAGAATATTAAAGTATTAAAAGAATTATCAAAAAAAGAAAAAATCAAGGAGACAATTAACGCTTTAAAAAATGGATATGAATTAATTTATGGTGGCTGGTTATCGTCAGGGAATTGGATTGGAGAATTAGATTTTTTAGAGATAAATAATAATGTTAAATCGGATTTAGGTACTTGGAGTTATGAAGTTATAGATACTAAAAATAGTCCAAAAGTGAAAAAAGAACATATATATCAAGTCAGCTTATACTCTTTTTTACTTAAAGAGGCTCAAGGAATACTGCCAGAAAATTTTTATATTTTGCTTAAGGACAAAAAAAAAGAAGTCATTAAACTTAAAGAAGTTTTTAATACTTTTTTAATACATAAAAAATATTTTGAAAACTTTATAAAAAATGATTTTAATAAAAAAAAGCTAGAAAAAATTAGTAGTATTTCTCTTCGCGATTTACAAGAGTTTTATAAAAATGAGTGGAAAGGTAAAAAACATTTAAATGCATTGTTAGGAAGTAATAAAAGTAGTGTTAAAAAATTAAATCAAGCTGGCATTTTTAGCTTCGATAAATTAGCAAAACTTGATCCTAAAAAAGAAATAAAAGGGTTGAAAGAGGAGACAAAAATAAAATTAATTAATCAAGCTAAATTACAAATGGAAGCAGAAAGAGAAGGAGTTATAAAATTTAAATACATTGAAGAAAATTTTAGCTTAAACAAAGGGTTTAATCTCTTACCAGCCCCAACGGAGTCCGATCTCTTTTTTGATTTAGAGGGAGTCCAAGACTTTGTTTATAAAGGTAAATTGGAATATTTATTTGGTATTTTTTATGAGGAAAAAGGAGAGAAAATATTTAAACCATTTTGGGCACATAATAGACAAGAAGAAAAAAAAAGCTTAATTCAATTTTTTGAATTTACAAAAAAACATTTTGAAAAATACCCGAATTCAAAAATATATCATTACGCACCCTATGAAATAAATGCACTAGAAAGATTAACATCAATTCATAAAGTTCATGAAGTCGATTATGCTCATTATTTGAATCTTTCAAAATTTATAGATTTATTTAAGGTGGTTAAACAGGGAATTTATGTTTCTCAAAACAGCTATTCTATAAAAGATATTGAAAAATATTACGATTTTAAAAGAACTGGAGATATTTTAAAAGGCGATGTTTCTGAAGAGTTTTATATTCAGTATATGCAAAATAATGATCAGCAACTTTTGCATAAAATTGAGGAATATAATAAACAAGATTGTATATCTACTTTTAAACTTAGAAAATGGTTATTAAGAATTAAACCTGAACAAACAAGATGGTTTGTGCCAGAAAAAGATCAAATGGAGATCAGACCTTTTGAAGAAACATTATTGGAATATCGAAAAAAATTTAAAGATACAAAAATAAAAGATAACAAAATTGTTCAGTTACTTTCAGATATTATTGGTTTCTTTAATAGAGAGCAAAAACCACAATGGCGTCAACATTTTGATAGAAAAGATCTATCTGATAGTGAATTAATTGAGGATAGAGAGTGTATAGCAAATATGAGGCTTGCATCTATTTTTCAGGATAAAAAGTCGTTTGTATATAAATATGTTTTTCCAGAGCAGGAATATAAATTAAAGGAAGGAAGAAAATGTATAATTGCGAATAACACAGATCCAGAAAGATCAGATTATGCTGGTAAAATTCAGGAACTGGATCAAATCAAAAGATCTTTGTTACTAAGAAAAGGAATTTCTAAAGAAGAGAAAAAATTGCCAAGAATTTTATCTATAGGTGAAGAGGTTATGGGTCATTCCTTTTTTGAGAATTTGAATAAAAATACTTATAATTTTTGTGACAATGTTTTAAATAAAAAAGAAGGCTATGAGGCTATAAAAAGTTTTATTAATAGAGATACTCCAAAAATAAAGGGAATAAAAAACGGAGAAAAAATAATTAAAAATAATGATTTTGAGACAGAAATTCCAAAAATTATATTGAATTTACAAGACTCGTATATTTTTTTACAAGGTCCACCAGGCTCTGGGAAGACCTGGCAAGCTTCGAATGCAATAATTGAATTGCTTAAGAGGAATAAAAAGGTTGCAGTAACAGCAAACTCCCACAAAGTAATTCATACCTTACTAGAGAGGGTGGAAAATTTAGCAAGTAGTCAAAAATATATTTTTAAAGGTCTTAAAAAAGGTAATCCTGATGATCCAGATACATTTTATGATGGTAAATTTGTAAAAACTGAGAGGAATGAAAAAAAATATATAGATGGATTGAAAGAAAATAAAATTTTGCTTTATGCCGGAACCAAATATCATTTATCACAATTTTTTTATCAAAATAAATTAGATTATCTTTTTGTAGATGAAGCATCTCAAATTTCTGTGGCAGATTTGGTTGCCCTAGGAGGTATTGCAAAAAATATAGTTTTAATTGGTGATCAAATGCAATTAGGTCAACCCACTCAAGGCTCACATCCAGGCGAGTCTGGCTACTCAGTTTTAGATTATTTATTAGAAGGAAAAGATACAATTCCTGAAGACAAAGGTATATTCTTAAATAAAACTTACCGACTTCATCCAAAGATAAATTCTTTTATATCAGAAAATTTTTATGAAAATAGATTATTTTTCAATCAAACAAATATAAATAGAAAAATAGAATATAAAAAAAATAGTATTATAAAGTCAGACGGAATTCATTCAATTGAAATGAACCATGAAGGCAGATCGCAACAAAGTATTGAAGAATTTGAAATAATAAAAAAAATTATAGATCAATCGATTGGTTGTGAATTTACTGATTTTGACAATTCTAAGAGAAAAATTAATGTAAATGATATCTTGATTGTAAGCCCTTACAATGTTCAAGTAAATTTTTTAAAAGAGAGATTAATCAAAGGTATTCGCTGTGGTACAATTGATAAATTCCAGGGAATGGAAGCTCCTATTGTGATTATTAGCATGACCAGTTCATCAGTAGAAGATCTTCCAAGAAATAAAAAATTTTTCTTTAATCGAAACAGATTAAATGTTGCAATTTCAAGGGCACAATGTTCTTCAATACTTTTAATTAATCCAAAATTGTTAGAATCTCCACCCATTGATTATGAAGAATTTAGACTAATAAATAATTTTCAAAAATTGATGAAATTTAAAATAAAAAATGTTAAAAGATAGTAATGAAACATAATCCCTATAATTTAAAAACAGTAGATGAAATTCCTACTGGGTATTTGGATTCAGATGAGCTTATTAATTATTTAAATAAAAATAAAATAATTATAAAAAGAAAAGATAATTTACCAAGATTAGCTCACAATAATGGCATTGATATGAAGAAATTATTAAGAGATGGGTCTTACGGTTCTGTTCCAACAATCTATAAAATTCCAACATCAACCCAAATTAAAAATATGCTAGATAAAATGAAAAAAAATAATAATAGTTTGTTGGGTAGAGAAATTTTAAAAAGAAAAAAAATTAAAATTTTAGAAATATTTGATAAAGCTGAAGAGCAAGAAGAATCAAGAACATCAATTGCTGAAAAAGTAGCTAAAAGTCTTGGTGTAAGTTGTAATAGAAAATTAGTACGATCAGTCTTGGATTCAAAAAGATCATCTAAATTAGAAAAACTTAAAAAAATTTCCTAAATTAATTTTGTTGATAACTTAAATTGTTATAGTTTGGTTTATTGACAAATCCTATAAAAATATTATTTGTTATTTTAAATGGAAAGGAAATATATGGAAAATTTTAAAGACGAAGATTTTGACACAAAAATTAAAAATGAGCCAGTTGTGTGCGTACAATTTAGCGCATCTTGGTGCTCGCCATGCAGGACGTTACGACCAATTATGGAAAAACTAAGTATTGAATATAAAGATAAAATGAAAACTTTTTATGCGGATGTCGAGACGGACGCAATAAATCTTGGATCACAAAGTGGAATTCGAGGCGTTCCCACTTTGATTCTCTATAAAAAGGGAGTCGAAACGGACAGAATTGTGGGTGGATTACCTGAAAAATCTATCAGAGAATGGTTAGACAAGTCTGTATAGCATTTAGTTAAGTTTCAAAACCTCGCCTGCTAGATAAATTGAACCACTTATTATAACGTAATCACCCTTTTTTAAAGGTGTTGATTTTAGAGCTTGCTTAATATTTTCCTTATACTGTACATTTGGAAAAATTTTAAATTTCTCTTTTAAATCTTTTCCACTAATTGAATTAGGTGTATTTGGTATATCAACAACTGAAATAGATTTTATATCTTTAAGATAACTAATATAATCTTCATGGGGCTTGTCTAACATCATCCCTATAATAACGTGCACATCACAGTTTAAACTTTTGATATATTCATTGAGGGCTTTGGCTCCACCAGGGTTGTGAGATGAATCAATAATTAAAGTATTATTTGGTATTAAATCTTTTAGTTTGCCTGATTTGATTTCTTCCAATCTAGCCATATTATAAGCTTTCTTCACTCCTTCTATGATGTGTGAGTCTTTTATATTTAGATTATCTAAAACTCTCAATGTAGCAATTGCAGAGCAGGCATTTTCCAACTGAAATTCACCATTCATACTTGGTTTAGGTATTTTTAAACCACCAAATTTATCCTCGTAATAGAAAAAATCATTTTCTTTTGAAACAAAATTATAGTCTTCATTATAAAATATTTTTTTAGCAGAATTTTTTGAAAGGTTTTTTTTTATGTAATTAACAATTTCATTTGAACTTTGTTTTGCTATAATTATGTTAGAATTTAATAGTGAAGAAGTTTTTTCATAAATAATTCTCTCAATATTTCTATCATTTTCTGGAAGCCATGAAATGTGGTCTATTGAGATTGATGAAATTACGTTGGCAAGATTTTTTTTTAGAATATTGACAGCGTCGTGACGTCCAAATAATCCAAATTCTGCAATCACAATATTATCGCTGTATTTTTTGCATCCGAGGAAAAAGGCTGCTGTTAGAGCCTCAAAGTAGGTAAGGGGTTGGCCTCCGTTAGCTTCATCAACTTCATTTAACAAATCTGTAAGAGCTTCATCACTTATCATTTCGTCATTATATACAAATCTTTCATTAACTCTTAAAACAGATGGGGAACTATAGACATTGCATTTAAAATTTGCTGCTTTAAGTATTGAGTGTAAAAATGCGGCTGTGCTGCCTTTACCGTTCGTACCACATATTTGAATGCACTTAATTTTGTCTTGAGGATTTCCCAATTTCATCATCAGTAATTTGATTCTATTTAAGCTAAGATCTTCTACTTTTTTACTATATAGCTTCTCGAATTTTTTGAGGATTTTCTGAAGTTTCATTTACTTCAGAAGTTATAACATTATTTTTCTTTAGCAATATAGATAACAATATTCCAATTTCATTATTGAGATTTTTCCTATCACAAATTCTGCAAATAAATCCTGTAGCCAAAACGCTCTCAGAAGTTTGGAACGATTCGGGTAATTCTTGATTAACGGTACCTTGTATAACTCTCCGACCGGCAAAGGCAACGGTACAACCAGGTTCTGCGAAAGATATATCTGACAACATTGCATAGCTGGCCGTTATGCCGCCCGCTACTGGATCAGACATTATTACAAGATAGGGTAGCCCAGCAGCTTTAACTTCATTAATTGCGATCGTTGTGCGGGGCATTTGGGAAAGGCTTATCATACTGGCTTGCATTCTCATACCGCCCCCCATAGCGACCACAATAAGGGGTTGTTTATTTTCTATAGCATGCATTGCAGCAAATAAAATAGCCTCACCTTCGGCCGCTTCGACGCTGGCGCCCAAAAAAGAGAAATCAGACGCAACAACTGTACATTTTATTTTATTAATTTCTCCACTTGCTACAACCATACTACAATCTAGACCAGTTTTTTTTCTAGCACTTTTCAGCTGGTCTTTATATGACTTTACCGCCACGAATTCCAATGGATCGTCGGTTGGCATAGGTGTTTTAAAAGTTTCATATTTACCATTATCAAATAAATATGTAAAACGTTGAGCTGGAGTAATTTTAAAATGTTTTGAGCAATGTGGACATGTATGATAATTGTTAGCAAGTTCTTTTTTACTGACTAATCCCACACAACAAGAAACATAATTACTTTGTGCCAATTCTTCTTTGGTAGCACGTTTTTTAATTACGGCCTTAATTCGCTCTCCAGCTTTCCATAATTTATTTAACCAATTTACCATTTAAATAATCTTTTTTTTAAGTTGTTGAATCATAATATCTAATTTTGTGACTGGATTGTGTTTTTTTTTAATAGCTTTTGTTATGATTTTTGAGTTTAATGAGCCTACCACCACTCCATCTGCTGATTTAAAGCTTGATATAGTTTGATCTGTAATACCAAATCCAATTACACAGTTTTTATTTTTAGCAATATTTTTTACTTTTTTATAATTTTTTAATATTTGTTTTGGTGATAATTTAAGTTTACTTCCTGTGGTACTGCTTTGAGAAATATAGTAAATCATATTACCACTATCACGAATTATTTGTTTCATTCTAGAAGTAGTGGTAGTAGGACTCAATAGCTGCACAAATGTAATATTATTTTTTATACATTTTTTCGCAAATTTTTTATTTTCTGGATGAGGGAGGTCAACGATGATTAAACCACTAACTCCATTCTTTTTACACATCTTAATAAATTTATTTTCATTAAATTGTAAAATTAAATTCCAATAACCCATTAGTATTACAGGTCTTGCATATTTTGTTTTTTTAAATTGTTTGATAATTTTAAAAGTCTCATTTAAGTTAATACCATTTTGTATAGCTCTATAAGCTGATGTTTGAATATCTCCACCATCTGCAATAGGTGTTGAGAACGCCATGCCCACCTCTGTAATATCTACGTTTTTAGATATAGATTTTAATATATCTAATGATTTTTTTTTAGTGGGATCTCCCGCAACTGTATAAGTCAAAAGAGCTGGCCGATTTTCTTTTTTACATTTATTAAATGCTGAACTTATTAGCGAGGAGGTCATTAATATTTTCCTAATCTTTTTTTAATTATATGTTTGTCTTTCAAAGCGTCCCCGCAGGAATTTATAATCAAGATAGTGTCTTTATTTAATTTTGGAGCAATTTTAATTGCATGAGCGAACGCATGTGATGGCTCGAGTGAAGGGTTAATTTTAGTTTCTAATTTTCTGATTAATTTATAGGCATTAAGTGCATCCTCATCAGTTTTAGAAACATAAGATGCGCGACCTGTATCTTTTAAAAAACAATGAAGAGGTGAAACGCCTGGATAATCAAGTCCAGCCGACACAGAGGACGTTTCTTCTATTTGTCCATGTTTATCTTGACAAACATATTGAGCTGAACCATGTAGCACTCCTATTTTAGAATTATTGCTTAATGGTGCTGCATGCTTTTTTGAATTTTTAGGGCCACCAGCCTCAATCCCAATGAAGCTTACCTGATTCCTATTATAATCCATAAATTCACTCCACATACCATAGGCTGACGAACCGCCTCCTACACAATTAAGAAGTTTAACCTTTCTTGGCATTTTTCCAAATTCATCAATAATTTGTTTTTTTAATTCTCTTGAAATTTGAGCAGTAGACCAACCACAGATCTTTACGAAAATCGAGGCGCTCACGGTACTACCTACCCCTAAATGAACTTTTTCGTGATTTGCTACCCAATATCTCATGACCTCTGAGACGGCGTCAACTAAGGTCTGACTACCTGTATAAACTGGCACAACTTCTGCACCATTTTTTTTCATAGCATCGACATTGGGTTTCTGACGTAAAAAATCTTTATGCCCCATAAATACCTTACATTTAAGACCAAAGTGTTTTGCAGCAATTGAGAACATTTTACCATTGTAACCGGCGCCCGTGTCGGTTACAAGATAGCGTTTGCCCATTTTTTTACACAGCATTGCAGCTGTTATCGCCCCATAAATTTTATGGGCACCACCTCGAGCAGCAGAAACTACCTTAGCATATATCTGGGCACCACCTAAGTGATTAGTTAAATTTTGTAATTTGATAAAAGGG
>MDTG01235464.1_pt1 | contig 14834 bp, 13 predicted proteins | sample 811421 | NCBI WGS metagenome assembly MDTG01 (sample SAMN05326645, study PRJNA326480) | marine metagenome | isolation source: seawater | place: Pacific Ocean: South East | collected 2011
GCTTCTACGTATGCTAAAAATATTGTGAAAATTGCTAGAAGAATAGAGTTTGCAAGCATCTATCCACCTAATGCATTAAATAAATTACAAAACGCTATTGTCAAATTTGAAAACGCACAGTTAGAAGCTCAGGGAGGATTGAGATTTATTGATATTTTTTTATTTCCAGCAGGGACTATTGTTGCTAGTGGTCCAAGTTGCTCAGAACAAGGGTCTGGTAGATGGCTACCAAAACCTTCAGATACTTTTAATAAATTTATTTTAATGTCAAAACCAAGTGTTGGTTATAAAGATATCCCCTTGTTGTGGATAAAGATGGTTGATGTCAGTAAAACAATTGGTTTTATTTTACCAGATTGGATCGCAGATATTTTGCCTGGTGAATATCCGGTCCACACTAAAGATGGGATAGTTAAACAAAATTTCAAAGGTGCGGTTTTAAAAGTTGTGACTGGTGATTTTAAATTATTCAAAGTTCCTGTACCATATGGACATATATGGGATTCTTTTTTAAGAGTTTTTCTTGGATTAGTTTTTGGAATATTAATCGGTGTACCCTTGGGTCTATTCATGGGACTAAATCGATTCGCTAAAGGTTTTTTCGACCCTTTAATTGAACTTTATAGACCAGTTCCACCTTTAGCATGGGCACCATTAATTATTTCTGTTTTAGGAATTGATAATACTGGTAAGGTGTTTTTATTATTCATGGTATCTTTGTCTATTATGATTATTTCAGCAAGGGCTGGTGCATCAGGAACACAGCTTTCAAAAATTCATGCCGCTCATTCATTGGGTGCATCAAAAAAACAGATATTAAGGTATGTAATATTTCCAAATTCGCTTCCTGAAATTCTTACTGGAATTAGAGTTGCAGTAGGAATGTGTTGGGGAACTTTAGTTGCTGCAGAATTTTTAGCCGGAACTACAGGTATCGGATTTGTTGAAAATGTTGCAAAAAAATACTTTCAATATGAGGTAATTTGGATAACTATCTTTATTATGGGTATGCTTGGATTATTATTCGATGTTACTTTAAGAAAAATTATCGATAAAACTATACCTTGGCGTGGTAAAGGATAATTTTCATATAATAAAAAATATTTGATGAAAGTTATTGATTGCACAACATATTTTTCAGAGGATCTCATGATGGATGTAAGATTTAATATTCTAAATGAATATGTTGATAAATTTATAGTAGTCGAATCTAAATATTCACATAGCGGCAAAGAAAAAAAATTAAATTTTGATTTAAATAAATTTCAAAAATTTAAAGATAAAATTGAATATTTAGTTATTGAAGAAGAACCAAAGGGAATAATCAAAATTAATGATAACATGTCTAATAACGTCAAAAGTAATACAAAAAGAATGAATAGTATTATTAGAATAGAACAATCTTATGATTATATGCTTAATTCTATTAAAGATGCTTCAGACGAGGATCTTATTTGCTTAAGTGATAATGATGAAATACCTAATTTCGCATCAAAATCTTTTAAAGTTTCATCTAATAATGTTTTAGTTTTTAAACAATTATTTTTTTATTATAAATTTAATTTATTTTATGATCTTTTTCCTTGGTATGGAACTAAAGCTTGTAAGAAAAAATCTCTAGTTTCAATGTCATGGCTTAGAAACATAAAAAATAAAAGATATCCTTTTTGGAGATTAGATACTTATTTTTCAAAATTGAAATTAAGAAATGTCGAAATTATTAATGATGGTGGTTGGCATTTCACAAACATAAAAACTCCTGAGCAAATTTTTGAGAAATTAAACAATTATGGACACCATAATGAATTTGAAGACTCTGGTATTACCTTTAAGGAACTTAAAAGGATCATAGAAAATCGAATTGTTAATTATAATCATTTTTCAGATAAATCTAAACTAGATAGATCAAATTATGAATATAAATTAAAAGTTTTAGATAATAAATATTTACCAAAATATTTAATTGAAAATAAAGATTTATATAAAGATTGGTTTGAAATAAATTAAAAATGATAAATTGGGGTATAGCTGGTGTAGGAAAAATGGGAAATATTTTTTCTGAGGCTATTAAGGAAACATCTAATGCAAAACTGGTTTTAACTGCTAGTAAATCAAACAAGAAAATTGAAACAATTGAGTCAACAAATTATGAAAATTTATTTAAAAATAAAAATATAGATGCAATATATATTTCAACAACAAATAATTTACATTCAGACTTAATATTTAAATCAATTGAAAATGGCAAAAATGTTTTATGTGAGAAACCAATGTGTACTGATTTGGAAAAAATTATGAAAATTAAAGATTTATCAAAAAATTACAATTTACAAATATTTGAGGCAATCGCTTATTATTCTCACCCTCAAACTATAAATCTGATGGATTTAATAAATTCAAATACCATTGGTAAGATAGAACATATAGAATGTTCTTTTGGGTTCAAAACACGTGTTAAACCAAACTCAAGATTATTTGATAAGAAATTAGGTGGGGGAGTAATTTTAGACTTAGGATGCTATCCAATAAGTTTCTTAATGTTATTTTGCAATGATTATAATTTGTTCAAATTTACTAATAAAAAAATAGAAATCTGTGAAACTGATGTTGAAAACTATGCGGAGGCTGATTTAATCTTGAATAAAACAATTAAAGCAAAAATAAAAATTAGTTTTAAATCTCATCTTCATAATAAATGTATTATTTATGGATCTAAAGGAAAAATCGTTCTTGCAGATCCGTGGTTGCCACAAAAAAAAAGTTATATTGAAATAGAAACATCAGATCATTATTATAAAAAATTTGTAAAATCAAATTTATCAGTATTTGCAAACCAAATTACAAATATATCTAATTTATTTTTAAAAAAAGATGAGAGTTTAAATAATATTTTTGATATTGATAAGTCTATTACTTGTATGAAGTTACTAGAAATGTGGAAAAAAAATTAAATTGGAAAGAACTATAAATTTAAAATAAATAATATAAAATATTTCAAATCTTAAAAAATGAATAAGAATCAAAAAAAATTTAATTTTCAATTATCAAGAGACTCATTCTCAAAATCAGATATTTCTGCAGGTGTAAAAGTACTTTTATCAAAAAAAATTACAATGGGACCTATTACTAGGAAGTTTGAAAATGAATTTGCAAAATTTATTGGTGCTAAATACGCCCTCATGGTTAACTCAGGCTCCTCAGCAAACTTGTTGTCTGTGTTTGCTTTAATTAATCCAATGAAAAGAAATCGATTAAAGGCAGGAGATGAGTGCTTAATTCCTGCACTTTGTTGGTCTACTTCATTATGGCCAATTGTCCAAGCAGGCTTGAAACCAAAGTTTGTGGACATAGACCCAAATACATTAAATTTATCAATAACGGATCTTAAAAAAAAATTAAATAAAAAAACAAAAGCAATCATGGGTGTTCATATTTTAGGTAATTCAACAAACCTTAAAGAATTAAGTTCAATAATAAAAAAAAATAATTTATTTTTAATTGAGGACACATGTGAGTCGCTGGGATCGAAATACAATGGTAAATATTTAGGTACTTTTGGAAATTTTGGTACATATTCATTTTATTATTCTCATCAAATAACTGCTGGTGAAGGCGGTATGATAGTCTGTAATAATAAGGAAGACTATCAACTCTTATATTCTCTAAGATCTCATGGATGGGATAGAGGTATAAGTAAAGATAAGAAAAGCTTTAACTTTATAAACTCCGGTTTTAATTTAAGACCTACAGATGTTTCTGCAGCTATTGGTTTAAGTCAATTTAAAAAACTTAATCAATTTAAAAAAATTAGATCTAAAAATAGAAATAAAATTGTTAATGCAATTCAAAAATCAAAAAATTGGAATAATCAATTTTCTTTTATTAACCCAATTAAGAATCTAGAGCCAAGTTGGTTTGGTTTACCAATTATTATTAACAAAAAATTTTTGAAGATTAAAAAAAAGTTTTTAAGATATCTTAATAAAAATGGAATAGAAACAAGACCAATTATTAGTGGTAACTTTTGTAATCAGCCTTCAGTAAAACTTTATAAATTGAATAATTCAAGAGACAAATTTAAAGGTGCTCAAGAAATTGAAGATAGAGGTTTTTTTATTGGAATACATATAAAAGAGATTTCTAAATCAGAATTAAAATTTTTAATTCAAAAACTGATGAATATCGAAAATATTTAATATAACTTTTTTTTAATCATAAATAGTTTCAAAAGACCAATTAACGATTCTAAAATTAATCGGAAATTCACAGCACTTTTACCTCTTTTCCTATTTACAAAGATAGTTGGTATTTCATCAATTTTAAAATTGTTATTTTTGATGACTACTATTATTTCTGACAAAATAATAAAACCTTCTCCTATATTTCCACATCTAGATATTATTTTTTTCACTGCCCTTTTGGAATAAAATCTATATCCATTTGTAAAATCATTTATATTTATTTTTAGAAGGTTCTTTACTAGAAAATTTGCAGATGCAGATAGTATTTTTCTTGAAAAATTCCAATTAATAATTTTGCTTTGTAAAAGATACCTGCTTCCTATTAATAAATCTAATTTATTTTTTTTAAAAAATTTTATATTTCTAATTAATTCATTTGGATTATGTGAATAATCTGCGTCCATTTCTATAAAAATATCATATTCATTTTTTATTGCTTTTCTTAAACCATAGAGAACTGCTGACCCTCTTCCAGATGAATTTTTTCTATGAAAATAGTTTATCTTTAATTTTTTTGAATAAAGTAGATATTTTATTTCTTGGTTATTTGTATCATCAACAATAAATATGGAGACTTTAGGAAGAAACCTTTTTATGCCTTTTACCAGTTTTTCAATATTTTCTAATTCGTTAAATGTAGGGATAATAATGGCAATTTTAGACATTTATTTATGTTATAATTTCAATATTGCATACTATCATAATCACATAAAACAAAGATTTAAAAACTAAATTTTCAATATTTTGAGATTATAATATTGATTAATATACAAACAAATTATAACTATATTTAATGTCAATTTTATTTTGTAATCCTCCATGGTGGGAAGGAAAAGAAAGTAGAGGCTTTCTTAGAAAGAAACGTTGGAGAAGAGGTGTAAGGGCTGGATCAAGATGGCCATTTACTTATCAAGGACGTTGCGCTCCAGATAATCCAAGAGCTCATGACTATATCCCATATCCATTTTTTTTAGGATACGCAACTACATATGTGGCGGATAAGATTGGTAAAGACAAAGTTTTTTTTAGAGACAGTATAGCGTTATCAGAGTCTTATGGAAAATTTTATGAATATCTTGATAGTATTCACAAAAAGATAGAATATTTTTTAATAGAAAGTGCTACCCCCTCATGGGAGCATGATTATAAACTAATAAAGAAAGTAAAAGAAAAATATCCAAACCTAAAAGTGATTGTTGCTGGGCCTATATCAACATCTGGAGAAAAATGGGATAGCGATATTGTTTATGCAGTCTTGAAAGGTGAATATGAAAAAAATGTACTTAAGGTTATAGAAGGTAAAAGTGGAATTTTAAATCATGATCTTCTCACAAAAGACGAAATGAATTTAGCTCCAACTCCTTATTATGACGAGATGATTTATGATAAATATTTTGATGGAAATCCTATTCCAATGAATGTTCTATATCCTCAAGCGCATATATGGAGTAGTAGAGGTTGCCCATTTAAATGTATTTTTTGTGTTTGGCCTGCAGCAATGACAGGTAATGACCCTCATGGTGATGGTAAGAGATCTGTAAGGCAATATACTCCTGATTACATAGAAAATTTTATTCAAGAACTAACAAGTAAGTATAAATTTAAAGCAATCTATTTTGACGACGATACATTTAATATTGGAAATAAACATACAGAAAATATGTCTTTAATAATGTCAAAATTCGATATTCCATGGTTTGCAATGTGCCGAGCCGATACATCAAAAAAGGAAACTTGGAAAAAAATGGCTGATAGTGGATGTAAAGGCGTAAAAATAGGAGTTGAGTCAGGTAGTCAAATGGTAGTTGATAAAATAGTTAACAAGCATCTTGATTTAAATTATGTTCAAGAAGTTGTGTCTCACATAAGATCCTTAGATATGTCTGTACACGGAACATTCACTTATGGACTTCCTGGAGAAACTAAAGATGACATGATTAGAACTAAAAAATTTATTCAAGATACTCAATTTAGCACTGTTCAAGAGTCTGGAACAGCTGAGATTGAGGGAACACCTCTTCATGCTCTTATAAATGAAGAAAAGCTTATAACATATCCAGGTGCTATTGCAGATGATAATTATGATAGGCAAAAAGATGGTGGTAAAAAGTGGCAAAGTTTGGTTAAAAGTTTACAAGAAAATTAATATAGTTTGATAAATAACAAGGTAACAATTTATATTTCTGCTTTTAACGCTGAGAGAACTATTGAAAAATCAATAATTTCTATATTAAATCAATCTTACTCTTTTAATGAAATAATAATTGTTGATGACAATTCACAAGATCGCACAACTCAACTAGTAAGAAAATATAAAAAAATAAAATTAATAGTAAATTCTACTAATAAAGGTTTAAGTCATAATCGAAATGAAGCAATAAAGAATAGCTCTAATGACTTAATAGCATCTATAGATGCTGATGTTGTGTTAAATGAGAATTGGTTGGAAATAATATTAGAAAAATTTAATCAGAATACGAATATAATGTGCGGTGGCAAAATGACAGAAAAAAATACTGATAATAAATTTAATTTATGGAGAGCTAAATACTACAGTCAAAATTGGGGTGATGAAGACATCTATAATCCACCGTATTTATTCGGATGTAACACAATCTTTAATAAGAAAATATGGGAAATTGTTGGTGGATATGATGAAAAATTAAGGACTAATGGTGAAGATATAGATTTTTCAAATAGGATAAAACTTCACAGTAATTTCAAATTAATTTACTGTTCCAAGGCAACATGTGAACATCTTCAAGAAGATGATTTAGAATCTTTGTCAAATAGAGTTTGGAGGTATCATTCTTATGGGTACAAAATCAAACAAATTTCATTTTATAGGTTTATTAAACTATCTATAAAACAATTAAATTTTTTTTTAAAAAGATCTTTTAAAGATTTAATAAAATTAAAATTTGACTTAATTTATATAAATTTTGTAATTTTATTAAAATTTATTATTTTAGAATTTAAAAATTATAAAAAAAATAGACATTTATGAAAATTTTAATTACCGGAGGATGTGGTTTTGTTGGAACAAATATAGCTTTGTTCTTGAATTCTAAAGGTTTCCGAGTGAATACCCTAGATAATCTTTCAAGAAAAGGTTCAAAATATAACCTTAATTTACTTAAAGAAAAAAAAATAAAAAACTTTAGAATTGATATTAGTAAGGCAAATAAAATATTTAATTTGCCAAAGTATGACTTAATAATTGATTGTTGTGCTGAAGCTTCAGTTGAGTTTTCGCGAAATCAAATTAATAAAGTAATTAATACAAATTTAATTGGAACTTTAAATATATTAAAGAAAATTAAAAAGGATAATTCTAAAATAATATTTCTATCTTCAAGTAGAGTTTACCCGGTTTCAGACATAAATAATTTAATTAATAAAAAGAAAATTACTAAACCACTAAAAATTAAAAAATTATTTAGTGAAAATGAGAATACTCAAGGACCAAAAACTTTATATGGCTTTTCAAAACTATCATCAGAAATGCTAATTGAGGAATTTTCATATGCTTTTAATATAAAATATTTAATAAATAGATGTGGTGTCATTTCTGGCCCTTTACAGTTTGGAAAACAAGATCAAGGTTTTATTAGTTTATGGATATGGAGACATTTAATTGGAAAAAAAATGAATTATATTGGTTATGGAGGAAACGGACATCAAATAAGAGACGTTTTACATATTAAAGATTTGTGTAATTTGATTTTTTTACAAATAAAAAAATTCAATGTAATAAATAATAAGCTTTTTACGGTAGGTGGTTCAAAAAAAAGTTTTGTTTCTTTGAAAAACCTTACTCGATTATGTGAAAAAATCACAAAAAACAAAATTAAATTTAAAAAAATTTCGAAAACCTCTATTTATGATATTCCATATTATATTACTAATAATCATCTAGTTACCTCAACATATGGATGGAAACCAAAAAAAAATATTAATGATGTTGTTAAAGATACATATTTATGGTTATCAGTTAATAAAAAAAAAATAAAAAAATATTTTTAATGTCTATAGCTTTAATTACAGGCTCTACAGGTTTAGTTGGTTCAGAATCTGTAAATTTTTTTCATGAAAAAGGTTTTGATATTATTGGAATAGATAATGACCTAAGAAAATTTTTTTTTGGTAATGAGGGATCAACAAAAAAAATTAAACTTGATTTAATAAAAAGAAATAAAAATTTTAAAAACTTTAGTATTGATATAAGAAATTATGAAAAATTGAAATCAATCTTCCGTAAATATTCTAAAAATATTTCTGTTGTTATACATTGTGCTGCACAACCATCTCATGATTATGGAAAAAATTTTCCAAGAATTGATTTTGATGTAAATGCTTCTGGTACATTGAATCTTTTGGAATTAACTAAAAAATATTGTCCCTCAGCCCCATTTATTTTCATGTCTACAAATAAAGTGTATGGAGATAACCCAAATAAACTAAAAATATTACAAAAGAAAAATCGTTGGGAACTAAAAGAGAATGATAAATATTATAAGGGCATTGATGAAAATTTTTCTATAGACAACTGTGTGCATAGTTTTTTTGGTGCATCTAAAACTTATGCTGATTTAATAGTTCAAGAATATGGAAAAAATATTGGATTGAATACTGTTTGCTTTAGAGGTGGTTGCATAACTGGGCCAAATCATAGTGGAGCAAAATTACATGGATTTTTATCTTATTTAGTTAAGGAGTCGCTTCGAAAGAAAAAATATTCGTTAATAGGATACAAAGGAAAACAAGTAAGGGATAATTTACATAGCTTAGACCTAACTAATTGTTTTTGGGAATTTTTTAAAAAACCTAAAAAAGGTGAAGTTTATAATATTGGTGGCGGAAGATACTCAAATTGTTCGATAATTGAGGCGTTAGACTTAGTTGAAAAAATTTCCAACATAAAAATAAAAAGAAAATTTATAAAAGAACCAAGAGTTGGTGATCATATTTGGTATATTTCGGATTTATCAAAATTTAAAAAACATTTTCCTAGTTGGAAACAAAAATATAATACTAAAAAAATTATAGAGGAATTGATTGAATACAAAAAATAAAGAAATTCGAAATATAATCATTAAAATTTTTAAAAAATTCGGCTTAAAAAATAAACATGCACTTATTTCAGCTGATGCACTTATAAATGCTGAATTAGTTGGTGCTTATGGCCATGGTCTATCAAGATTAAAAATGTATTGTGATAGAATCAAAAAAAAAGTTATAAACCCTAAACCCAAAATCAAAATAAAAAACATTTCACGCTCTATTTCTTACGTTGATGCCGATAATTCCATTGGTTTTGTGGCAGCTGATATTGCAATCAAAACAGCAATCAAAAATGCAGAAAAAACTGGTATAGGTCTCGTTGCAGTAAAAAACAGTGGTCACTATGGTTTGTCTGGATACTACGCTGAACAAGCTATTAAGAAGAAATTAATTACGATGATTTATACTAATGCACCTCCAGCTATTGCTCCCCATGGATCATTGAAAAGTTTATTTGGAACTAACCCTATTTGCTTTGGTGCACCTACAGGAACTGATATACCTTTTATATTAGATACCTCCATTTCTATGATAAATAGAGGAAAAATAAGAGTAGCTGCAAGAAATAATCAAAAAATACCTGTAGGTGTTGCTTTAGATAAATTTGGTAAACCAACTACTGACGCTAAAAAAGCTCTTCAGGGAGTCCAGCTACCCATTGCAGGTTTTAGGGGATCTGGTTTAGCTTGGATGGTAGACATATTGAGTGGAGTTTTAACTGGAGGAAATCATTCTGGTCGAGTGAAAGATCCCTTTGATGATTTTTCTGGCCCACAGAATATTGGACACTTATTTATCACATTTAAAACAAACTTATTTGTTAAGGATTTTAATAGTAGAATAAGAGAAAATATAAAAAGAATTAAGAAACTGCCTAAAATAAAGGGTGTAAAAGAAATTGTTTATCCTGGCCAAAATAAATATAAAAGAATTAAAATGAATTCAAAAAAAAATATAAAAATCTCAAAATTTGTTAAAAGAGATTTAAATATTCTTTTAAATTAAATATATGCTCTCCAACAAAGAAATAGTTTGTCCTAATAATCTTTTAAATGAAGCTCATAAGAAAAAAGGTGTTAAAGTAGGTATTGTTAATGCTGGAAAACCTTTACCAATGTTATCTGTTCTAGACGCTGTTAATGAAAATTTAATTGAACCAATTTTCATCGGAGATAAAAATGAAATTTTAAAATGTGCAGACGATTTAAAATGGGATATCTCAAAATTTGAAATTATTCATGAAGCTAAAGAAAATAGCACTGCTGCTATAGCTGCAAAATTAGCAAGTGAAGAGAAAATTAGAATTATTGTTAAAGGACATATACACACAGATGTTTTGATGAAAGAGGTCCTTAAAAGGGAGTATAACTTACTTGGAAAATCCCGACTTAGTCATATTTGGCATATGACACTTGGTAAAGAGGACAAGCCACTAATAATAACTGACGGTGCTCTTAACGTATTACCAAATGTAAAAACAAAAATGCATATTTTAAAAAATGTGATTGACTTTTCAAATCGAATAGGAATTAAAAGACCAAAGGTAGCTATTTTATCTGCAACAGAGGAAGTTTTAGATAGTATTCCAAGTTCTAAAGAAGCTGAAGAGCTTACAAAACTCGCTAAAAAAGAGAATTTAAATGCTGAAGTTTTTGGACCGCTGGCATTTGATAATTGTATTTCAAAAAAATCTGCTGTTATTAAAGGGATAAAAAATGATGTCGCTGGAGTTGCTGATGTTTTATTAGTGCCAAGTGTAGAGACGGGAAATGGTTTAGTTAAAATGTTGATCTATTTTTGCGGTGCTTGTGCTGCGGGAGTAGTTGTTGGAGGAAAAGTACCAGTCGTAATTACAAGCCGCTCAGACGAAGCTCCAGCAAGATTAGCATCAATAGCTGCAGCAGTTGTGGCTCTGGATTAATTGTTTCATTGAAAAAAATATCAACTTGTATTAAATAATTCATCAATTAGAAATATAAAATAATGGCAATTAAATATTTAAAAAAATCCCCAAAGACCCCTTCTACTGATGACTCTAAAACAGTAGAAATCGTAAAAAAATTATTAGTGGAAATTGAACAATCAAAAGAACAAGCTTGTATAGATTTGACTAAGAAATTTGACAATTATGATGGAGAAATAATTGTTTCAAAAGAAAAAATTGAAAAAATAGTCAAAGAATTAGATCAAAAGACAAAAGATGATATTCAATTTTCTCACGAGAGAGTTAAAAAATTTGCTGAAGCACAACTAGAAAATTACGGTCAGGATTTTGAAGTTGAACTTTCACCTGGTCTTTATGCTGGACAAAAACTAATACCTGTTAACACAGCTGGTTGTTATATACCTGGTGGAAGATATGCACATATAGCCTCAGCTGTAATGAGTGTAACGACAGCAAAAGTTGCCGGTGTAAAAAACATTATTGCCTGTAGTCCTCCAAAAGAGGGTATTGGTGCTCATCCCGCAATTATTTATACTGCTAATTTATGTGGAGCAGATGTTATTTTAAATCTAGGTGGAGTGCCTGGTATTGCTGCTATGACTAATGGCTTATTTAACAATCCACCAGCAGATATATTGGTTGGACCAGGAAATCAATTTGTGGCAGAAGCTAAAAGAATTTTATTTGGTAAAGTTGGAATAGATTTATTCGCAGGACCAACCGAAATTGCAGTTATCGCAGACGATAAAGCTGATGCAGAAATGGTAGCTGTCGATTTAGTTGGGCAAGCAGAACATGGTTATAATTCTCCGGCATGGTTGTATACTACTAGTCAAAGAGTTGCTGATGAAGTGATAAAGAGAGTGCCAGAGTTAATTGCTGAACTCCCAGAAATTCCACGAAAAAGTGCTGAGGCTGCTTGGAGAGATTACGGAGAAGTAATTTTGTGTGACACCGATGAGGAAATGGCAACTATCAGTGATGAATATGCTCCTGAGCACTTAGAAGTTCAAACTGAAAACCTTGATTGGTTTCATAAAAGATTAAAAAATTATGGTTCATTATTTATAGGTGAAGAAACAACCGTTGCTTATGGAGACAAGTGCTCTGGTACTAATCATATTTTACCTACTAAAGGTGCAGGTCGATATACTGGAGGATTGTTTGTTGGAAAGTTTATTAAAACTTTAAGTTTTCAAAGGATGACAAAAGATTCAACAAAATCAGTTGGAGCCGCATGTGCAAGAATATCTAGATATGAAGGTATGGAAGCTCACGCTAGAACTGGAGATGCACGACTAAGAAAATATGGATTTTCAAATTAAATTTTAAAATTCTTTTTCATTTTTTTTTTTTGGTAAAATATTCTTTCAAAAAAGCAATATAGCAAAGTATATAAATACATCGAACCTAATTCATTAATCTTAAACTTTGATTTGCCTTTTTTTCTATTTTTCCATTTTATTGGAATGATACAATATTTATAACCTTTTGTAATAAACCTTAAAGGAATTTCTAAAAAAATGTTAAAATTTTCTGAAACAAATGGAAATAATTTAAGTAGTGCTTTTCTATTATATATTTTAAAAGCATTTGTAAAATCATTATAATTTGAAAAAAAAATTAATCTTACAAAGTTATTAAATATCCTATTTAGAATTAATTTAACTATTGGATAATCTAAAACCTTAGAATCTTTAATAAATCTACTGCCAAAAACTGCATCTATGTTTTCTTTTTTCATTAAATTATAATATTTAATTATATCGTTAATATCGTCAGATAAATCTGCCATAAAAATACAAGCATAATCATTTTTCGATGAGGATATTCCTAATTGAATTGCTGAACCTAGGCCTTTTTTTTTATTTTTAATTAATTTTATTGATTTGTTCTTTTTTTTAATCTTTTTAATTATTGCGTATGAATTATCAAAACTAAAGTCGTCTATTATTATTAATTCAAATTTTGTAATTTTTCTTTTTAAGAGAGCTAATTTTCTTAAAGTATTTTCGATTTGCCTTTCTTCATTAAAAACTGGTATTATAATAGAGATACTCATAAATGTTATTTCATTATACAAAAAAGAATATATTAATTTATTTTATAATTATTGTAGGAATTTATCTTAAATTACATGATTTAAATACCGAAGATTTTTGGTGGGATGAAATGTTGTCATTTTGGGTATCAAATCCAGAAATAAGTTATTCACAAACAATTAATAGAAATATAGAGGTAAATCTTGGCTCTCAATTAATTTTTTCTCTAATTCTAAAACTTTTTTTTAATCTATTTGGATATGAACCAAATTTTGCAAGGTACCTTACTGTTTTTTTTGGCATTTTAAATATCTTTTTATTAATTGTATTAACAAAAAAATTGAATTTTGAAAAATCTTTAGAATTAATCTTATTCCTATTTTTGTTTAATTCTTATCTCATAAGTTATGATAACGAATTAAGATCTTATTCTTTGGTAGTGTCTTTATCCTTGTTGAGTTTTATTTATTTTGCAAATTTTAATTATGAAAAAAAATTATTTCATTGTGGTATTATTGCATTTATAAATCTAATTGGTTTATTAAATCATACTTTTTTTGGGATAATAATTTTTTCTCAAATTTTTTTTCTACTAATAAATAAAAAAAAAGAATTAAATAAATTTATTCTATTTAATTTTGTATCATTTATATTATTTATTTTAGTTGCTAAAGATGCATTAATATCCCAAATTACTTTTTCAAAAATGTGGTTTCCTAAAATTGATTTTAAATTTTTAATAGATTTTTATTTTCCAAGATTTTTTTCTTCTAAAATTTTGGGTTATATATATCTATTAACTTTTATATTTTTAATGTATAAAAACAAAAAACAATTTTTGAATAAAAATTCATTTGATTTCTTTCTAATCTCAGTAATCTTTTTCTCTTATTTGTTACCCCTAGTTTATCAAATTATAAAAGAACCAATTTTAACTGATAGATATATCATCTTTATTGTTGTCCCTTTGATTATGTTAATTTCGAATAAATTAATTGAATTAAAATCAAAAAAAATTAAAATTTCAATAATATCATTTCTAGTTTTATCTACTTTTTTTGATACTACATTAAGATTTTTTAAGCATGATATAAATAAACCACAAATAACAAAAAGTTTAAATTATATTTCTAATAGTGCAGTAAATAAAATATTTCTCGAAGATAACAAAGATTTCAGAGTTTTAAAAACTTATCTTAATAAAATTAATAAAGATGTTGTTATTCAAGATAATATTAACTCTGATAATAAAATTTGGAAATTTTGTTATTTACCAATTACTAACTTCCAATGTGATTTAAAAGGATCAACTGATAAAAAAATAACTATTCAAGAAACCAAAGATTTCAATTTAGTTAAAATTGTTTTGTTTAAATTCAATTAATCTTATATGATTAATTTGGAATTTCTTCTCCATTTTCTTTTTTAAAACTATTTTTCTTATTAACTTTTTTTTGTGTTTTTCTTAAATTAATTAAATCTGCAAATTCATGGTTTACGTCTCTGTGACCTGCTTCATCATCTCTGATAACTCTAACAACA